>FZPS01000160.1_pt25 | contig 302358 bp, 257 predicted proteins | sample 1817821 | NCBI WGS metagenome assembly FZPS01 (sample SAMEA104158645, study PRJEB21678) | metagenome | place: Germany | collected 2015-04-21
ATAAGGAACCTCAATGACACACTCATCGCCGAGTTTTTCGGCCAGCACGGGTTGGGCAAGCGCACTTAGCATCAATACTGCTACAAACAATAGCAAAAATAACTCTTTCTTATTTTTCATGGCAGCTCCACCTTTCTAAGAAGCAATGGTCACACCGCTTCTTCGCGGTGAATATCGAGTGCAACTCCGCCACCGGTTCACTTTCCAAGCGATTGATCCCGATAAAGGAGATGTACAGATTAATTTGAGTAATTATTAGTATATTTTGGAAATCATTTTTTTGGAATACCCGTTTTTCGGCAAAATAGTCTATGAATTCGTTGTGTGGATATTCTCAAAGAGCATACAAAATATCATGCCTACATAGTGACGCTGAAATTGACAGTACTACTACGAAAATAAGTTGGAGCAGAGCCCTCCTTCTACACCACAAATTGCACCTAATTTGCGAAAAAACAGCCCCTTTCTACGAAGGGGCAAAAGATATTCTTTAAGCTTACAGAAATAATCCGAAAAGTGCGGGAAAAAGTGGAAAAAGCTCAGTTGTGTATTTTATGAATTATTTCAATCTAATGTAGTATTCTCGAGCAAAACCGTAGGTATAACATTGAAGGCAAAAATGGAGAAAGCACAACGGATGTCGATTCAGGATGGAGAAATCATCAAACTGTTCTTTGAACGTTCAGAACAAGCTATACGAGAACTGGAGACAAAATACGGAAATGCTTGTTTAAAGCTCTCGTACAATATTCTGGGCAACAGACAGGATGCGGAAGAATGCGTGAACGATGCGTATTTGGGTGTCTGGAATGCGATTCCGCCTGCAAAGCCGGATCCGTTGTTGTCGTTTGTATTGAAGATTGTCAGAAATCTTTCATTAAAGAAATACTGGAAAAATAGGGCGATAAAACGAGATAGCGCCTATACCGTTTCGATTCATGAAATCGAGTTGTTTCTCGCAACACCAAATACAACGGAGAGTGAAATTGATGCACGAGAGCTGGCAAAAATGATTGAGGAATTCTTGGGCATGCAGACGACTGAAAACCGCGTGATTTTTTTGCGCCGCTATTGGTTTTCTGACTCTTATAAGAATATAGCAAACCAGATGGGACTTTCAGAAAAAGCTGTCTCTGTCCGCCTCACTCGTATCCGTCGTAATTTGAGAGAATTTTTAATTCAAAAGGAGGTATTAGTATGAATGCAGAAGTTTTTTCAGACGCAATGGATGTCATTGACATCAAATATGTCGAGGAAGCTATGTGTTATCGGAGAAAAAAGATATCTGTGCCGTGGATCAAGATTGGTGCAGTAGCTGCTGCTTGTATTTTGTTAGTGGGTACCTTCACCATCTATAACTTTAGCAAACAGAATCAGCAGGGAGTCTTTGAAATTGAACCAACGAGAACATTGCCTTCGGAAAAAGTTGAGGATACAAAAAACAGCATAGGTAGCGAAACCAATCAAGGTATCTCAACGGGTGAATGTGCAGCTGATATGCATCGTCCGGCGGGTTATCACCCTCGGATCGGCTCTGCGTTAGCGCTGAAGCTTTCACTACACAAAGAATCGCCGGAAATGGTCTACGACGTAGTGATTCCCTGCTTTCATCGCTTTGGAGAAGACGATTGCATAGTCGAGAGGTTGAGTGATCGTCTCAATACAACATCTTGGAGGCGTTGGGCTCGCATTCAATGGCCAGATCGTGGTATAGAGGAAAAATATCACGCTCAGCTTACTCTCGATCAAATAAACGTCGTTGTGGAAGCCGGTCTTTCGTGTTTCTATATTGGATCGGGTGAAGGCAACTTAGCTGATATGAGTTTCGATAATCCAAAGGGCATTGAGACGTACTGTGAGCTTGTGGGAGATATGTACACGTTCGCCTCCGATGGGAGTATCGTACACAAGCCAGATCTTTTGGTAGAAGGACTAATCGAGCTTGAACCGTAAAACTCAAATCTATGAACTTCAACGCGCACTGCATATTGCCAATGGATAGGATAGTTCTAAAGCCCCCGTCCATTGGTTGTGCACTTTTTGCATGGCACAAAACTATCCGTTAGTTGTACAATGTTTAGACAATAGCACATTTAATTGGATCAAAGACGTTATAATAATAAAGGGATAACTATTTTCAAGTGACGACACGCACGAAAGGGCTCAATGGATATGTTGCACTTTCAAATGTACGTAGTGGTATCCGCTGTTGATATTGAGAGAGCTATTGGAAATTTTTTCAAGTACGGTCTGATCATACTCGCATTGATGGCAGGGCTTTTCATCTTTGCCAAAATATACAAATTCATCTCCCACTTTTCTGTAGAAATTAAAATGGACAAACATGGCGTGCGGAAGGTAGAAATCCTAGATGTTAACTACGTCACCAAGGATGACACCCTTGATCGTGCCGGATTCGGCTACATGATCGCCGGCGAACGTGGCTGGCTACTCGGTGCCATGATGGGGGAGCAATACGAGGAACTGAAGTCGGTCACTTTCAAAATCCACTATAAAAACAATACAGAACGTAACATAATCTGCTCCCCCAAAGACAGTCTCTTCAAAAGACTCATTAAGATAGCCGAATGATGAAAACGAGTAACATCCGGCATAAATTCATCTAGGCAAAAGGTTTGACTTGCTTCACCACCTGATTAATCATCTCGAACAGTTTTTCTCAAGATCGGCACTGAACAATTCAAGCATGTACCGTTGTTCTTCGTCTGTCATCTTTTTTAACTCATAACTCGCTTCCACCCGTTATTTTTTCCATCGTGTTGAAAATACAGCTGATAGATGTTAGCAGTCGATGATCTCAATTTTCGAAGAGTGTTATATGTCCGCAGTATTCTTCTCCGCGCATGAAATGATCAAGTTTGGGGGAACATAATACCGAGTAATATATCTCTTTGCCCACACGGCTTTGAAAATCTGTAATAAAGTAATACGTCAGCTCCGCGTTTTCCACCTTCTTCCGAGATATAGAACGATCGATAGAAAGACGACCGTGAGTATAAAGAATGGAATGGCATGGAGAGGAAAGAATTCCCCCGTTTCTACCGGCGGAACTGACTCTTCGTTCAGAAGCGTCACGGTTAATGTCTCGCCGTCATCCGACAGCGTTATGTCCGTCGCTTTCTCGTTCAAGTCATAGCCCATTGGAGCTTTTGTCTCCACAAGGCGGTAGTCGCCGTAGGGGAGTCGCAAGATGGTGATTGTACCCTCGGCGTTCGAAACAACGGACGTAAGATCGCCCGTCGCATCAGCGATGTACACGCCATCTTCCAGACGGAAGCGCATCAGCTCCGACTCTTCGCCGTCGCGCAAGCGATAGAGCTCGAACGTTGCTCCTTCAAGCCGTTGCCCATTCTCCCGATCTTCTTTCACGATGGTAAGCGAGGTCGGCTCGTTTATAAACTCGGTGACGCCGGTGACGTTACCCTGTTCGTCAATAATAAACGTGAATGTCTCTTCGTTCAGAATGTAGCCTTCGGGTGCAAGGACTTCGCGGAATGTGTACGTGCCAGCGGGGAGTCCTTTAATCAGGACTTGCCCGTTCTCATCGGTCGAGACTTCACGTACCAGCTCGCCCGCTTCATCGAAGATTTGGATGACCGCGCCCACAACAGGGTTGCCCGTCACAAGGTCGGTCTTCTCAAGCGTGACCTCGTTCATCTCGTTTTCAAGGTCAATGACAACGGGAGACGTGGCGTCGGAGTTGTCCTTCACTGTGAACGCGATGGGGTTGCGCAGACGCTTATAGCCGGGCGATTCTTTTGTTTCAGAAAGCTCGTACTCGCCGATATGGAGTCCGTAGATCAGGATCGTACCGGCAGCGTTTGTAGTCAGTACGGATGAATTGCCCGCATGGGCAAATTCTTCCCATACGTAGGCGTTCAACGCTGAGTCGTAAACGAATCGTTGGGCGTTCCCGCCCTTGTCTTGAATCTGTAACTCAACGCCTTCAAGGGCTTCTCCTGTCTCTTTGTCTTGCTTATGAATTTCAACACGTGTGAGCTTGTTGCGCATCACGACAGGCTGCACCTCGCCGGTGTCAAGAACCGTGAACTCAACATCGGTCGCCATGGTGTAGCCTGCAGGGGACAGCGTCTCGCGAAGGATGTACGTCACGCCAACTTTCAGTTTCAGGATGACGTGCGGTGTGTCGGTCGATACCCACTCTTCCACAACCGCGCCGCTCTCTTTTTCAATCACTTGTAAGTGAGCGCCGGGCAACTCTCCGTCACCTGTAATTTTCCTTTTAGAGAGTTCAATCACGGTCGGAACGTTACCGATCCTTACATCAAGCGTCTTGCCGACAAGAGGGATTTCAACATAGTCGGTATCTCTCGTGATCTCGAACGTGATGTCGTCGATGGAGGCATATCCGTCCGGAGCTTTGACTTCTCTCAACGAGTAGGTGCCGATCGGCAGTCCGCCCGCTGAGATGGCGATGCCGTCATCATTTGTGACGAGGCGATCTACGGTAACCGGACGTCCGTCAATAATGACGGTGAAGGTCACAAGGTCTCCGACCGAATCATAAATTTGGAACTCTGCGCCGTGGAGCAGTTCGTCGGTCGTTGAATCACTCTTGATGATCCGAAGTCTCAGCATGATGCGCTCGTTTCGCACGTACTGAGTTACTTCTTCATCATGACGGACGATTTTGACCTCGAAGTCGTCATCACTGATGTAAAACTCTTCGGGTGCGCCCGTCTCGCGAAGGATATACGTGCCGGTGCGCAGGTAGGGTGTAAGCGCCATGCCGTCGCTGTCTGTCGTCAACGTCCCGACCGGATTGCCATAAAGGTCAACGGCGGGTGTGTCATCCGGATTGAACAGCTCAAATGTTGCGCCTTCAATCGGTGTCGCTTCGCCTTGCGCCAACTTGATGACGCGAATCTTTCCGCGGATCGGCTCGTTTTCGATCGTCATCTCAACTTCGACAACAGGCGTGTTTGCGTCTTTATATGCAACCGTTACATTGTAGATTGTATCGTTGGGAACAAAGCCGGCGGGTGGTTTTATCTCTTTCACCGTATAGTCGCCTAACGGCAGGATCTTCGAGATTGCCACGCCGCTAGCATCGGTCGTGATCGTGTCAAAAACTGTGTCGCTATCGTCGCGAATCTCGAAGATTGCGCCGGCAAGCACTTCTTGGTTGATCGAATCTTTCTTGACGATCTTGATGCGTCCTTCTGCCGCAAAGTTGCGGATCGTTCTGGCTTCAACAATAATCGGCGTATTCATATCCTTGTACACCACAGTCATGGTGATCGGCGTCGGGTCGAGGATGTATGGCGCCGGAACAAACGTCTCCGTCACGGTGTATGTACCTAAGGGCAGAAGCCCTGTCTGCGCCTTCCCTTGCGCGTCCGTTGTGAGTGTAGCGACTAGCGCGTTTGACGCGTTTCTCACTTCGAAGATAGCTCCTTGGATAGGCGTATTGTTAGCGCCTTGCTTGACAATCTCCAAGCGCCCTCGTGCGGCATCGTTGCTCACCGTCTTAGCCGTCACGACAACGGGCGTATTCATGTCTTTGTACATCAAGGTCATGGTGATCGGTGTCGAATCGAGGATGTAAGGCGCCGGGACAAACGTCTCCGTCACGGTGTATGTACCTAAGGGCAGAAGCTCTGTCTGCGCCTTTCCTTGCGCGTCCGTTGTGAGCGTGGCGACTAATGCGTTTGACGCATTTCTCACCTCAAAGATAGTTCCTTGGACAGGCGCATTGTTAGCGCCTTGCTTGGCGATCTCCAAGCGCCCTCGTGCGGCATCGTTGCTCACCGTCTTAGCTTCAACGACAACGGGCGTGTTCATATCCTTGTACGTCAAGGTCATGGTGATCGGAGTCGGGTCGAGAATGTATGGCGCCGGCACAAACGTCTCCGTCACAGTGTACGCCCCTAAGGGCAGGAGCCCTGTCTGCGCCTTTCCTTGCGCGTCTGTTGTGAGTGTAGCGACTAGCGCGTTTGCCGCGTTTCTTACTTCGAAGATAGCTCCTTGGACAGGCGCGTTGTTAGCGCCCAGCTTGGCGATCTCCAAGCGCCCTCGTGCGCGATGGTTCTCAAACGTAACGCCAACTGTTTGATTTGGTATCAGGGTTACTCGTTTTACGGTCGGATCACGTAGGTACGGTGCGGGGACGGAAACCTCGCGAACATAGACGGTCGTTCCGGCTCCGATACCAAACCGTTGCGGTATGGTCGTGCCATCGGCTCGCGTCGTCAAGCGAATGGTGCTCCCCGCCGGAAACGCAGACGATTGCGACAGTTCGAAAACAGCGCCGGCGACGTTCGCTCCAGTCACGGCATCCTTCTTCGTCACTCGGACAAAACCGTCGCTCGGCGCATTTGCAATCGGTTCGTCCCAATACACGCTGTTGATCTTGTCCATCTCAATCTCGATCGTCCGCGGCGTCGGGTCGAGCGTATACCCATCCGGCGCCTTCGTCTCCGTCAACGTGTAGATGCCCGGCTCATACTCCAGCCCCGATACGTATTCGGAGGATGTCATCACAATTTTTTTCACTTCTCCATTCGGATCTCGCAAATCGAATTCGGCACCCTTTAACCCCGCTCCGTTCGTCGCATCCACCTTCTTGATGCGGAAACCGCCATAATCTTGTTGCGAAGGCTCCCAACGCATACGAAACAAGTTTGAAATGAAGTAGCCTTTATTCGGATCGCCCATATTCCAGTCGCGATTGTACCAGTTCGTACTGACCCATCTCGCGCCGCTCAAAGAACTCATAGAAATGAAATAGCTCGTATCCGGATTGTAGTTCGGGATTTTTAGATACTCGTTCTCCTCGGGCGTGACTTTCCCGATGACAAGCGTTGCGTGCTTGTTCGCCCCGTTCGAAGTCGGGCTGCGTGCTGAATCCTTGTCGCCGGAGATGACGATATCGCCTAGGCGCAACTGAGTTATGTCGATGGGCGCAACATATCGCGTGTAGAGCTGCGGAAGAGCGGTGAGTTGCTGACGCAGAACTCCAACTCCGGACGTATCGAACACAATGCCATTGCTGTTCGCAAAAGCATGGCGCATCGCAAGCGTCTCAGTAATAGAGTGATACCGACCGTTAATCTTCGAGGCGGTCGCCGTATAGAGCACGTGCGTGACGAGATCGACACACACGAATCCCCTGTTCGAAGTCGCCAGAGGCAGGTACTCCGTACCTTTGAGAATATTGTTCACCGTATAGCCAGTCTCGTTGGCGCGGTCGATGTGCGCTTTGGCGGAACGAAGAATGCGCTCGCGCGAGAGAGCGATATCCGTTGGCTGGAGCTCCGGTCTCTGTGCAGCCGTATAAGCGTACACATCCACAGTGCGGTTTGCGAGAAACATCGCAAAGAGGAGCGGTAAGAGACAGAGCGCCACGAGGAATCCGGTCTTTAAACGTGTCAAAAAGAGAGGGGTACGTCTTTGCATACGTGTCTTCCTTTCGTTGATTCACAAGTTTCATGCGGACCTTGACGATATAAAAAAAGCAACGCACCAAGACCTCATATTTTCGTCGTTACCCTGCAAAAGTCGACAAATTGTCTTTTTGAGGTGAAAAATGCGCCATATCGGCGTATTTTCCCTAAGAATCGACTCCAAGCGTCATCTCACGTACGAAGTATTGAAAGATTAGCCGAACGGTTACAACATGAACTTGTGATCCCACTGCGAATTATTAGTTGCCGACTACTGTTCCTCCCACACCTCCAGTGAGATATAATTATCAAAAGTGGAAACTGCCATCGGCGTTCCATAGTTCTTTTTTGCGATGAATGGCGGGAGAACAATTAGACTTTATGCGTGGTGTCATGTCATGGTTTGACTTGACCCGCCCGATAAGGAGGTCAATATGAAAAGATGCCCGAATTGCGGCGCCGAGGTGGAAGACCAAGCAAGATTTTGTTCGTCGTGCGGGGCTCCCCTTGCACCGGTTGCCGAAGAACTAGTATTTGAAAGCGCAAGCGAGACGGTGGAACCGCCCGTTCAGCCGGTCGACCCGCTAGACGGACAGCCTGCGCCGCAGGAGGACGACTTTGAGTTCACTCCCCCCGTGTACGGCAGCTATGAGCAGCAAATACAGCAAGAAGAACCTGCATCTTCAGAAGACTACTATGCATCCGCTCCACCCACATACGGGTATGAGCCTCAGGCACAGCAAGAACAGCCTGCACCGCAGGAGGACTATTACGCACCTGATCCGCCCGCTTACGGATACGAGCCGCAGCAACCGCCGACATACGGATATGCCCAGCAATCTCCATCGTATCAAGAGACGCCGGCTTACGATTACCCGCCTCAGGAGCCCGTGGCGACTAAACCGAAAAAGAAGCGTCGCTGGCTCATTCTTGTCATCGTGCTCGTCGTGGTCGCCGCACTCCTTTTGGGCACTTACCTGATCTTTGGAGACCAGATCAAGAGGCTCCTCGGCTTATCCGCACCTGAACCTGTACAAGAGATTAACTGGATCGATGCAGAAAAAGCGTTGCTGACTGCAGATGATGTTTCCATGTTGAGCGTTTTACAGAGCACGGTCACTCAAAAGCTGGATCAGAAGAAATTCGGCATGGAAACGTCCATATCGATTGACGTGAATGTCGATGATCCCGATGCCGCCGCCATTCTCGACATGGTGAGAAACCTGAGACTGACTTTTGGAGGTAAAATCGATACCGGTCAAGATGACCTGCGTTTCCATGCGAAAATCGGACTCGGCAATCGCAACAAGGCAGGCGACGCCCTCACACTTCAAATCTATAACGTTGACGACAACATCGTCGTCGATGCGACACCGATCATCGAGAAACCGCTCGTCTTCCGACCCGAAGCTTTTGAAGAATTGCTAGATGTAGACGATGGAGTTTCAGACCTTTTCAGCGGCGATCTCTCCGAGATTACAGACGCCATGAAAAGCCTCGCGGACCTCTTGTCTTCCTCAGAGAAAATCGGTCATGACTTGCTTGACATCGTCGCCAAGTACGCTGAAGAGCCGAAAATCGAAAAAGGTGCGGAGCTTTCCTTGGCTGGAATCTCCCAGAAGTTCACGAAGTACACAATCGTCATCAATGCCGAGAAGACACCCGATATGCTGAAAGGGATTCTCACTTATATCCGTGACAACAAAGATATCCGCAAGGTCGTTGAAGAGCTGGGCGCTTTCTCCGAGAAGCTCGATCCTCCCGCCCCTGGCGACCCGTATAGCAGTTCTTTCACTTACGAAGATTTTGTCGCGTCGATCAATGACGAAATCAAAGAGATCGAAGAAAACCGCGACGATTTCTCGGTCGAGTTCCGGCGCGAACTCTACCTCGACGATCAAGGCAAACCGCAAGCCGGCACGCTGACCGTTTTCATGATCGATGGTGAGGACAAAGAGCAAGTCTTTACACTCTCGCACGTCCATGTAGAGGCGAAAGACAAACACGCATTCAAATTTTCTGCTCAACCCGAAGGTGATAATGGCGTGTTCTTTACAAGCGAGTACACGCTCAACAACAATCTCTACACGGGGACATTCAAGCTCTGCACAGTCAATGAAGGCGATGCTGAACAGATCATGGCTACCGGTGACTTTAACAACTTCGGTTTTGAAGAAGCCGACGGACAATTGTATCCCGTTGGAAAACTCGACATCAAACCGCAATCTTCCGAAGCGGACGAGTACTCTTTATTCCCGACGCAGGGAGGCGCCATCACCTACGAAGGCAAAGTCGAAAAGAAGGACGACGGTTCTCACTTAATGGCAACGATAAGCGTTGAAGTTCCGGACGACATGATGTCTGTCAAGTTAACCGTTTCGCTGGATCATAGGAGTCTTTCCGAGGATGACATCGCGTTCGAAACCGCGTTGCCGTCCGATTACATCGACGTACGAAGCCTAGACACGCTTGAAGAGCTCTTCGAAGACGATCCCGGGCTCATGTTCAGGCTCATGCAAGTCTTGGCGGAACTCGGCATCGACATGAGCATGTTCTTTTCCGATTTCGACTAATCGCCATGGGACTATGGTACATGCTTTAGCTTTCCGCTATATGCACCGAACAGAAAACACTTTCAATGAACCGGGCGCTATGGGCTGTGTAGCGCCCGGTCAACGCTCGGAATCGCGACATACCGGTGTACCGAGCTCATAACAAACAGATGATTGCGGAACAAACGGGGGAACGAATGAACGAGGGTCTGACTGTACGCAATTTGACAAAATCGATGCGCGGAACAGAGGTTCTCAAGAACCTTTCATTCGACCAGCCGACCGGCAGCATCTACGGCATTTCCGGCGACAACGGAGCCGGCAAAAGCACCTTGTTGAAGATCTTGGCTTCCGTTCTCATTCCCGACGGAGGCCATGTTTCGTTTTCGGGCATACCGCTCAGTGACAAGGCGGAATGGAGATCACTCATCGGATACGTTCCGCAGGAACTCGCCTTGGACGACCGGCTACGTGTACGTGAAACGATCGAATTTTGGGCTGCCGTCCGCGGCATGCCCGTCTCGATCAGGAAAGCGATTGTCAAGAGCGCTATGGCCGATCCTCTCATCTCCGATTTCGTCAACAAGCCGATCCGAGAGTGTTCAGGCGGCATGGCGAGGCGAGCGAGCCTCGTTGTCGGGCTTTTCGGCGATCCGGCGTTGCTCTTGCTCGACGAGCCGTTCTCCGGTGCCGACGCTCGAAGTCGCGCCATGATGATGGAACGGCTCCGACATCTCCGCGATCGCGGACGGACCATCCTCATTGCCAGCCACGTCGAGAACACGTTGACGTCTCTGTGCGACCGCGTGCTGCACCTCGAAGGCGGTCATTTCCCCGACGTCGATATAAATGCGCCGACTCGATGAGGAATCCCGCATGAAAGGTCACGATCGCCAAAGGCGCGACGGCTTGACGACGGTTCCCGCGTCTTTTCGCGAAAGGATCCGATCTTTTCTTGTCATTTTTCTCAACGATTTACGCAAGGCACGGACGGGGCTGCTCATCGTTCTTCTCATCTATTCCGTGCTCATCGCGCTGATCTCACCCATATTGAAGAGCGAAGAGAAAGCGGATTCGCTCGGGCAGCGCCTGCAATTCTCCGTGTCAATTGTCGATGAGGCAGATTCGTACTTCATCGAACTAATCGCCGAAGCCGTCAAAAACGTCAAATACCTCGATCATATTTATTTAGATACGTTTGAAAAGGCGAAAGAGCGCCTTGATCGCAATGAGACGATTCTGTTCCTCACAATCCCCGCCGATCTGTTTGAACAGACGCGCACAGGCTCCGTCAGGGAATCGGTACATATTTACCTCAATCCGCAGAAACCGATGGAGGCATCAGCCATCGCGACGCTCATTCGACAGTACTACTTCGCGATCGACCGTGTTTACAGCGCCGTTTTCGGCTACCAAAAAGAATACGAAAAACTGGGCGGCGATGAGGACGAATCGTGGCGGCAAACGACGAAGCACGCCATCAATTCACTGAGCGCTTATTTCACAAAAGATCGTTTCATCGAAAAAGGCAGAACCCCCGACCAGAGCGCCATTTACCATGCGCTTTCCGGCATTCTCGTGCTGTTTGCCTTTATCCCCGCGATGGGGGTTCTCTACCAGACGAGTCGCCTGCACGAAACGGACCTCGAGGACAGAACGATACTCATCGCCGGTCGCATCTCGCCCGCCATCTCGCGCGTGTTGATCGGGCTTATCTGGTGGATCGCGCTCGTCATCCCGTGGCTCATCGCCCTGCGGATCGCCGGCGTCTTAGAGACATTACTCCCGACAGCTCTCGTCCTCACGAGCGTTTATCTTTTCGGAGCGTGTCTCATGCTCTTCGTCGGGCGCGCGCATGCGCCGACCGTCGGCGTGTTCCAAGTCGGGTGGCTCATCTTCTTCGCGCTCATATTGTTCGGCGGCGTATTCTATCCGACATCGCTGTTCCCCGCTTGGCTACGCGCGGGCGCGCGCTTCACGCCGATGCACGCACCCATGGAAGCCGTGTTCACCGCGTTGTCAGAAAAAGGTTCGGTCGCGACAAATAACGTGCTGTTGTCCTTTTGGGCTGTTCCACCTGCAATGGCGCTTGGCTTTATCAGGATTAGAAAGAGGCGCTCATGCGAGTGAAGTGTCTTCTGACTTTGATTCGGCTGAAACTAAGCATGATGGTGCGCCGACCCTTCATGATCGCATTCTGTCTCGTTATGCCCGTACTCATGTCGCTCTTCGCGGGCTCGACGCTCGCGCGCAACGACCTCTCGGCGGTGCGCGGGGGGTATGTGGATCATGCGAAGAATGAGTCGAGCATGAAACTGATTGAACTGCTCGAGTCGAGCGGCCTTTACTGGACGGAAATATCGGAAGATGAATCCGAGCGCGCCATCGCGACAGACACCGTGGATGGCGTCATCATCATTCCCGCTCATTATGGCGACCGAACCGCAACGGACAGAAAAGTCGAAAAGCTGTCCGCTGACACCGAAGCATCCGCCAAATACCTTCCCGGCAAAAACGCGATCGCCAGCGATCTTGTCATCGAGAGCTTCCTGATCTCCGCCCTTGCCATGACGCGCGAATCAATACTGGTCGACGATTTGCTGACAATGACGGACGGCACGTCCGTTTCCCGCGAGGAGATGTACGTCCGGTTGCGAAAAAGCGCCGAAGTGGCGCGCGCAGAGGGAGCGAGCTTAAAGCTTGAACTCCACAACTTACAGGAAAACCATAGGGCTCAGATCGTCCAGATCCCCGATTTTGCCGTTGAGATACTCTTCTTGTCCATCTTTTCGCTTCTCGCCAGTCTCATGATCGCGGATCCGGCAACGCAACAAAGGCTTCGATCCATCGACGGCGGACCCTTGCGCGACTTTCTCTCTTCGTTGACCGCCCTAGCGATCGCCGGCGTCATTCAATTGTCGCTCATGGCGGGACTCACAGAGCTCATCATCCCGGGCGTCAATCGCCCGGACGGCTACTGGCTTGTCATGGCGGTCTTCCTCTTACTCATGCTCGCTTTCGGTCAACTTGTATCGCTGATGCCTTCGGAACAGCGCTTCGTGCCGGCATCGCTCGTGCTCTTCATCCTCGCCCTGATCGGCGGGACGTTCATCAGGCTCCCGTCCGCCTTTGTCGAGCGCGTCGGTCAATACACGCCGCACGGGTGGGCGTTCGCCCGTCTGAGCGGCATGCCGACGACCTTGCCTCTCCTCGCCGTCGCGGGCATCGGTTTCGCACTTCTTATTCTCTCTTACTTTCTGCAAACGCGCTGTCATCGCTTAACGAAGTAATTGGTCATGACAGCTCGATCGGACGAGCGAAGCGCACCCGCGTCGATCGGCGAAACGCAGCTTCGTGACGTTTCTTTTCGTTGGATTTTGTGTTTCGGGACCTGCTCTGCCGTAATTCTGTACGAACTGTCGCGTTTCGTTTCGGTGCTGCATGGATTACCCGCTTCGCGACGCGTCTTTTCACAGAAAATCATGTTCCGGAGCGGGCGTCATGGTAAAGTGAAAGAAGAAAACAATAGCAACGCATTCGGCATAATACTTGCGCCCTAATCGGCAGAAACAGCATACGTGCGGAGGTGGCGACATGGCGAAACAGAAGAACTCCATCGAGAAGATCAGAGAATGGCTCGGTCTCGTCCACATTTATTGCGGTGACGGCAAGGGCAAGACGACGGCGAGCGCAGGTCTGGCGGTTCGCGCACGAGGTCACGGATTGAATGTGCTCCTCACGCAGTTTTTGAAAAGCGGAACCTCCGGCGAGCTTGAACCGTTGCGGTCTTTGGGCGTCGAAGTGATCTCGGGATCTTATTCGCAGAAATTCGTTTTCATGATGAACGCGGAAGAGAAGGCGGCGACGCGCCAGCGTTGCGAGACGCAGTTTCGAGAAGCGATCGCCAGAAGCCGCGAAGGTATTGACCTTCTGATCCTCGACGAAGTCATGGGCGCCATTGCGACCGGCATGCTCGATGAACAGGAAGTCATCGATTTCTTAGAATCGAAGCCGCCCAACTTAGAGGTCGTCCTCACGGGTCGCGATCCGTCAGAGACGCTGATCGATCTCGCCGACTACGTCTCGGAAGTCGTCATGCGAAAACACCCCTACGAGACATCCGGTCTCACTGGACGAATAGGTATCGAGAGATAGGAGAATAGCGACATGCGCGCACATCACGACACGATTTTGACCATCGATTTGGGCGGCGAACTCGCCCGCGTGATCGTACATAAAATCCGCGATTTGAACGTCTACTGCGAGCTGATCACACCGCATCGCGCGATCTATCGGGAGACCTTGACGGATGAAACGCTCAAGGGCATCGTCGTCACGGGAAGGATCGACTCAACAGTCTGCGCCGACACGGCGGCTGATTGTACGACTCCCGAGCTCTGGGAAAAGATCCTCTGCGCGGATGTGCCCGTGTTCGCCATCGGAACGGCGGCAATTGAGATGTTGAGAGCGAGCGGATTTGACGACGAGAACTTGTTCTTCGATGTTGAACTCGTCGCCATGAAAAAACCGGGTGAACAGGCAGTTGTCCTTGAACCGTTTTCGGTCGGAGATCACTTGGAGCCGTTTCTGTTCGACGTCTGCAGGTGCTCAGGAGATTGGACGGTAGAGGCGTTCATCGAAGAGGCCGTGACCGATGTCCGCAAGCAGGTCGGCGACAATCACGTCGTCTGCGGACTCTCGGGCGGCGTCGATTCATCGGTCGTCGCCATGTTGATTCACAGAGCCATCGGCGACCAACTGACATGCATTTTCGTCGATCACGGGTTCATGCGAAAAGACGAACCTCAGATGATTCGCGCGATGTTTGCCGACACGTTCAAGATTCGCCTCATCTCTATCGATGCGTCCGACCGCTTCATCGAGCGCGTGGAAGGTGTCCTTGATCCCGAGCGCAAACGCAAGATCATCGGCGAAGAGTTCATCCGCGTCTTTGAGGAAGAAGCGTCGAAGTTTGGCGGTTCAGCCTATCTTGCGCAGGGCACGATCTATCCCGACGTCATTGAGAGCGGAGGCGGCGGCGAAGTCGTGAAAAGCCACCACAACGTCGGCGGACTCCCCGAGAACATCGATTTCGTGGGCATCGTCGAACCTCTGAATGTGCTTTTCAAAGAAGAGGTCAGAGCCGTCGGGCGTGCGTTGGGGCTCCCTTCAGCGCTTGTCGACCGCCAGCCGTTCCCCGGTCCGGGACTTGCGATCCGCTGCCTCGGCGGTATCACTCGTGAGAAACTCGAAATCCTCCGCGAAGCCGATGCCATCTTCCGCGATTCCATCGTCGAACACGGTTTCACCGACCTCGTCTCACAATACTTCGCCGTCATGACGGGACTTCAATCGGTGGGAGTCGTGGACGGTGTCCGCACCTACGACTACACCATCGCCCTCCGCGCCGTCAAAACCGACGACTTCATGGTCGCCCGCCCGGTCGAATTCCCCTGGTCCTTCCTACAATACGTCACGAAGCGCATTACGACAGAAGTACCGCACGTGAGCCGTGTTGTGTATGAGCTGACGGGCAAGCCTCCGGCGACGATAGAGTGGGAGTAGAGACAAAACATACTGCTGTCCGCAAAGGTCTGCAAATACTGCGTTTCAGCGTCTTATCATCTACTAGGAAATTAAAACCTGGAACGTGACTCGGGATAATCCTGGAGAAAGAAATGTCAAGTAATGAGTTAACAAAATATGATGGTGCGGAACTTGCCGTAGAGTATGAAAGTATTTACCGCGAAGTAAAAGAAATATTGACTACAGCTCGAAATAGAGTTTATCGGGCTGCAAATTTTGCGATGGTGGAAGCGTATTGGAATATTGGAAAGGTCATTGTAGAAAAGCAGGGTGGAAAAGAAACAGCCGAATATGGCTCTCGGCTTTTGGAAAACTTATCTGAGAAAATGACAAGGGATTTCGGGAAAGGTTTTACCACTACTAACCTCAAATATATGCGCCAGTTTTACTTAACTTTTCCAAATCGTCACACGCTGTGTGACGATTTAAGTTGGTCTCATTATCGGCTTTTAATGCGCGTCGAGGATGAAAAGGCGAGAGCTTTTTATATAGAAGAAACAGTAAAATCCAATTGGAGTGTAAGACAGTTAAAAAGGCAAATCGACAGCTTCTTTTACGAGCGAATTTTATCCAGTAAAAACAAAAGAGCTGTGTCTGAAGAAATCCATAAATTAGAACCCAGAAAAACTCCGGAAGATATCATTAAGGATCCTTTTGTTCTTGAATTTTTAGGGCTAAAATCCAATACTGATTTTTACGAAAGCGAGCTTGAACAAGCCCTGATTACTCATCTGCAAAAATTTCTGTTAGAACTTGGACGAGGGTTTTCTTTCGTTGGAAGGCAGCAGAGAATCAGCTTTGATAATAAACACTTTCGAATTGACCTTGTCTTTTATAATTATATTTTAAAATGTTTTGTACTCATAGATTTAAAGGTGGGAGAACTGACTCATCAGGATATTGGTCAAATGCAGATGTATGTTCATTACTATGAACGAGAACTCATGAATGAAGGAAATAATCCACCAATCGGCATTATTCTCTGTGCGGACAAAAACGACTTGGTAGTTAAATACACGCTACCTGAAGGAGATAAGTCAATCTATGTCTCCAAATATAAACTTTATCTTCCTACTGAAGAAGAATTGATTAAAGAATTGAACAGAGAGTATGCTCTGCTCAGCATGAACAACAAAAGCCCGGTAGATGAGCAATAACAGCATCAACATTAAAGCCGTGTTAGGGTACTTACAAGGATCTTTCGTACATTTGTCTTACCTGGTAATGTTTAGGGAGCCAAAATGAGAACATAACGAGCAAAAGAGGATCGCATCAAAATCAGCTCGCCAGGCGTCCTTCCGGAAGGTACAAGTGAGACGCCTGTATGTAAGTTGTCGGTATTGTCAATTATTCGTCTCAAATGACTTTAATGATTCGTCTTTATCCGTTTTCCATTGTTGTGAGCCGCTGACACTGTATCCCATCGCGATAGTTGCGGCGGCAGATGAGCTGGTAAACAATTTATCCCTTTGCAAAATCCCGTCTTTAATTTCTCCAGACGCCCTGCTTAGTACTGTCAGATAAATAATAATAACATATGTTTCCTCTCGTGCTAATTTGAGATATGATATTAGCACGAAAGGAAATTTTATGGGTACTGAGTATGTTCTAAAACAACTTTTACAAGAAAACGACGGCTGGCTTACTCTAAAAGAAGTTCTGGATCAGGGTATCAGCAAATATGACTTTTACAAATTTGCTGAAAAATACGGATTGGAAAGGGTCGGACAAGGTATTTATGTTTCGGCTGATGTTTGGCCTGATTCGATGTATCTAATTCATCTCAGATCGGCACAGGCTATCTTTTCTCATGAAACGGCTTTGTTTTTACATGATATGACTGATCGAGAACCGTCTTATTATTCTGTAACGGTGAGAACAGGCTATAATCCACATCGTTTAAAGGAAGACGGTATTAAGGTTTATACCATAAGAAAAGAATTGCATGTGCTTGGTAAAAGTAAAATTAAAACTCCGTTTGGCCATACCGTTCCGGTCTATGATATAGAAAGAACATTATGTGATGTTTTGCGTAGCAGAAATGGTGTAGAAATCCAGGTCTTTCAAGATGCTTTAAAGTCTTACGCAAAACAAAAAGATAAGAATCTTAGGTCTTTGATGCAATATGCGGATGCTTTGAATGTAAGTACAATACTCAAACCTTATTTGGAGGTGCTTCTTTAGATGATTAAAACATCAAGACAATTAAAAGATAAAATCCGTAATCTTGCTAAGGGAAAATCTGCCGATGCACAAATTTTGATGCACGACTGAAATAGTTTACTGAACAAAATCAGCAATTTGACCGAACGAGAATGCGTAATGTGACCGAATATGAATTACAAATATCACCGAATACAAATTGAGAATTTGACCGATTTATGATATTCTTCTTTCAGGAGGACAACATGGATCGCAAGAAATATTTACCGAGATTAGTCGATACTCAAGTCGCGCACAAACTGGAAAGCTTTGGGGCTATTTGCATAGAGGGCGCCAAATGGTGCGGGAAGACATGGACTTCAAGGTACCATTCTAAAAGTGCCATATATCTGGGTGATCCAAGTGGTAATTTTCAAAATAGAGAGTTGACAAAACTAGCTCCCAACATAGCTCTGGAGGGAGAAGTACCTCGATTAATTGATGAATGGCAAGAAGTGCCTTCAGTTTGGGATACTGTGAGGCACGAGGTAGATAAAAGAGGGAAAAAAGGGCAGTTTATTCTGACAGGCTCGTCAACTCCGGCACAAAAAGGAGTATTGCATAGTGGTGCCGGCAGAATCGCCATCATTAGAATGAGACCTATGTCATTATTTGAATCAAAAGATTCATCGGGACAGGTTTCTTTACAGTCGCTTTTTGATGGTACATTTGAAAATAAAGCAACTCCGGGCGTTGATTTACAAACACTCATAGAGTTAACAATTCGTGGCGGGTGGCCGGGCAGTTTAGGCTTGAATTATGAGCAATATCGGTTGATTCCGAAGGAATATATGAGTTCAATCATCAACCATGATATCTATCGATTAGAAGGAATCAACAGAAACTCAAAGAAAATGCACCTCCTGCTAAGATCGCTTGCAAGAAATGAATCAACGACGGCTTCCATTTCTACCTTGAGAAAAGACATCATAGAATATGAAGATGACGATCTCGACAATGATACCATTTCCACGTATTTAACGATCTTTGAAAGGTTGTTTTTAATTGACAATCAGAAAGCCTTTTCAACCAATATACGATCATCAACACGTGTTAGGCAGTCTGACAAAAGACATTTTGTCGATCCGTCTTTAGCGATTGCTTTGCTGGGAGCAAGCTGCGATGACTTGCTCAATGATTTACAGACATTCGGTTTTATGTTTGAAGCCCTCTGCGAAAGGGATTTGCGACTATACGCGGAGAGCTTAGGTGGAGAACTATATCATTATCAAGATTATAAAGACAGAGAAATCGACGCCATCGTTCAATTGGAAGATGGACGATGGGGAGCTTTTGAAATAAAATTAGGAGCAGATGCCGTCGATGACGCTGCAAAGTCATTAATTAAAATCAAAGATGCGTTAGAAGCAGAAGGTGCAAAAACTCCGGATGTTTTAGCGGTTCTCTGCGGTCTAAGCAATTTTGCTTACCGGAGAGAAGACGGCGTCTATGTTGTACCAATCACTGCGCTGAAACCATAACGATGAAGAAGATAGGATCTTTACTGTAACAGTACGGAAAAAGTCTATTTTGACAACATTTGCATGATCCGTAACAGTACCGATTTTTACGGAGGACGAAACAATGCTTTTAATGGGAGTAAGAGAAGAAAATGGCTGGCTTGCGTCTACATTTAATCTGACATATCCAGCCTCATGGGAAAAGATCTGCAAGGCTGTAAACAGAACTTACGAATTTTTTGAGGATACGGAAATTTTAGTCGATGGCGTGGTAAGAGATGTTGATTCTAAAGACGACATCTTGAATTTTGCGGAAGCCGGAAACATGACCATTCGAGGCATGTCGAACATCATTAAGGTTCCGCTTATGATCACTTTTTTCAATCAGCTCAAGACAGTCAATGTAGCGGTGGCATGCATGACGGAAGAATTTAAGGAAGCAGATTACCAAAAATTCAATTTTTCTCTCGGCGAATTCATGGATAGTGTAGAGCTTTCGATGTATGTCAAATGAATGGCATCCAATATGTCGAAATGGTTCGGAAGTGTTTTAAAAACAGTAACATAGAGCAGGTTATTTCTTGACGCAAAATAAATAAAATAGTAACCACTAATCACACGACAAAAAGAAATATGAAAAATAGTAGCGTGTGGAACCGATCATGAATACATATTGGAAACAACAAAATGTATAATACATGACATTACAAATAGGAGGACGCCACAGATGAAAAAGTATTTGGCAATTTTTTTAGTATTTGTTTTAGTCCTCTCTCTAATCGGCTGTGGAAAAGAAGAGGAAAACGAGATTATTCCGAGCGACGAAGAACCGTGCGAGTCCGTAGAGGATGACGAGACCATAGAGGACGGCGAGCCCAGCTACAGTGAAATAGACATCGTACCCGACAAAAATCCCGAAGAATTGCTGGCAGACTTCATCGCCAATGCAGAGGGAGAATGGCACCGCAACGGCGATACCAGCGACGTAAAGCTGACAATCTATACCGATGGAACTTTCACCATGATATACGAAGGAGATGCTAAACCTTACGACCACGGCACGATATCTTACGATAGTGATTACGAATCGAGTTTTTTGGACGGAGAGGAAAAGATATATGACGGAAAAAGCTATAGCTACAGCTGTTCAATGATGTCGGATGACATGCTGGATCTTGTAGGCAAGCAATGCATCCGTGCTGCGGAATCGTTCAATTTCCGGGAAAGGTTGACCGGTCATTGGTATTTGGACGGCGACACCGATTCGCGTTATTTCAAACTAGATGGCAGTGACTGGTATCTTAGTGAAGGCGGGATGGGCAGTATAACGAATGTTGGCAGCGAGAATGGCGAGACTTATGAACTACACTTTTACGAAATGTATGAAGAGGATCCGTCGTATGTTTTCGAGTTTTCAGAAGACGGCGTGTTGACGGAGAAAAACACGGGAGAAACCTATCAGCGTATCGATGAATAGCGAGTGAGTGCGCCAGGACAGATTTTTTATATGGGACAGGAAATAGATTATTAATCTACTGTAATCAAGCAAGACAGTAATCTGACCGATTATAAATTAAAAATATCACCGAATAGAATTTGAGAATATGACCGGTTTGGGATGCTGTCAGACATGAAGTGAATAGAAGAGGAAAAAGGGACAGTTTCTATTAACAGGTTCGTCAATCCCAACACAAAAAGGATATTACATAGCGGTACCGGTAGCACCTCAATCGCCTTAGGGTATTTGTCGCCATAACGTTCCGCCAGTGTTTTAGCCTGCTTCCTTGCCATTTATTCTATCCAATAACCACATGAAATACACTGATATCAGGCATTTGAAGATCGTTTAGTGGATCCTAATTTATTTGAAAAGTTCTGAACGTGAGCCTAACCTGTAAAGCATGAGTACAAGTACGTCATCTATATGTTCATAGACCAAAAGCCAGTTAGGCTCTAAATGACATTCCCTTGTTCCTTTATAGTCTCCCGTCAGAGCATGATCTCTGTACCTTGCTTCAAGGTACTCTCCTTTTGCTAGTAAATCTATAACGTCGTAGAGTTTGTTCAAGTCTTTGCCTTGCTTTTTCGCAAGTTTAAGATCCTTCTTAAATTGATTGGTGAATTTTACTTCGTATTTCATTCTTCCAGTGCATTCCTCAAGTCCTCAATACTTAAATATCCCTTGATAGCATCGTCATAGGCAATTCTTCTGCCTTCTTCGATAGCGGCTGCAGTAAGGGTATTGGGAGTATCCAGCTTCAAATCAAAAGGAATGCCATTTTCTCTAATTGTCGTCCTTAAAAACATATTGACAGCCGTCGTCATGTTAAGTCCCAACTCGGAAAAGATTGCTTCCGCTTGCTCCTTAACTCTTTTATCAGTCCTGATATTTAAATTCGTTGTCGCCATAATCTTAATCTCCTTTGTGGACACATTATGCGCCTAAATTCGTTTAGTGTCAACATATTGTCATTATAATAGCTTGATTTTTCTAGCTACAAGGCAACAGCTGAATCCGATGATGAATCTCGAGCAAATGAAATAGGAGCAAGCTACGATGACTTGTTCAATGATTTACAGACATTCGGTTTTATGTTTGAAGCCCTCTGCGAAAGAGATTTGCGACTATACGCGGAGAGCTTAGGTGGAGAACTATACCATTATCAAGATTATAAAGACAGAAAAATTGACGCCATCGTTCAATTGGAAGATGGACGACGGGGAGCTTTTGAAATAAAATTAGGAGCAGATGCCGTCGATGACGCTGCAAACTCATTAATAAAAATCAAAGATGCGTTAGAGACCGAAGGTGCAAAAACTCCTGACGTTTTAGCGGTTCTCTGCGGTCTAAGCAGTTTTGCTTGCCGGAGAGAAGACGGTGTCTATGTTGTACCAATCACTGCGCTGAAACCATAACGTTGAAGAAGCTTGGACTTTGACCTTGACAGTACGGAAAAAATCTCTGTCAGCACCATGTGCATGACCCGTAACAGTACCGATTTTTACGGAGGGCGAAACAATGCTTTTACTAGGAGTAAGGGAACAAAACGGTTGGCTTGCGTCTACCTTTAACCTGACGTATCCGGCCTCATGGGAAATGATCTGCAAGGCTGTAAGCAGGGCTTACGAGTATTTTGGAGGAACAGAAATTCTGGTAGATGACGTGAAAGTAGAGGTTGGTTCAAAAGATGACATTCTGAATTTTGCGGAAGCCGGAAGCATGACCATTCGAGGCATGTCGACAATTATTCAGGTCCCGCTGATGATTACCTTTTTCAATCAGCTCAAGACAGTCAATGTAGCGGTGGCATGCATGACAGAAGAGTTTAAGGAAGCAGATTACCAAAAATTCAATATGTCTCTCGGAGAATTTATGGATAGCATTGAGCTATCGATGTATGTTAAATGAAAAGGTGATGATCCAGTAACTTTGCCACATACTAGTGATAGAAAATCATCAAGCCGGAGATAGCTTATGATCAATAATCTCATGAAAATGATCGGTGAAAGAGCCTACTTGAATGATTTAGAACGAATCGATTTATCTAAACTCGATCATGATATCAAGTCAGTAAAAGACATTAGCTACGTAGATGACAATTCCATTGAACACAAATTAGATGTTCATTACCTAAGCAATCAAAAGTTAAAACCCATTCTCATTGATATACACGGCGGCGGATTTATATCAGGCTATAAAGAAATGAATTCTTTATTTGCTAATTATCTTGCTCAAAGAGGCTTTGTTGTTTTCAATTTAAATTACAGGTTGGCATATCCGACCATCAACGTGTTTGACCAAATAGAAGATATTTCGAACGCAGTGAAATGGATTGTTTCAAACGCAGGAAAATTCGAAGCTAATATTGATGACATGTACATAGCCGGTCATTCGGCAGGCGGCGTTTTGGCAGTTGCGGAATCATTGCTGTGTCATGACAAACAAATGAGAGATGATTTTGATATCGATGAAAGAGATTATAAGTACAGTGGAATTATTCTTGATTGCGGTGTCATGCATTTCTACAGAAAAAATATAGCGTATTGGGGAATGAGAAATATGATATTCCCCAAAGGCTATAGAAAGATGGATCAGTATCAGTATTTAGTTTTTGAAAACAATCGCCAATTATCCACGTTACCGAAAACTGTCTTGTTAACAAATGAAAAAGATAACCTTAGAGATATGACACATTATTTCAAGAGAGTCTTAGATGGTCATCAGGTTGACCATAAGCTCTTTGATGTTGGGACGGATGGTCATATGGGAATCATATATAAACCTTATACCGAAGAGAATCAAAGAATAATCGACGATGTTCAGGAATATTTTGGAATTGGTCTTTAGTCGACTTCTTGATCCTCGTTCTCTTCACCGCGCATTTGTGAAGGGAAGTGAAAACGAGGCAAACCCAGCTTGTACTTGGCAGCAATATACCGGGTGAGCATCACACTGCCTGCGCCAATGAACGTAGCGGCACCTGAGCTCATAACAGGTCGCAACAGCAGATACAGCACGGCTCCGATTAACGAAGCAAAAGCGTAGATGTGCCTCATGAAAATGTATGGTTTTTTCTGTGTGAAGATATCGCGCATCACACCGCCGCCCACACCGGTCAGCATTCCTACAAATACTGCCAGAAGCAGGTTATCGCCATGTCCCCTCGAGATGGCCACGTTGACGCCGGTCACGGTGAAGGTACCCAGGCCGATGGCATCAGACACGTTGATCATGGTTGGCAGATATTGGGTGAACATCCGGGCTAACTTGGAACGCTCCCAGAGCTTGATGATAATCAAAAAGATGGCAATGCTTATGAGTGCGATGGAAACAAAAATAGGCTCACGAAAAGCATTAGGCGGCGCCACGTTGAGGATAATATCGCGTATGACACCTCCACCCACAGCCGTCGTGGCACCTAATGTGACAATCCCCATGAGGTCCATATCGCTCTCAATGGCCGCCGTTGCGCCTGATATAGCAAAGGCGATGGTGCCAATAACCTCAAAGATGAAAATATCCAGTCCCATGCTGCCTCCTTTGACTCGATCGCCTTGGTGCCAACCGGGCAGTACCGGATGACACATCAGTAGCTATTGCTTTGATTATACTAATGTAAGGGTGGGTCGGGCATTTATAATGCTACAAAGAACTCGAAAGGTAAAGAGCCCCCGCGAAGGAAGACCGCTCGAGGTTCAAAAAAGGAGCCATCGGCATGCCGGATGCAAGATCCGATCATCTCTCGATAAAGGACCGGGAAAAGTATCGAATAAAGAAAGGAAACTGACATGCTTATTCAATCGCATATGATCATTTTAGATGTTGTAGGAGATTACCCTCCAACCGATCCTGTCTTCAGGGAGTATGATGAGATCGCAGGCAAATGTTTGCTTTGTCACCATCTTTTTGACTCAATCGAATCTGTTGCCAAAGAATATCGGCTCGATGAACAAGATATGCTTCGAAAATTGAACGAAGCCGCTCAAAGTCATATCGCTCAACAGGCACTCTCAAAGGAAACAGAATAGTACGACTCAAAGCTTTTTATACGAAAAAGAAAAGCCCGGTTAAATACGGGCACAACTAACAGACTCCAAATTGGAGCAAGGACCACACGCGCGGTCCTTGCTCTCTACATTTTGCGATTAGCCGAGTTTGGCGAATTCTTCTTCGACTTTCTCCAAGAGTTCGGTAGTCAACACATTCGGGGCGAACTTCGCCGCCTGCGGAAGCGTCATCTTCATCGCGAGAGAAAGACCGGGAGTCTTCAGAATGCCAGGTTGCAGTCTTTCAGCGATTTCCGCTAGTTCCGGCGTATTGACAATCTCTCCAATCGTCGTTTTCTCAACAGAATACTTTGCCATGATCGTTTTTCCTTTCCATTTATTGCTTGTCTAGTGTTTTTACATCTCAGTCGCCGGCATGGTGCCGTGAGACTCTTAGTATCGTGTAAGACAAATGCAATTCATTTATCTAATTACTTAAAGATTTTATAGTAAAAGTGCGAGTCTGGCAATGACCCGCGTGAATGCTCTACATGAACAACTACGCATCTACATGTTTTGACCGTACAAATGAAAAATCGGGAAAGTGACGATTAAAAGAAAACGTTGAATCGAGTAAGATAAAAGAGTCGAACAAAACTGTGGAAAAACATTTGACGCGGTCCTTGCACAGCACCGCTCTTAACCAACTACACCGATCCTACCCACTGTTTGAGTAGCGAGGTAAGGAGACCTAAATAGCCGGAAAGAACTGACAAGAGCATGAAGCACGCCCTTAAGAGCAAACCGACTAAATCAAAACGCCCCGCCAAATCTGCTAGAAAGAAACACGCTCCGCCGAGCCCGTTCAAGGTATTCACAGACGGGTTGCCCGCCGACAAAGCGGAAATGTTGAGAGATTTCTTTGCGAACTTCAGCGCCCACTGTTTGATCGCGAAAAAAGACAAGAAGGAGCTTCAAACAGATTTTGAACGGGCGATTTTACATTACATAAACGCCGGAGTATCGCTCGACGAAGCTTTGGCGTTGTTGGATATCAGGAATCTTGGCGGTTTTTACGCAAGAACGCCTGTTTTATGGTTTCCGCTTGACGACGCGGCGAAGATTTATCCCTTGTCGATGGAACACGGCTATATGTCCATCTTCCGTCTGTCAGTCTATCTCAAGCAGCCAGTCGTTCCCGAACTTCTGCAAATGGCTTTGAATTTCACGATCAAGCGTTTTCCAAGCTTCACGACGACGTTGAAAAAGGGCTTTTTTTGGCATTATCTCGACACGACCAAACGTCGTTTTAGCGTGGAACAGGAGCGGGGCATTCCATGCCAAGCAATGAAAGTCGCTCTCAGCGGTTCGCAATCATTCCGCGTGCTTTATTACAACAACCGCATCAGCGTAGAATTTTTTCACGTTCTGACCGATGGCGTCGGAGGTCTGATGTTCCTCAAAGCGCTTACAGCAGAGTATCTGCGGCTAATGGGAGTTGAGACGGGAGCCGATGACATGCCTTGGAATGCGAACGCCATACCCATCGCGGAAGAAGTCGAAAACGCATTTTCCAAGGTGCCTAAGAGCGAGAACGCCTCGGGTTTCATGGACAAGCTTGCCGTTCAGATGAATGGAAAGCTTACCGACAACAAGCCTTGTCGCGTCATTCATTTCAAAATGAATGTTTCTGAGTTGAAAGCCGCCGCGAGAGCATATCATGCGTCGATAACAGTCTATCTTCTGGGCTTGATGTTCTTGGCGGGGAAAGCCGCAACCGATCATTTGCATGGCGAAGCCAGTATTCAAGTGCCTGTCAACATGAGACAGTACTACCCCTCGAAGACTTTGCGCAATTTTTCCATGTACTGCGGCATACGTTTGCCGATAGAGGAAACGACGGATTTACAGTCCATTATTGTCAAAATAGGCGAGCAGCTGGAGAAGAAAGCTTCCAAAGAATCGATGAGTGCAATGCTTATGTCGACCGTGAGGTTGGTGAACATTATGATGTCCATCCCCTTGTTCCTCAAGCAACCCGTCGCCAAAATGGTCTACGGATTTTTGGGCGACAAGATATTCACCAATACGCTCTCAAATCTCGGCGTGGTTGAGATGCCGCCCGCCATGGCGGAACATATCGAAAGCATGGATTCACTCACCGGTCAGCCGATCTCCAATCGCGCCTCCTGCTCCGTCGTGACAATAAACGACACGGTGACTTTCACCATCTTGAAAGCGACCTTGGATCCCACATTTGAAGAGACGATGTATGAGTTGCTCTTGGCTGACGACATCAGCATAGAGGTGGAAGGGAGTGACTTCTATGAAGCTTAAGATCACGTATCCGCCCGTAGAAAAACGCAAACTGCAACGAAAACACTTTCTTCGCATTATCCGCTGGCCCGTTCTCTTCGCGATCGTCGTGAGCCCTATCGTTAATCTCGTTCTCGGGGGCAAGGCGTGGAGCCTAGTTGTTGTATTGTCCATCTACATGGCGTGGTCGCTTGTCATCTCTCCCGATTTGGTCGAGTACAACCGCATAAGCCAACCGATCAAAACGATTTCCTTCTCGTGTTCTTTGTTGGCATTGATTGACATCTTTCTCGCTCCCGGTTGGGCGCTCACCGTCGTTCCGATTGTTTGTTTCGGCGGGCTTGTAGTCTCGGGCATTCTGTTCTTCACAGATATTGAGAGGCAAAAGCATAATTTGCTGCCGATGCTGCTACTGATTGTCTTAGCAATCATCGCCTCAATCATCGGGCTGTCTATCATGCGCGAGACGACTGGATGGCAGTTTATAGCCATGGGCGCCACGGCCGTCACGCTGCTTGTAGCCTGCATCATTACGCTCCGAAGCGACTTTATACGGGAGTTAAAGCGGAGATTTCATATTAAGTGACACGCAACAAAAACCATCCGCGATTTTACGGTTAAAATAGAGTAAATACGTCGCTCTGTGTTTTAATAAAGGGAGCGAAGTGCACGACCAAAATCACGCTTGCTAGATATCGCTTGAGCGGAAAGTGCTTTTCTGCTTAAGCACACAGAACCTACAAGATATAATACTCGATCAGAATATAGAAAAACGAGGTGTAGACGATGGCGGCTTATTCTTTACGACCCGATGAAACTATTCTCTACGAGCGCGACGTGACGATTCAGGGTCAAGAAAGGTCCTCTCGTCTCATGCTGACTAATCTGAATATCGTAATTACCGAATACGTAAAAAGCAGTCTTTTTGCAAAGGAAGAAGAAACGCACACAGTCTATTCCGTTCAGGATATTAAAATATATGAGGACTTGCCGCAGGTTCTTCAGAAGGGAAAACACATTAGAATTCTCTTTCTTTACCAAGAGATTAGTCTTGATTTTAATTCTTTAATCGAGGCAAACAAGTTCAGAATGGCTCTTTTCAAGCTTGTCACCGGCAAAACGGCGCCGGCAAGAAGCGCCAAGAAGGTAAAAAATGCAATCGAAATCATCGACGATACTTTAGGGATTGATACGGTCGGCACGACAAAGGCTGTTCTTGAAGGCGGCGTGATCGGCACGCTCGTCAGCGGAACCGGCAAGAAGAATACCGGTTCCAAGCGTTCTCGCTCTCGCAGCAAGAGCGGCAAGGCAATCGATGCCCTTGCCGCTGTGGCAGGCGGCGTGGTGATGCAGAATATAACGAATGAATCAGAGCAGCCGGCATTACCGGAGAAAACAGCACTTTCTCATGACGAACAAATAGTGACCCTTAAGCAGTTCAAAGAGCTGTTCGACGTGGGTATCATCACTGAGGAAGAGTTTGAGGAGAAAAAGAAAGAAATTTTGGGAAAGTAAGGTGGATTCATCTGTCGTGATCCGATGAAAAGGGGATCGTATGCTCGGAGCTATCATCGGCGATATCGTCGGTTCCAGATTTGAGTTTAATAACCACAAGTCCAAAGAATTTGAGTTCATGACGCAACAGTGCGAGGTCACGGATGACAGCATCATGACGCTTGCCATCGCTGATGCCATCATGGCATGTCAAGGCGACTTCACGGAACTTGGGCAAAAGGTCGTTTCCAGTATGCAGCGTTTGGGGCGCGAGTATCCACACGCCAGTTACGGCAATCGCTTTCGGCTTTGGCTCAGTACGGATAATCCCATGCCATACAACAGCTATGGCAATGGCGCTGCCATGAGGGTAAGCGCTTGCGCTTATGTCGCCACGAGCCTTGATGAGGCTTGTCTCTTGTCCGAAAAGGTGGCCGAAGTCACCCACAACCACCCCGAAGGAATAAAAGGCGCCGAAGCCACCACCGTCGCCATCTGGCTCGCCCGGCAAAGGTATGGCATACCGGAGATCCGAGACTACATCAACAAACACTACTACCACATGGACTTTACATTGGACGGCATCCGCCCGACCTATACCTTCAATGAAACATCTCAAGAGACGGTTCCCCAAGCCATCATGGCGTTTCTAGAATCCAAGAACTTTGAAGACGCCATTCGCAATGCGATTTCCATCGGCGGGGACAGCGACACCCTCGCCGCCATCACTGGATCCATCGCCCAAGCTTATTACGGTATTCCGGAAGACATTCGAGAGCAAGCTTTGACTTATCTGGATGAGACGTTGCTAAAGATTTTGCTGGATTTTGAGTGGATATATCAGGAGGGGTGATTGGTGTAGTGCCGACGAGTGAATGAATCCCGTTAAAACTCCCTTAAATATCTTCAACAAAAACAAGATCACGATACATTAGATTAAGCACGATCAATTTTTTTGAGAAACTGTATCCAATAGCCGCTTCGTCTCATAGTATTGGCATAATTTCCCGTTTTGTCACTTTCAAAAAGCAAAAATTATTGACATTTCGAAAGCAAGGGCTGCATCGATTTTATTGCTCTCAAACAAAGTGAAAAACTGTACATTCAGGTTTCTGACAATATCTCCGAGCCCTCGACCCTAGAACGCGAAGTCACACCGCTTCTGCAAATAAAGGACGCATATCCAAAGCTCCTTATAGCAAACACAGGTCATCCGGAATATCTGCACGAGGGTATTCGAATCATCGATATCTCTAAGTGGCTGTTAGATGTAGAAGAACCTGAGTAAGTGAAACTTGTAATTTCTCGCAGCATGTAAGGAATATAAATTATGACGGTCAAAGTGACGGTCAAAGTGACGGTCAAAGTGAGGGGCAAAAAATGAAACCGACCGAAAGACGAAGCAAGACAGTAGAACACGAGGGCGAAGAGCAACTCTGACCTTATCTCTAAACCAGAAGATGTTTGGCACGATGTGGTAAGTAGCTTAGATATAGGATAGAAGGCATTATCATCGTCACTTTACTTTTCTCAGGAAAGCCATTATAAACACGAGCAAGAAGTGGGGAACCGAGAAACTGCTGACACATATTGTCGTTGTAATCTCACTTTTGGTTATCGCCCTGAGCAGCAAACATCAATTGGAAGACAACTTCCAATAGCGTTGTTTTTCCCCCAGGTTGGAAGTTTAGTTCCAGTCTGTTATAATCCAGATAAACAGGAGGAAAACATCTATGTTTCAGAGACCATATTATCTAAATCAACTTATTAACTTTAGAGACAGTGACTTCGTCAAAGTCATTACCGGTGTGAGGCGCTCCGGCAAATCTGTACTGATAAAGCTATATGTTGACTATTTGCAGAATGATGGTGTCCCTCAGGACAATATCATTTATATAAATTTTGAAGCATTTGAGTATCAAATAATAAAAGATGAAGATGATTTTAGAGAGCTGATTTTGAGCGTTACTCCAAAGAACGACGAGAAAAAATACTTTTTGTTCGACGAGATTCAACTTGTTGAAGGTTGGCAGAAAGTCGTAAACGGCTTAAGAACGAGTTATAACTGCGATATCGTGATTACAGGATCGAATGCGAAGATGCTTTCGGGGGAGTTAGCTACACTGCTTGGTGGTCGTTACGTGGAAATCCGGGTTTATCCACTTTCTTTTGAGGAATTTCTGAGAGCAAAGCTGATCGACAAAGACTCAAGGGACGTTGATCGATATTACCGTGAATATGAAAAATACGGCGGTTTTCCGAGTGTCGTTCTAGCTCAAGAAAACCTTAAAGACACGATTCTGTCAGGGATTTTTGATTCGATTGTTCTAAACGACATCGCGTACCGCTCGGGGATAAAGGACACGCTAGTGCTTAAAAATGTCATTTCTTTTCTGGCAGACAATGTCGGTCAACTCGTCAACCCAACAAACATCGCTAATGTTATGAAAAATGACAAAGTACTTACAAGCAATCATACCATTACACGGTATTTAGAGCTTCTTGAGAATGCTTTTTTATTCTACCCCGTTAGACAGTATGACATCAGAGGAAAAGCATACCTAAAGACCAACGCCAAATATTTCATTGTGGATGGCGGTTTACGAAGGCACACCTTAGGAAGGAAAGATGGAAATTTCGGCAATCGATTAGAGAATATCGTTTTCATAGAACTCTTGAGGAGAGGATATACGGTCGATGTTGGACGAATTGACTCGAAAGAAATTGACTTTATAGCTAGAAAGGTTGATGAAAAACTCTATGTGCAAGTAACATATGAGATGCCTGAAAGCACGCGTGAAATCGACAACCTTTTGCTCGTCAACGACAATTACAAGAAAATCATCGTAACGGGAAGATACTTTGAGGAAAAGATGCTTCAGGGCATACCCATCATCTACATTACAGATTGGTTGTTGGGTAGAGAAGCCGTCCCATCAAGTGAACGACATCTATTGGATGGACTACGGACATCCGGTTAATTTCCTAAAATCAAACACCTATGCCTCAAAGTACTTTACGAATGAAGAGAGCACCAGCTTCGATCTTCTTTACAGGTATACACACGATCTGGAACAGCCTTCCCGTCAGAGATGACTGATCGTCGCGATCAATTTAGATGATTACCGATACGAAAACATAAAGAACTACTTCGATCACTAAGGAAGATCGTTAGCCGCAAGTCATGGTTCATTTTTAAGGGAGATTACCCATAGCAAAGCTATGGTGCCTGTTGCCCTCAAACCGCGCCATATCACCGCTTATGCAGAAACTCTGTTGGGGCAATATGATCCAGCGGACCCGACCCTTTCCCCAAGTCCAACATTGCGGACAAAGCGCCGGAGACGTAATCTTTGGCTCTTTGGATCGCCTCGATGAGAGTAAAGCCCTTGGCCAGATTGGACGCGATGGCGCTTGATAATGTGCAGCCGGTGCCATGTGTGTTGGGGTTGTCAATGCGCTTGCCTTCGAACCATATTGTTTCACCATCCTGATAGAGAAGGTCGTCGGCATCGTGGACGCTGTGACCGCCCTTTAGAAGTACGGCGCAACGAAAGTCGTCACCGATCTTCTTGGCAGCAGCGATCATGTCTTCTTTATTATCTATCGTGAGACCGGAGATTACTTGAGCCTCCGGAATATTCGGTGTCACAAGGGTTGCCAAAGGGAAAAGCTCATTCAGCAACGTTTGCACGGCGTCTGTTTTCATCAAAGTCGAGCCGGAGGTCGCGACCATGACGGGATCGAGAATAATGTTTCGCGCCTTGTAGTATGTAAGTCTGTCAGCGATCACATGGATCAACTCGCTGGAGGAGACCATCCCGATCTTCACCGCGTCGGGATAGATGTCTTCGAAAACAGCGTCGATTTGTTGCCTTAAAAAGTCCGGGGAAGCATCCTGGATTGCTCTCACACCCATTGTGTTTTGAGCCGTGAGTGACGTGATCGCGCTCATGGCGTAGACGCCGTTCATCGTCATCGTTTTTATGTCTGCCTGTATGCCCGCGCCGCCACTACAGTCGCTTCCCGCGATAGTCAAAGCTGTTTTTAGATTGCTCATGTGAATTCCCTTTCTGTATTCCATGTGCCTCCCTCAAACATTTGCACGTGTCTTCAGACGTCTTTGAGTGTCTCCGTGCGTCTTTGGGACCACTATCGGCGGTTCATTCAGAATCCCTGAAATCATAAGTGTCTTCGCGCGTCTTTGGTAACTTCTCCGCTTTTATTGAGAGAGAAACGCCCTAGCCGATCGAGCGTCTTGAGTGATATCCCTCCATGCATCAAACCAAAAGATCGCCTCAGTCTTCCGACACAAACTCCCAAAAAGCTTCCGTACGGTCATAACTTTCAAGATACAGATCGCCCAAGAGTCGAATCTTTTCTTGCTGCTCTTCATTTTCGTCGTAAACAACGACGACCATAAATCCATCGTCTTTTGCCGTTTCAACGGCGTGGATCGCATCCTCGAAGACGACCGTGTTGCTTCGATCCGCACCGCAGTGCTCCATCGCCTTGCGGAAGACGATTGGCTCATCCTTGCCGTACCCCACATCCGTACAGGAAAAAACGGCATCGAAGAAATGATCCATTTCGCATCTTCTCAGAGCCGCCTCAATCTGATAGCGAGCGGATGCCGTAGCGACACACATCCGTATGCCGGCTCGTTTCAATTCGTTCAGAAAACGTTTGACGTTCGGCTTAGGCTGAACGTCATGGAAATACGCTTGTTCAACCGACCTGTCGATGCCGGTCATGATCTCTTCTACTGACAAGTCGAGCTCATATTCTTCTTTGAGATAGTGAGCGGCTTGGGACGAGCTCAACGCCCGTAAGCTTTCTCGCAGAGACGGTTTCGGTTCTTTGCCGAGAGAGCGAATATACCTTTCTCCGGCAGTGTTCCATACGTACATCGAGTCAAACAACGTCCCGTCAAAATCGAAAATAGCGCATCGGATCTTCATGCCATCACCATCTCTTTCGAAAGCGAGCGAAGCAGGCGGCACTCATCCTCTATGTTCTCCGCGGAGAAAATAGCGCTGACTAAAGCGACACCGTCGACACCGGTGCCGGACAGTTGGGAGATGTTCGCCTTTCCGATACCGCCAATGGCGACGACCGGCACGTCAACAGCCGTGCAAATCTCACGCAATGTTTCTTTCGAAAGGATGTTTACATCCAGTTTGGTGGATGTGGAGAACACCGCGCCAACGCCGAGGTAATCGGCACCGTTTCGACCGGCTTCCAGAGCTTCTTCCGGAGAGCTGACAGAGACACCGATGATCATGTCGTTGCCGACTTTTTCTCGAACTTGTGCTACGGGCATATCCTCCTGACCGACGTGAATGCCGTCCGCTTTGCTTTTAATAGCGATGTCAACGCGGTCATTGATGATGAACGGAACGCCGTATCGCTTGCAAAGAGCGGCAATGTCAAGAGCTTCAGCCAAGAAATCTTCGTCGTTCAAGTCTTTTTCGCGGAGTTGAATACAGGTCGCCCCGCCTTTCAAAGCCGACTCCACCTGTTCGTATAGGCTTTGCTCTCCGACCCAAGCTCTGTCCGTCACGGCATAGAGAAGCATCATCTCCTTATCGCACTTCATACTTCACCCTTTTCTCCAGATCTTCCGGCGTCATGTTGTAGATGGAGTCGATGGTGTAGTTGCTGTACGAGGCGTTGCCATCCGTTTCCGATAGTCTTTCATAAGCGATTTCACCTGCAAGTCCCATCGTCGCGACAGCGGCCGCAGTCGCTTCCAGAGGCCGATCGGGGTTTGCTGCCACAAAAGCCGTGACCAGCGCGGAGAGCTGACAACCGGCACCTGTGTACGACTCCATCATGGGGTGACCATTATGGATGCAGTAAGCCGTCTTGCCATCGCTCACGACATCGATGGCGCTTGTAATGGCGATGACGGTTTGCGTTTCCTCCGCGAACGCTTTGGCAAAAGCGACCACTTGATCCAAATTTTCCTCCGTGATCCTGTCTGCCAAGTTGGCGTCCACGCCTCTTGTCGTACCGCCGCCGGATGCAAGCGCTTTCATTTCTGAGATGTTCCCCTTAATAACTGTGAACTTCACTTCCTCAAGGAGCTGTAGCGCCGTGTCCATTCGCAACGTTGAAGCGCCGACGCCGACGGGATCCAACACGACCGGGCGCCCAAGTGCATTCGCACGTTTGCCAGCGATGAGCATGGAGGAAATCGTTCGACGGCACAGGGTGCCGATATTGATGTTCAGTCCATGGCAGATCGCCGTGATCTCTTCGACCTCATCCGCCTCATCCGCCATGATGGGCGCCGCACCGCAAGCGATCAGGATGTTGGCGCAGTCGTGAACCGTCACGTAATTCGTGATGTTGTGGATGAGGGGGTGCTTCTCTTTTACGTTGTCAAATAAATCCTTAAACAAAATGTCCTCCTTATCGTCGAAGAGGTTTCTGTACGGCATCCGTGGCGTGGGTTGTTTTCTAAACAAGGCGTAGAGATCCGTCCTTTCTGTTCTCCAAAGCCGTGAATGCCAACTTGCGACCGTGTGGCATCCGGAACATCTCCACGGAACGAGACGTCATATTTTCCCTCTCTGTCTGCAGAAATCGTACAACCGATTTCGCCTCTCTTAAACAAAAAACAGGAGGCTCGCCTTCGGGAGTCTCCTGAATAACATCTTTGATGACTTCCTACGGCGGCATTATCCGCATCAGGTAAAGGGTCGAAGCCGGATGCTTCCTCTCAGCCCGTCAAACAAGCTCCCCTGTTTTTCTAAATTATACGCTAAAATCAAAAAAATGCACGGCGCTATTCGCCGGCGTTACTTCCTATGACACGCCTCATATGTATCGAGCCAGTGCTGACGCCATGGATCCTCAGACGGAGCTTTCGATATTTCTTTTCCCTCCGGATCGTCGACCCTGCTATCATAGAGAAATCCGGTGATAAAGTCGCCGTCATCATCGTATTCATACGACCTGTAGATCATGACCCGATTATTGTCGTCGCCAAATTCTTCTTGGTAGAATGTCATGAATCCTTCCGTGGGCTTTTCAGCGTCATCTGTGTTTTTTTCGACGCCTTCATAAAAGATGTGACCGTCTATTCCCACATTTTCAGTCATCCACAACCAGCCGAACGGGTCATAGTAGCGTGTTTCATGAAGCACCCAACCATATTTGCCCGCCTCATAATACCGGGTGATCGTTCTGGACCGGTAACCGTTGCCGTAAAAATGGCGATCGATCTCCTGCCCTTCCTCGTTGAAACCGCAGTAAACGACGTATGTTTCGAGTTCCTTTTGATCATCGACATTCTTGTGGAGAAAAACCAGTCCGATCTTCTTTCCATCCTTATTGAAAAGCTCCTTCTCAAGGATGCCGTAGTCACTGGATAATCTCCATTCTCCGTGGATGCAGTCGTCAAGATTGATGAAAGACTCGAGCCTTTCCGTTTCCGCTTCTGCCTTCGCTCTCTCTGCTGGGGTAAGAGGCTTGGTAGGGGGAGTGGTAGAAGTAGGCTTGGATGTTGAGTTGGGAGTAGTATCATCCGGCGAAGTGGACTCGGTAGGCGTAGAATCGGATGTGGAGGGAGAGGTCGTATCGTCCGGCGAAGAAGGTTCGGTCGTCTCATCTGTTTTCGCTGTTGTAGCCGTTGAAGAGTCACCATTCGATGGATCGATCGTCCCGTTTCCCTTATCACAACCACTCGTAAGCAAGAATAGCGATGCGACCAATAGGCAAAGTAGTATCAGTAAGGTGTTTGATGTACGTACCATAAATCTTCGCCTCCTTGGTGAATGTCTCTATCGTCATCTTATCACTGTTCCACGGTATATAGAACAACACTACGAAATGACATAACCCGCTGTTTGACAAGGCGGGCATTGCTCGGCTAGACTGTCAAAGCCGTTTCAAATATGGAGAGATGGTCGAGTTGGATGAAGGCACCGGTCTTGAAAACCGGCGAGGGTGCAAGCCCTCCGCGGGTTCGAATCCCGCTCTCTCCGCCACAATTTGTCCTCAAACGCCATCATACCAGGCGTTTGGGGACTTTTCATGCCCAAAAATAGCGCATAAATTGGCACATAAATTCGCCCTTTTCGTGTAGGGGCGACAGACATTCTTAAGCTTTTTGACAAAAAGATCATTCGGGAAGAACCGAATATTTCTATGTATTCATTTTTTTGCAATGAAGAATATGCCCTGTGAAATCATCCTATACGCAAAACTTGCTGTATTTTTAAGTTTTACGCATATCTGTCTTATACATTCTCTATAGAGTCATCATTTTCAAAAAAATCTAAAATCGTCAATAGACGATAGCCATTTTCAAGATTTGAAAACGGCGTTCTGTCCATGGTGATGAGTATCTTTTTATAACCGTCATCCAGACCGCGAAATGAGGACAGTTCTCTCTCTTTTACACTTGGATTCTCTATGCTGTAAGTGACTTGAATATAATTTTTTCGTCCTTTTGCATCTCTTGCAACGAAATCAATTTCTTTATTCCTATTTTTCCCTATATCGACGATGTAACCCCGCCTTATAAGTTCCACATAGACGATGTTTTCTATCGCACGGGAAACTTCAAGCTGACGGTACTGAATAAGAGCATTGCGAAGACCCATATCACAGACATAATACTTATTTTGTGTTTTGAGATAGGCTCTTCCCTTGAGATCATAGCGTTCTACTTTGTAAAAAAGAAAAGCATCCGCTATGTGTTTTAGATAACGACTCACTGTCTCATTATCAACTGATTTATATCCGCTGCTTTGCAGTGTATTCGCTATTTTATTCGGCGAGACATATGAGGGCATTCTCATGGGAGATTGTTGGTGTGATCTTATTACACGAGAAGAAGCAGAGGAGATCATGCAAGATTCTCACCGATCAATTTAACCGATACTGGGAAGATCCACGTCCTTCAGCTTCATACAGCGCCCGAAGGCGTTGTCTCCGATCTCTTCTACACTGTTAGGGATCACGATGGTTTCAAGCTCCTGACAACCGAAGAAAGCGTACGCACCAATTACTTTTAGCGTAGTCGGCAGCGTGACCTTTTTGAGACTGACGCATCCTTCAAATGTCATCGGTTCAATCGTCTCGATACCTTCTGGGATATCGAATTCCACGAGCGCATGGCAGAATGCAAAGGCTTCTTTTTCAATACGGCGCAGACGCCCCCGAAGCCTGACAGGCGACAAATCGGTGCCAAAAGTAAAGGGCACATCGGGCGCTGCTTCGCCGGAAAACGTAACGGACTTCAGTTGTTCGCAGTTACTAAACGCCGCCGCAGAGATTACTTCCACCCCCTCCGGTATGACGACGCTCTCCAAATCGCTACATCGATAGAACGCACAGAAACCGATCTTTCGAAGCGTGCTCGGAAGACAGGTTTTGCTGACGCTAAAACAATCCAAAAAGGCATAATTGTCTATCCTCTCGATGCCCTCAGGCACATCGACATACCGCAAGGCATAACAGTCGCGAAAGCACCACTTGGGGATCGTACGAAGCGTACTCGGAAGCGAGATGCTCTCAAGGTTTTCACAACCTGAGAAAGCCTCCTGCCCGATTTGTTCCAACCCTTCAGGCAATACCATCTCCGTCAAACCGATACAGCTTGTGAAAGCCTCTTTCCCAATTGTTCGAAGCGTACTTGGAAGCGTGATGTGACGCAATTTCTCACGCGCATAAAAGGCTGCGTTCGCGATCCTTTGAACTCCTTCGGGCAATACAACCGAGACGAGAGACCGGTGATCCCAGAAGGCTTCCTTGCCGATCGCCGTGATCCCTTCGGGCAAAATGATGTGCTCTTCCGATCCTTTGTACTTGACTAAGGTGCCTTGATCGTCGATGACTAAATCGCTGGCGGGTGCGAGTTTCGTTTTTTGCGCATATGAGTCCGCTTGTGATTGACCACTCGTTTGCGTTGATCGTTTGGCTGTCTTTGGGGCGACTTCGGAAAGCGCATGATCGACAAGTGCAGGTGCCGCCAACTCCAGCGCGGCTTCAACGTTCTTTTGAAACACGATGTCAATGCGCCTGCCGCGACGGCGATAGTCGTCAGCAAGATTAATCCATGAATCGCTCGTCGGTCTCGGCGGATCCGTTTCGGTCGACCCGTAGTATCTGTGCGGCGGAGGCGCGTTGACGACGAGATAGTCCGTCAGGGATGTCACGCTCCCCTGACGTATACCGCCGCGCCCGACCACGTTCCACACGGTCGGGTGTTCCCTCGCATCGAACGGCTCATCGAGATCGCAAAAGAAAAACCTCTTATTCCGGAACTCGATCGCGGAATTTTCCGTCAACTTGTCCCCGTGCCGCTCAAACCAACGATCACGATCGTCCTTCTCGCGTTCGAATATAATGTCGTCGTACCAAGGATCACTTTTTTCTAACGAGAACGGACCACTCAAGGCATGAACAAATACCAGCCACGCATAAACGATGTCGGCATCATCGCCCGTCAGATGCTCGAGATAGTTGCGGTTAATGGCAAGCTCATCGAAAAGAAGTAGGATTGCGGGAAATATGAAAGCAAGATCGCTCTCCAGAGCGTTTAAAGAGCGGATGATCGGAGTGGTTCTCAACAAATCTTTGACTTCAAATGCTTCAAATTCGATGCATGATTGAAAGCCGGGGATCAGGCTCCGGTCGGATTCAGACAATCCGTCGGGAGCGTAGAAAACGTCCGAATCGGGGGCATCACACAAACCCTTGCAGTACGATACGTTGTCGTAGTTCAACCAGTCGTGGGCTGCGATGAAATCGACCAAACGGCGCACCTCCGGATAGCTCACATCGCTCGGCGTCACGCTTTTCCGCTCACAGTAGTCCGCCAATGTCCACGCGAAAGACCGCAACGCGCTGACCATGTAAGCGTCGTACAGGTACCCCTCCCGGATTTCACATTGTCGATCGTGACGAGGGTTGAAAATCGATTTGTCCACATTGAACAGAGCATGCATCGATCTTAAGTGAGGGTAAATCTCGTCCCAGTCGTTACCCGAATCAATATCCGCTTCATAGATACGGTCGTAGGCGTCGACTAATTTTTGTGCCAGTTCCTGCTCTTGCTCATCACCCCACGATTCATTAATTTCATCCAGATAGTGACACTCTACGAACCCTTGCGTCCGTCTAAGGGATATGAGCACATAGTCGGGTTTCAGCGTGTGATTCCGCTTCCATATCGGGAGCTCGGTATTCCTAATACGCCCCCTTCTATCCGCATAGTATTCGTACAGCGATGGATCGGGAATCGCGCGCGTGAACTCATCGTGATGCTCTTGGTAGTTGTTGGATTTGGGAGATGGGTTGGTCATGGCACCTGCATTTTCATTCTATACTCTATCAAAATTCTGTTCCGATCATTTTAAACCCATTCTCCGTCCACACACAGGTTGCGACAGCGGAAGGGGGATCGCTAATATACCACTTGCCATCGCAGCCCAAATCAGCCTCATGCATAATGGGTTCCAGAATATGATTCACTTCGTCAAGGAAGTCCTGAACTTCTCGCAGTGTTCTCGATTCCCAGGAAACGTAGGGGCATAAAATACCGACTTCATCTGAATACCCATCTTCTTCATTAAATCCGTTTTCCCAATTCTCTTCGCAATATTCCATTTCATGCTCAGAAATATACTTACGAACTGTCTCATGCAATTTTTCGAGAATATCCGGATGCTTTTCATAGTCAAAGTAAGTACCCAACATAAATTTCTCGGTCCACCAGTCTTGGTCGAAGTCTTTGTCTATGATATCTTCTGAAAATTTTTCTTCTAAATCAACCACCCACTGACCGTTTTCATACTTTGCACAATATGACTCTCCAGAGTTACCATGATAATTAAATAGCTTGTACGTGAAGACTTCGTTTTCACCAATCTTATCAATCACCATCTCAAATTCTTCACGAATCTCGCTATTAAACCAAGGTGCATAAGAATAACCAGTGTAAGCACTTACAATTTTGAAGCCATCCGCATTGGGAAGATCATAAAAGATGCCAGACAAGAATCGCCCAATATCCGAGGTGGAGTACCCGCCCTCACCATAAATCGTCAGTTCAGAGGAATATTTAGGATATATATTATCGCCCAACTCCCCGCGAAGTTTTTTTATAGCTTGAAGACCAAGAAATCCAAAATGCGCTTGAATTCGTTTTACGGTACTCTCAAGCTTAGGCTTAGTTTTGAACTCGATAGTTTCATTCGTTATAACATATCCGGGCTTTAGCTGGACCGGACCCACAGAATATTCAAAATCAGCCTGAAGTTTTTCAACACGATGTTTGTAGAAAGTATCCAACTCAATTTCTTTATAATATTTCATCACATAGTCAGCAAACATCTCCTTGGCTTTTCTCTCGATATCTTGTTCATCTACATACACTGCATCAGGATAACTTGTGATCTCATGGTCAAAGTCCGGATAATCGTCAATCAGTCCCACCCTACAGGCTATTTCTCCTGCAACATAGTGCAGATCCTCGAGAACATCAATCGCTTCTTTAGAGCTTTCTTGAACCTCAGCATGTGTTGCCTTATTTCCGCTCATCCGTATGTAGTGAAAAGCGTCCATCACGTCACTGTTGTTAATATATTTTTTGACCGTCGTGTCAAAAAGAATGTTCTCAAAGGTGAGTCTTCCAAATTCTTGCCTATGGGCAGTCATATAGATAAACTTTGCGAGAAGCTCAGCACTTTTTCTTGATGTCATGACGCTTTGCACCGGCATCGTCATGGCGAGTTTTTCTGCATTGGTGCAATTCTCGTACACGTAGCTAAGTCCACTTAAATCCTTCAGAAATTCAAAATTTATTACTAATCCCTTTCAAAAAATCATTTTCTCTCTCAACGAAATATGTCAGACGCTAGGGTATACACACATGCGAATTGGTAAACCTTAGGAGCTCGGTCTAGCTCATGGCTCATTTCACCAATAGGCTCGCTGTCAGAATTATTATATCGTGTATTTGTCTTAGGCATTGTAATTATTTAGACATTGCTTTAATCATTTACGGCAATATTTAAAAGCTAACGCTATGTTTCAAAATGTTTGCGAGTGCCGGATATTAGATCATGCTACATATTCAATGCTACGTTGTCGAAAAAACTTTTTTAGCATTATTTGACCGTTCTCTGACGTTGTTTGCACGATCCTTTTACGATGCATAACTGTATAATGAGGCGTTGTCCGCCTGTGGAGGACAGAGGAATACGTGAAATTAAAGGGATTACGGCATCAAAAGAGAGGATTTCTGTATGAATGAGATATCGTACTTCGTAAAATTTGAGTTGCGCGTTGTTGGATTCATTATTAAGCACTTCTGCAAGGTTCTGTAAACTTGAGTTGGTTGAATGGCTGATATACAATGAATTCACGTATATTAATGTGCTTTCTGTTGCTTGTTTTCTGAAAGGTGCGCTATGAAGATTATCCATTGTTCTGATCTTCATTTCGATTCTAAGATGGAGTCTAATTTGCCTTTTCGCAAGGCTCAGGAACGAAATAACGAATTAATCACAACTTTTTCAAGAATGGTTTCCTTTGCGATTAAAGAAGGTGTCGAGATCATTTTGATCGCGGGCGATATCTTTGACGCGGATAGAATTACATCGAGAACGGCAGATTATTTTCTGGATGTCGTTAGGGAAGCGCCGACGATCCATTTTCTTTTACTTAGAGGTAATCATGATGGAAGCAGAAGAGCCTTTGCTGGGCGGAAGATTCCAGCAAATCTGAAATTCTTCAACGAGAATTGGACGTTCTATTCCTTTGGTGATGTCGTTATTGCCGGTGTTGAGTTGAATAGGGACAATTACCGCTTAATCTACGATCATCTTCAGCTTTCGCCTGAAACGATCAACATCGTTATGATGCACGGGCAAGAATCAACTCAATTCGGGGAGAATAATGTATGTCTTCCCTCGTTACAGGGCAAACATATCCACTATCTGGCTTTAGGGCATATTCATAGTTATAAAAAAGAGAGGCTCGACACGGAGGGAGATTACTGTTACAGTGGATGCCTTGAGGGTAGGGGTTTTGATGAATGTGGTGAAAAGGGATTTGTCTTACTTCATCTAAAAGGTCGCAGGATTGAATCTCAGTTTGTGCCCTTCGCCCGACGCAGGCTCTATGATATCTCCGTTGACATAACCTCACTTACAACAGCCCATGAGATTCATAGGGCGATAAAACAGGTTGCCGAGGGCATATCAAAGGACAGCCTCATTAAATTTACTCTCACAGGTAACTACACGCTTGATACACATAAAGACCTCCGTTTTCTTACACAGCTTCTCAGCGATGAGTTTTATTTTGTGAAAGTCGATGATGAGAGTCAATTGGCATTGGAAAATGAATCCTACGAATACGATGTTTCTTTAAAGGGAGAGTTTATTAGAACTGTTTTGGCCACTGAATTAGCTGATAGCGATAAGGATATCATCATCAACGCAGGTCTTCAGGCGCTTAGTGGAGAGGAGATTGTGATATGAGATTAATCAGCTTGAAAATCGAGAATTTCGGCAATCTATCAGAGTATACCCTCTCTTTTGAACGCGACCTTACTGTCATTTTTGAAGATAATGGATTTGGGAAAACGACACTGGCCGAATTCATAAAAACGATGTTCTACGGTTTTCCGAGAGCCACCAAATCCCTTGCGAAGAATAGTCGAAAGAAAAATCAGCCTTGGCAGGGCGGCGCGTATGGAGGGAATCTCGTCTTTGAGTATGATGGAGTACGTTATAGGATAGAGAGGACTTTTGGTTCGGTCCCAAGAGAAGACACCTTTCTTCTCTATGATGTCGACACGAATGAAAGGAGAAGTCGCTTCTCCGAGAACATCGGACTGGAGCTTTTTGAACTCGATGCAGATTCTTTTGAACGGAGTGTTTATCTTCCTCAAGTGCAGAATATTGACTCTTTTTCTACCTCTAACATTCAGGCAAAACTGGGCGATCTTGTTCAGGACACAAATGACATCATGAACTTCGATAAAGCACTTCAAGCGCTGAAGAGCAAAAGAAGCTCCTATATTCCGCTTCGTGGTTCAGGCGGATCGGTTGCTGATGCAGAGAGAAAAATGACGAATCTTCAGGGTCAGCTTGAACAGGCGGAAGGTATGTTTCCCGAATTAGATAAGTTGCAACAGGAGATAGAGGTACTCGAAGGACGAAGAGAAGGTCTTCAAACATCCCTTGAAACGACCAGAAAGGACATTACGCTCTCTGCGGAAGCCTCCGCTAGAAAGACTCTCGAAGCGCAGCATCAGGCACTTCAGGATCGTTTGAAAAATAGTATGGAGCAACTAACACAGCTTCAGGAGACATATCCCGCCGGGATGGCGTCAGAATCGGACGTTGATCAACTGCTCGCGGTATATGATAGAGTCGCTCAAGTTGGAGCAGAGCCGGAAATAAGCGAGACGGAGAAAAGAGAAGAAGCATTTGTTTCTGAAAATGCAATTCGATTTGTACAAGGAGTACCTAACGAAGAGGATTTTGAGTACCATCAGGAAATGCTCAATCGCCGAATCTCATGTGTCAGCTCTTTGAAACATGCTGATTTAAGTGCTAATGAAAAGAAGAGGCTACAGGAGCTGGAGGAACTTTTCTCTGACGGAATTCCTCATGACGAAGATATCGCTGAGTGGGAGAAAAAGGAAGACGAACTTAAGTTAATAATAAATCAACAGAAAGACCTCGAGCTTCCAGCTGATGAAATCACGACACTTCGACATCTTGAGATTTTCTTTGCTCCAGGACTTCCTGACGAGGAGGTGCTTTCACAAAAAAAGAGAGACCTTGCAAAAGCTGAAGAACTGAGAAATGAGAACCTTAGAATTGCCGTTGATGAAGAGAGTCTCAGGAAACCAGTTTCTCCCGCAAAAGAAAAGAAAATGCTATCGGCGATTCTCTTTGTTTTGGGGCTCTGTGGTTTTGGAGCCGGAGTATTGTTTTTCGTCCAGCAATACTTTCTCTTTGGCGGTATTTTTCTCGCAACAGGCATCGTGCTTCTCCTTGCCGCCGTATACTTAAGACTTAGGCAGATGGTCTCCGGCGGCGCGTCGTCCGACTCACAAAGAACTCTCAGTAACGAGAACCGAGCTATAATTCAGCAAAACGAACAGGAAGCTGCTTCGATTGACAGGGATGTACTCTACTACATCGCGCCATATATATCCGATGATCGCTCGCTTTCTTCAAAGCTCTCGGACATTGAAACAAAACTTGGGCAGTATGTATTTTTGAAAGGAAGAGAAAAGCAACTCAAGGTTCAGCGTCAATCAATTCAGGAACGCATTAACACACTGACTCAGCAGCTTCAGAAAGACCTTGCCTCCTACCCGCTTAGTAAGAATCTTGCTTTCCACGATATGCTGGTAGATATTCGTGCTGGACGCTCTCAGTTAATCGAACTTAAAAACAAACTGCAGGAACATGAAGAGACCGTAAAGAAAACTCAAACAGAGATCGACTGTATCGACGACAAGATCAAAGCATTCCTTCAGGAATATTATGAGTCGGTGTCGCCGGATCAATACAGTGCCCAGTTATCAAAACTCCAAAAAGATGTGTCCTTCTACTTAAGGGCTCAAGAGGGTATTGAAGCCCGCAAGAAGCAAAAAGAAAGAAGAGAGCAGATCCTTGCAGAGTGTGGAGAAGAGCTCAATATCTTTTCAGAGAAGTTCACTCGTTCTTTGACACTCGAGGATAAAGAGATTGTACTTAGAATGAGAGACGATATTATAGAAGCCAAAGCCTTGGAGAAAAACGTGCAAGAGGCGAAGCGCGATTTTGATCTATTTTCGATGAAGCACAGAAAGGAATTGGCGACTCCCTTCTCTGATATTGATATCAGAGACCTTGATGAGCTCAAAGAGGAGGAAAAACGCACTGTATTGGAGTTGACGGAAGTAACAGATACATTGACACGCCATCATCAGAGACTACGCGTCATTCAGGAACAAACAGATAAGATACCTTCTCTTCAGGACGATCTTGCAAAATGGGCTGAGGAGCGTAAGAAAGGCATCAAGGGAGCAGAACTTTTAGACCAGACAATCGAACTTCTTCAACAATCGAAGGATAGTCTCTCAAGAAGTTATTTAGGCACGATTTATCAGAGCTTTACAAAGTATATGAAGCGTCTTCTTGGTGAAGATGAGGAGAACATTTTTGTGACTCAGGATTTAGATGTTCAGATGGAGCGCAGAGGGGCGGCAAGAGAGTTAGGATATTTCAGCGCTGGTCAGATCGATATTGTGATGCTCTGTATGCGATTTGCTCTCGTTGATGCGCTCTTCGGGGATAAAAAGTCGTTTGTCATTTTAGACGATCCGTTTATGAATCTCGATGACGATAATACAGAAAAGGCTCTAAATTTATTAAAAGACCTTAGTGAAGAACACCAGATCATCTATATGACCTGCAGCAGTAGCAGAGAACCGTTCAAATCTTAGTGTGTTCTCGATCTCCAGCTAAAGGCTGAAAAGTAAGCTTTAAGTGCCTGAAACTAGTGTGTATAGGCACCAATTTTGTGTAACAAGGTGTGTTGAGAAAAGGTGTAAACCGCTCAAACCCTTGTAGCCAGAGTTTTTTCGAAATCCACGATAGCTTTTGCATTATCCCCTGATCATATTCTTAGTTATCTCTTCGCATGAGACGAAAAATGCCTTACTCATAGTGGCATTGTCTTTCAGTCTGTTATGGTCTTTTTTTTAATGGCGTGATAATCAAAATTAGGACAATCTGCATAATTGCCAATTCTCTCTAGTACGGGAATAGTATCTGCTTTTTCGATGTAACTGATACTAAATGGCTTTCCAAGAAGCATAGCTTCAAAAGCCATTCCTTTTTCTTCAGAAGTAATTGGATCCCTTTGCTTTACTGAAAGGAATTGAATGCTATGAAGGGATTTGCAGCCTCTGAATGCAAAGTCATCTATGGACTCAATCGAGTCGAATAAGTTTACGAGCTCTAATTCAAGAAGGCTAGTAAAACACCCAAGGGAATATTCTTGACCCCTAGTCCTATATCTATCGATTTTAAAGAGGAACAGGAAAGAAACGTGTATTGGCCAATACGCTTCACGGAGTCCGGAACACGAATTGATGTGATTGCACCATGACCAAGAAAGGCAGCATCGTCGATTTCTGTAATCCCGTCCGGGACAGAAACGATCATTTCACTGCTGCCGGTGTATTTAAACAAAACGCCGTTGCGCACTATGAAGTTTTCCGGTTTTCTCTCATCGATTTCCATTAGAAAATCTCCACGTATACTAATTGGGGGACTGGGGTTGCAAGTGACTGCTTGCAGCCCCATATCATTAACACTACTGTTTCTTGTTTAATCTGGCTACCCACTTCTCGAGGAGCGAACGAACAAGGCTGTTGATCAGTTTTGCGTTTTTGAGTTTTTCTGTAATCGGAGGACTGAGTCTGTAGTATGTTCTGATAAACCATCTTCCGAAAGCAGAATTTCTCAGCGTATCATCTCGGAACCTGCGGAGCGTCATGACCTGAGGTGCATCATATGAACCGTACACAGCGGTTGCAATATAGCATCCTTCTTCCTTCGCAGGCTGCTGCGGAGTCGTGTTTGTACCATTTGATGTGTTCTGATACGAAGTTGACGCCGGTGAAGAAACCGGTTTGCTGTACGATGAAGGCGCGCTAGGTTTGCTGTAGCTTGCTGTAGTGGTAGAAGAAACTTTTGTCTCGGGATACTTCGATCTAATCTGACTCATCGCCTGATTTGCAATCTGGTTGGTATCATATGCTCCTTCTCGGTCGTCCTTAATCTCATTCTTAAATGCGGCCTCCCAAATGTCGCGAATCGTTACTCCCCAATACCAAGGGTTAAAGTTCATAACGTTCGTTACCATTTTGAAGATGCCTTTCGTAGACAATTTGACAGAAACCAGATTGCTCCCCATCACAAGTTGGAAGCAACTCCAGCTATCCTGCATATCCGAACCATCTGACTCTTTCTTAGCGATGTTTAGTTGTAAAAATTCGATGGCAGAAGAGAACTTCATCCATCCCTCTTCAATCGGTTTGAGTTGGTCGTCTATCTGCTTCCTAGTGTCTGCTAATTCGGCATCCATCAATTTTCGCACTTCTGAATACTCTTCAGGTGTAAACCATTCTTTTGTATTCGCTATCGCAAACTCGGCTTTTTTCCAAATGTTTGGCTCATCGCTTACATTATTAAGGTTTAGAGTGGAAACAGAAAATCTATCCTTAATTGATCTCTGTCTAAAACTCTCTGCATAGTATTCGCAAAGAGACTCGTCCTCCATCTCGGAAAGCATGTCTTTTCGTGTCTTTATAATTTCTGCCTTGGAAAGCGCTGCGAAGTCATCTTCATAGATTTCAGCAAAATTGTCCTGAGATCTATGAAGTTTACCAAGCTTATTCTCGTTGGTGAGAATGACATACATGTTTACAATATCTTTCTCACTCTTGCCCGCAGCTAATGCTTCAGCTTTCCTACGAGCTTTCTCTTCCTCTTGGGCTTTTTCCCTTGCTTCTTTTTGTTCGAGGTAATCGCCATATTTATCCATAGCTGCTTGCCCTGTATGCAAGTCATCCATAAGGTTGTCCAGTGTTCCCATTACCTCGTTCAATGTCTTGCGGTCTTCTTCAGAAAGCTCCTGATTCTGCATTTCGGCAATTTGTGAGCTAAGATCGCTCATTGTATCTGCCAAACCAGAAGCGTCATCTGCGGGAACGGACTTTTTCTCCACACTTGCTTTCTTTGTCGTAGTCTGAGCTTTGGCAACAGGTGCAGATTTGTAATCTACCTTCCAACCATGCTCTTTTGCCATTCGCTCAGCTGCACTTCCTTTAGAAGTGTGAATTACCATAGCGTCATTGAAAGAATAGAATGCATCATCACCGATATCATACACAGATGCCGGTACATAGATGTCTTTCAAGTTTGTGCAACTTGTAAAGCAGTCTGCTCCTATCTCTTCACATCCATCTGGAATAATAATGCTTGTCAATGCAGTGCTATTAAAAGCATTCGCACCGATTTTACGTAGAGTGCTGGGCAACGTTATACTCTTGAGTTTGCCGCACATCCAGAACGCTCCGTCTTCAATTGTTTCAACACCTTCAGGTATTACAACTGAGGTAATGGTGTCGTTGTTGAAAAACGCGTCTTCCCCGATTCTGGTAATCCCGTCAGGGAGAATAATAGCCTCGCCGTCCTCTTCAAAAGTCAACTGTAGGACCTCTTCAATTTCGGAAGGGGTAATACTATCAACGGGCAGTATTTTGCCATTGATTCGTGTTGCTTTAAGGACTTCATAGAGATTCTCATATCTTTCTGTATTAACACTGGGATCATCGTCATTATGTGTCCCGGAGGTGATCAGCTGCATAACAGCCCAATCATCAACCTGAACGAGACCGATAGAGGCATACATCATCTGACCAAATATCGACAGCGGCATACCTTTGTTCAAGAGTATGGTTTTAGGCGTTCCCGGCAGCTTCATAAGTCTGGAGTTTTCCATGCGTTCTGCAAGGAGATCGAGCAGATTATCACTGGTGAATTCATCATCAGCTTCCGCAGGGTCATACTCTGAGAACACAACACGGCAATTAAACTTGTAGCTCGTTTCACCTTCGTCGTTCTCGTATTCGCCAGTTAGGATGCTGACGACTTCGTTGCCTTCATCGTCCTCGTCTCTTGAGAAGATGAATCCAGCAGGCAACATAAACTTGATTTTTTCATTAAACTCGTAAGTAGCCATAACTGATTTCCTTTCTCTGGTTTACAGGTTCTTCATGACATAGGATTTCATGCCACTTATGTATTTAACATATCTCGCCATAGAAACCAAGTTCTCGTCAAAACGAATAACTGCTAGCCTTCTCTTGTCTTCTCTATCCTCTGATTCATTTTCTCGATTTTACTTTTCCATACAAAATACTGTATGACCCAAATCATGATAAAAATCAAAGTAAAAATTCCAAAGTATTTCAGAAAGCCCAGAACTGTTGGTTCCAGCCACTTTGCGAAATAGGCGACCGGCATCATGACAAGTGCGGTAATGGCGAAATAGATGCCCGTCTGTTTGGCAATACTCCAATTCTCTATTTCCCAAATGACGGAACTAGCCGCAAAAACGCCTCCCAGCAAACCGCTTAACGCCGCTTGCAAGATCACTGCGTTGATTTCACTCCCCATTTGCTCTATGAGTCCGGGGACACATGGACTGTAAAACCCGTTTGCCCATACAAGGGATGTCAGTATGGTGATGATGTACCCGAACGCAATCCCTAACGGAAATCCCAATAAAGCTCTCAATACCACTTTCTTTTTCATCTTAATCACCTCACATTCCTAATGCTTGCTTGATTCTGCTTACGTATCTCCTTGAAGCGTAAGTCACTTTCCCATTCAGAAGAGAAACGCAAATCGTACCCACGAAACTCAAATCGAAACTCTTAACTTTTTTCAAATTGACAATCTCCGAGTTGGATATCCGCAAAAAGAAATCATTATCTAACCGCTGCTCTGCTTCATAAAGTCGTAGGCGAAGCGTGTATTCGCCACGATCCGTTTCAGCAAAAACCTTCCCGCCTGAAGCATAGACACGGTAGATATCATTCGGCTCTAACACTTTAACGGTATCTTCCCTGAAGCCGGCAATCATTTTTATTTGGTCGTCCGAAAGTTTTTTCATAAGTGCGTTAATTTCGTCATTTATTTCTTTCGTTACGATAATGACTTTTGGCTCCGTGCAACGATCATCAATCCGAATCTCAACTTGCATTCCTTCACCTCCTCTCGGCTACGATGACACTGTAGATGAATTAAAATTCGATTTCTACAGATTTTCGATAAGTGGTCGTTTTATCACTATAACCGGTAATAAGCGCTGCCAATACAATAGCCTCACGTTGAATTACCGTTTGGCTCAACGTGCGGCGGAACGGCGGCTCCGCCGCACCGTAACATCTAGAACAACTCGCCCCCTCGTTCAAACATCAAACCGGCTGTGACAATGATGAAACCGGTGTGTATCAATAAAAAAGAGAAAATGAGCGCCTTTTCGTTGCCCTCTCGTCGACGGACCTCCACACCAAAAGAGGCGTTTACTATAAAGTGCTTTTCTCAAAAAACATATAACCTTCGATCAAAACAACATCGCGATGTCATTTCAATCGAATTTTAGTTGTGAACGCCTATAAGAGATATACAGGAAACTTGTAGGCTTTATCATTAAGCGCCCTTATCCTGTCACAATGATCGATCACGATTCCCGGCTCAATAGTGAGCTTGTATTTCGCAAGCACGTCAAAGTTTTTAGTAGGTTTGGTAGGTGCGATGCCCTTTTTTATCTCGATCGGGTAAATGCTATTATTTTCCACGTATACTAAATCGATTTCTTTTTTGTCAATATCCCTATAGTAAAATAGTGTATTCTGCGGATTTTGATTGTGAGCATAGAAATTTTTCAAGATCTCGCTTACGACAAAGGTTTCAAAAAACGCACCGCTCATAGCGCAGTTTTCCAGCATTTCCGCATTAGGCCATTTGCAAAGATACGCACAAAGTCCTGTATCCATAAAATAGAGCTTAGGCGTTTTGATGATCCTTTTCGAAATATTCGCCATGTATGGTTGCAACAGATAGATGATCCCGGATGTCTGAAGAATAGATATCCATCGCTTCACTGTGCGCACATCGATGCCGCAAATTCTGGAAATTTCTTCATAATGGAGTTCCTGTGCAGTTCTAAGCGCAAGAATAGAGAGAAAGTTGCGGAATTGAAGCTCGCTTGAGGCAGCAATCAGACTCATCACGTCACGCTCGATATACGTATTGACATATGATTTGAAATATACGTCTCTTTCGGAAATTCCCGTGCAAATATCAGGCATGCCGCCCATAAAAATATCTTGAAAGATTTCGACCTTGGTTCTATATTTTCTGCCTTGTTTCTCACGCAGACGCAAACTTTCGAGTTTTGGTTCGAAATAGAGATTGTCGTAACCGTATTTTTCTGACTGAGAGAAAGACGCCATTTCTACGACACCGCAACGCCCCGCAAGCGATTCCGAAATACCTGCCTGCAACTCAAAACGGCTGGATCCCGTCAGAATATACATCAGCTCGCGCTCTTTACCCTCTCGCATCCAAGATAATCTCTGCTCATCAATATTGATCTTAATTACGTCCAACAGAGATGGAGCCTTTTGAATTTCGTCTATGATCAGAGGCCAGCCGTAACTTTCAAGAAACAGCCTTGGATTGCTATCGGCCAACAGTCTGTCATCTCTATCATCAAGCGTTACTTTTTTACACTTGTCCGCAAACAACATGTCAATCGTCGTTGATTTGCCGACTTGCCTCGGTCCATACACTACGACGCTAGGAAAAGACTGACTGACTTTAATAATCGTGTTTTCTACCGTTCTTTTAACATACATTGAGAACTTCCTCCGTTCAGCTAATGAAAATATAGCACAAAAACGCGATTAAAACAACATCGCGATGTCGTTTTAATCGCAAGCTGATCTCAACATTAATAAGCAACAGATCTTAGGCAATTTCGATGTGTGTGAATATGACAACGGGCACAAAAGAATTCTTCAGGAAACACCCCTCAAAAACAGCGTATAGAACTCCACCATGCTCTGCAAGTTTTCTAGGGACAGATACTCTCCGTCTCCATGCACGAGCTCAAGCTCCTCTTCGGAAACACGGAAGGGTGAGAACCGGTAAGCGTTTTTGGCGACTTGGTCGTAGTGCCTGCAGTCGGTGCCTCCGGTCATCAGGTACGGAGTGATTACGGCGTCCGGAAAAACGGACGCGATGCATGTTCTCAAATGTTCCATGCCCTGACTGTTGAGATCTGCCGTTTTTGTCGGTTCGTCGCGCATTAGTGTTTCCGCCGTGAAGGGAATACCGATCGCCTCAAATCGTTTCAAAACGGCGTCTGCGCTATCGCCCTGAAGAATGCGGGTATTGACGGTGCATTCTGCAGAATGGGGGAGCACGTTGTGCGCCGTTCCGCCTTCCGTCATCGTGAAGACGGTCGTCGTGCGGAGCATGGCAGCTGTCTGGCGATTGCCCATCAGAATGCGAAGAATCACCGGCGCGAAAAGGTCCGGATGGGCAAGAACGAATCCCGCGATTCCTTTTTTGTAAGGGGCGATGGCTTTCAGCATCGCCTTCAAGGTTTCAGTCAACCTCGGTTTCTCCGGGTTCGCCTCGACCGCGCTGATAAACTTGCCCATCTCGCCGATCGCTGTCTTCTTTGGGGGCGTCGACGAATGTCCCGGTTCCCCCTTGAACGTCAGCTTGAAGCTCGTGTTTCCTTTTTCCGCCACGCCGATAACCGCCACCGGTTTCTCAATGCCCATCATGGAGCCGTCGGCGACCGCTCCGCCCTCATCGAGGACGTAATCGAAGGTCAGCCCCTGTTCTTGGAAAAAGGCGGCGATTTTCTGGGCGCCGTGCGCGCCGCCCACTTCTTCGTCAAATCCGAAGGCGAACCAGATATCTATGGACGGTTCATACGATTCTTCAAGTAGTGCCGTGACTGCTTCTAATATGCCGATCAGCGAGCCTTTGTCGTCAAGACTCCCGCGACCGTAGATTTTCCCGTCTTCGATGTGTCCTGAATAAGGCGGGAAAGGCCAGCCGCTGTCACCGGCGGGCACGACATCATAGTGCGCTGTCAGCAGAACACGCCTGCTGCTGTCTTTCCCCTGCCAGTGGAACACGAGTCCGTGTTTGCTGATATTCATTTTCTCGAGCTTTTCGTGCACGAGCGGGTATGTTTCTTCAAGAAAAGCCTCAAACGCCGAAAATTGCGACAAATCCATTTTAGACATGTCCTTATGCGAGACGGTCTTGAAACGCAGCGCCTGACTTAAATGCTCCGCGGCGGGCGTGATGGTCGACATAGGAAACTCCTTCCGGTTACATGGTCGGACTTGTAAATCAATCCGTGTCTGTTAGGACGCAGGTCTATTGAAGCGACCTCCGTTTCGGTGCGTCGTTGCACCTGCTCTCTTTGGCAATTTAAAACTGCATCTATCATCTGCTTTTGCAGTCCCGTTTCGGTGCGTCATCGCAAGGCTAAAAAAGCCCGGCTCCGAGGAGGTGCATGAGCAAGAGCCATCCGACGCTCAGAGCAATCAACACCAACTGTAAAGGCAGTGTCCATTTGAGCCATTTGGGATAACTGACGACAGACAAACCAAGACCGATCATCAGGGCGGCGTTCGTCGGGTACAGGAGATTGCTGAATCCGTCGCCGAAGAGATAAGCCTGGACAGCCACCTGCCGGTGCAGTTCGAGGAAATCCGTCAGAGGCAACACCAGAGGCAACACCAGAAAAGCCTTGGCAGAGCCGGAACTGATGAAGAAGTTCATCACGAGCACCATGAGGTAAAGTAGGAGCAAACCTCCGACAGCGGACAGTCCCTCAAAGCGCAAGGACGCCTCATAAAGTAGATAGTCCATGACGAGTGAGCGCGTCATAATGAGCTTGATGCTCATTGCCATCAGGATCAAGAGGATTGCGGGCGCCACGCCGCCCATGCCGCCAAGAAAGGCTTTTCCGGCTTCTTTGAATGTCATGACACGGCTGATTAGCACGCTCCCGAACGACAGCACGACGAAAAGAAGGGCGATCAGCGGAAAAAGAATGGCCGAGAGCGCCGGGATGAAAAATCCCGCGACAAGCAGAACGGGCAACAGGATTAGTCCGAAGCCGAAAATCTTTAGACCGTGATCAACGCCGGGTTCATACGTCAAGTCGAAGGAAACGGGAGTCTCCTGATCTTCTTTATAGACGGTAGAAAGGGCAGGGTCCTTCTCGATCTTCTTAACGTAGCGAAGCAGGAAAAGCTGCAAAACCGCATACACGGAGACGAAGATCAGTACGCGCAGACCGATGGCGGCGAACGCGGACTGTCCGGCGAGCTGCTGCGCGACTCCTACCGTGAACGGATTGATCGTCGCAGCGCCGAACCCGAGACCTGCCGAGAGGAGACTCATGCCGAGCCCCGTCATCGAATCCCACCCAAGTCGTCTGGCGAGGGCGATGCAGAACGGCACCATGATGATCAGCTCTTCAAAAATCCCGAAGACAGATCCGAAAAGCATAAAGAAGAGACTGACCAACATGAGCAATCGGTAGCGCGACGCGTGGAAACGTTGCGTGATGCGGTCCATCAGCCTTGCGACCATGCCGCAAGAGAGCAGGATCGCGAAACTCCCCCCGATCAGCAGGAGAAAAATGAGAATCACACCGACGATAGCGGCGTCGTCCGACAGAAACACTTCAAATGGCGCAGTCAGAAAACGCCATATAGGGATTTTCGGTTTTTCTACCAGTTGAAAGGTACCGGCGACAATGCGCTCGTTCCCATCCACGATTTCCCGGCTGAACGAACCGGAAGGAAGCACGTACGCGAGCACGGTCGCCAAAATCATGAGGACGAGCAGGACCGACAGGGACAGAATAAATGAGCGTTTGCCGATCTTAATGGATTGTTGATTCATGGGACACCTCCCCGACTGTCTTTTTTATGACGATAACTTCATCCGCTTTTCGTTCAGTTCTTTGATCTCTTCTTCGATCTTGAAGCCTCTTACAACGAAGAACATCGCGATACCGAAGATCATCGGCACGACGCCGAGAAGCACATTGAGCGTCGTGATGACGGCAGGCGGCTGTGTGGAGAGTTCCGCGTTGTAGCCGGCACGAGCGAGCGAAAAACCGATCAGCCAAGTCACGAGCGACTGGGCAAGCTTCGCGGCTAGGTTGTCGACCGTCGAAACCATACTGTCGAGCCGGTGTCCTTCTTTCGCCTCAATGAGGTCGACGATGTTGTTACGGTTCGTATTAAACATGACAAACGAGATGGCGACGCCGATCGCGACACCTGCCGCATTGACGTACAGCGCGATCTTGTTCGTCGGGTCGAAGATGAACCAGATTTTTCCCACGATATAAAACAGTGTGCCGAACATCATGGTCTTCCGTCTGCCGAGACGTTTGTCGATGGTGCTGACAAAGACGCTCATGACAAGCGATACCCCAAGATAAACAGCCTGAATGCTGGTTGCCGCCGCCGTGGAGCCGAGTACATAGGTCGCGTAATAGGTCAGACTTGTCAAAAGAAGCAGGTTCGAGCACCCGTATAGGACGATGTAGATCGTATTGCGCACGAAGGAGTCGCTTTGCAAAAGCATGCGCACGACTTCTTTGAACGGGATACGCTCGTCACGCTCCTCCGCCTGATGGACGCGCTCTTTCGTCGTGAAATAGTGAATCGCAGCGCCAATGATGCATATGACGCCCATCACGGAAGCGGTCAGGACAAAGCCGAGCTTCGACCCTTCCGTAAGGTTGCCGGTCTCGTCCATCGCGCCGAAAAGCTTGAGCAATGGCAGACAGGCAAGCGAGCCGATCGCCGTTCCGAGACCCGCGCCGATGTTGCGGTAAACATTGAGACTGCGCCTGTCTTCGTCGCGGTTCGTCGCCACGGAACCCATGCCGTTGTAAGGAATGCCGCAGAATGTGTTGAACATTTCAAAAATGAAGTAAATAACGAGCGCAACGGCGACCTTCAACGCTTCCGAACCCTTGAATGCTGTAAAGAGCAGAACGATCGAAAATGCCCACGGCACGGATGTCAAGATATAGGGGCGAATCCTCTCGCCGCTCTTGAATCTGTGATTGAGCGCTGCGTAGCCGATCAGTGGGTCATTGACCGCGTCCCAGATCGTGCCGATCGCAAATACTGTCCCCGCAAGACCGATGCTGATCCCCAGCACATTGGTCAGGAAGAACATGTAGTAAAGGCTCTTAAATTGATAGACAATGTTGTTGGATGCCGAAAAAGCCGCGAATCCGACTTTTTCTTTCACGGGTATCTTCGGGGTCATCGCCGTGTAATGTTTCACACTCATACGTTTTCTTTCTCCTCGTCATTCCCGATTGGCTGAAGAGCCTTCCCTGTGCAGTGTCTCAAGCTCATACGCTTCCTTCTTCTGCTTCAGCGATCTCCATGAGGCGTTCTCTCAGAAGCCTCTTAAACTTCTCCGGTTCGTCGCCCATCGGATTGTGCCCGGAATGCTCGAACCAGATGAGTTCTTTCCTCGGCGCCTCGATCGCGTCAAACCAGTCCTGAACAAGTTCCGCCGGTGTGTTCATGTCGTGTCTGCCGTTAAAAACAAAAAATGGCACGGCGAATATCGTGTGCGTTTCGGGAAATTTGACACGGGCAACCTCGTGCCACATGGCGGAAAGAACTCTTTTGTAACCTTTGACATACCCGTAAAGGTCTAGGAGGGAATACTCTCCGGACTTAATAATCGGAATGACCATCGCACGCGCATAACTCCGCTTCTTCTCGCTATGCGAGTATCCGCCGTACTTCATCATGACGCGCCGTTGCGCCATCAATCCTTTGAAGCCGCCCTGGTATTCTCCCATTACGGGCGCCCCGACTTCCGTGAGTTTGTCGACCGACTTCCGGTCGCCCGCTTCGCGCGCCGCGTTGAGAGCAAACTCGTAGCTGATCTTCTCGTTCAGCTCGCCGTCGACGACTTGACCGAAACCTACGGTCGCCGCGATGCGCTCCGGATAATCGCGCGCGAGCATCGTCATGAGCTGGCTGCCCCAGCTGCCGCCGATTACAAAGACTTTTTTCTTTTGGAAACGTTCGCACAGCCACAGAACGAGATCCGCCGCGTCCTTTGTCACCTGTGCGGCTGTCAGCGTCTCCCTTTTCACGCCGTAATAGGAACCGCCCGTTCCTCTCTGATCCCACGTCGCGAGGGTAAACGTGTCTAGAAGATCGATGTGATCCGTTAAGATTGTGTGGCGGTTGCAGACGCCCGGACCGCCGTGCAAAAACAGCAAAACTGGCTTCGTCTCGTCATTCGTTACAACATGAATTCGCTGCCTGACGCCGTTTAGATTGATCTTCGTCATGATGTCAATCACGGACTACTCCCCTCAAACGCTTCACGAGTCGACCGATTCTTTTTCCGAACCAAATTATATGAATCAGTATACACAATTTTGATAGCGATAAAGGATAATATGTATAAGGAGGTCATACCATGATCGTTCACATTACGCCCATAAAGAGCGGGGCTGATATGGATGCCAAGGCTTCTGTTTGGAGAATACGCATATGATCGTACATTGCATGAAAAAAAGCACATGGGATGAAAGAAAACATCGGAAAGAATGGGGAAATCGCGATCTGGAGGATTGCGGGTTTGTACACTGCTGTACGGTTAACTACCTCTGGAGAGTCATGCCCAACTTTCTGTCGATTGACGAACCGCTCGTGCTGGTTTGCTTGGATGAATCGAAATTGCTCTCGGAAGTCAAATACGAGGATGGCGATAATGTCGGACGATTCTACCCACATGTGTACGGTCTGATTAACAACAGTGCCGTGCTCGATGTTCTTCCGTTTTTGAAAGACGAACATGGGAACTGGCTGAAGAACGACGAATTCTTGGACTATCCGGATGAGTAGAGGCGCTATTGCTTGTATTTATTCGAGAGGACGACCATCGTTATTTCGAAAAACGAGAAGCTTTTTCCTAGCCTTTCTAAAGAAATAATGATAGAATTTCTTTAGAAAGGAGTTGTTTCTATGCCTATAATTCGGTCCAGCACAGATTTAAGAAACAATTACAACGAGATTTCTACTTTCTGCAACGAGTCGAATGAGCCTGTTTTTATCACGAAGAACGGTCGTGGCGACTTGGCAATCATGAGCATTGATCTTTATGATCAACTCATTCACAGGGATGAACTGTATCGTTTGCTTCAGGAAGCAGAGGCAGATTATGAGACAGGTCGGGAATTGACCTTTGACGAATCTCTCAGGGAATTGCGCAAGGGACTGAAAAATGGAGCTCTATAAAGTCCTCATCAGTCGATTATACCACCAAGATCTGCAAGCCATCCTTCGCTATCTTGCACAGACCGTGTCAACTTGTTGTAGGTTTGGCAAGAACTATGAGATCAGTCCACCCATACCTCCATTCGTGATGGCTTTACATAACCGATAGAGCGGTGTCCCTCTTTTGGTAACTTTTAATGCGTCTGAGGGCATCGGGCAATATCGGTACGCGGTCAAGTTGATCTTCTTTTTTGCCGGAAGATCGTTAGTGTTCTTTGGTTGTATGCGCAGCATGTCTGAGGAGACCGTGCCGCCGTTGCTTATGAAAGCTCTGAGTGCGGCCATTTGTGTGACCCCCTCTCGAGACCAAGAAAGTGGGCGTCGACTCAAACGATCGCTTAGGAGGTGTCCCACGAGTCCTTCAGCACAGCTGGCGCCAGGACGTTCGTTCGGGTCTTTCGTAATCTCAATGCCTTCCCAATTGTTGACAAGGTAATAGATCGTCGTCCTCGCCGTCTCATGCGAACAAACACCCTCTCGTCCGCAGGTCATGAGCGTCTCGACGAGTTTCGGTAAGTCTAGTTTCTTAAGTGCTTCCCGCAATGTACGCCAATGAGAAGGGGCTTTGTAGCGGTTACAGGCGGCATGTAATGCTCTCTCCAAGTGATACCGATCGAGGACAAACCGACTGTTCGGAATGATCTCGACCCCTGTCTTAATCCACGGAGCACCATCCCCATGGATGTACACAGGGCGGGTACCAAGGTCTCCATAGCGTTCATAGATCTTGTCCAGAATACGCTCCCAGTAACGCTCGTTGCTCTCTTGACGTCCCGGCATCGAGTACTTAGAGGGAATGTACCGACGGTTGCCTTGCTGTTCAATCGGGTCATGTAAAACAGCCAATTTGACCATGCCCTTCTGTTTCTTTCGTCGGGACGGTTTCGTCTGTATCGTGACGTGATCCTCATCCGCCTGAATGTGAATCTCGGGAACATCGCTCTTGACGTTGTCCGTCGCAACCTCAGGTATCTGAAGCTTTCGCAACGTCTGCATCACAGTCTGACGGCTCACCGCCCCATCGCAGGCGATCTCGGTGCTCCGTCGGTAAGAGCATTCGCTCGCCAATCGGCAAAGGTCCGTAGCGAGCCCCGCCTCAACGCGCCCGTAACGTATTATGTCTGTCAGCTCATCCACCAGATGCGCTCGAGCACCCGTCTGCGTGTGATGGTAATACCGCCGCGTGAACTCAAGCGTCCCATAGTGCGTCACGAGCGTACGAGGAGCTTTACGTACGACAGTCCACCCCGGACGGATCGATGGCGTTTCAAACAGCGTCTCGTCTAGCATCTCAAGCTCCAACTGTGCACACTCAAGCTGGAATTTTGCAAATCCTTGTCGACCTTGCTCCAGCCATTGCTCTAGTCCTAGCTCAAGCATGTCTAATCCGAAAAAAACTTGGATGAATTTCTCCATCCTTTCCTGTATGATGTTCATGAGATTCCTCCTTTGTTTGCTGTTAAAGCTTTGGTATTTTTTTTACTTTAGCAGATTTGGGTGGAATCTCTTTTTTCTACTACACCTACAAATACGTTACACGAACTCTTGCACATGACCTTCTCTCACCAAAAGCAGCGGAAGATTTCCTAGATTTGATCGAGGAAACAGTCCAAGGGTTATCCTCTATGCCGTATCGGTTTGAGCTCGTTAAAGACGAGAGATTAAGACAACAAGGGTACAGAAAATGTCTCGTTAAAAATTATCTCCTTTTTTACAAGGTTTTTGAACAGGAAAAAATAGTCCGTATTTACCGTGTCGTCTATGCCAGAAGACACTGGGAGTATTTGCTCTAGAACCGTAGTATCGTGCCCATTGGGCGGAAGTTATCAAGACCATGTTGTGATATGAGGACTCACGCGCTGGCAGGCAAAGATATGGAGCGTAATGGATTATGCGAACTTACAAAAGATTAACTTTAATTTGCGGGATCATGGCAATGTTTTCACTTGTTATCTGCCTTTTTCTCCACTATGGATACCCTTTCAGGGGAACCGACTTTTGGATAGATGTATGCCTTGCAGTTTTTGGCAGCGCCTTATTAACAACACTCTCCTCTCTATTAACCTATTTTTACGAAAAAAGATCAACCCTTGAAGGTTTTAGATACCACTGCAATCAACTACTGTTTGTCTTAAGTAAGTACCAAGAAATAACGACAGTAGAAGATAAAATGAAATTCTTCATTGATTATCTTGATATCGACAAGTCAGGCTGGGATGCCGCCTACGGGAATATGGATTTTTTCTTTGAAAGGTTTACTAGCAATCGGAAGTATATCTACGAAAAAATTTACTTTCCTATTCTCCGGTTCAACCACGCTGTAATGTTTCGTGCCTGGCATTTCCGGTTGTATTTTTCCAGAGGCGGAACCCGCCTCAGTGTGATGGAAAGGTTTATTGGAGAGTTGGAAGATTATTTACTGCATCGTCAAGTAATTAAAACTCCTACAGATTACGATGATGCTGGCAACCCTACTTCTTTTTGCGTGGGGACATACGTGGAACCGAAACTAACTCGTGAAATTGACCGAGAACTTGATGGAAGATATTACGACATTACGTACGGCAAAAAGGCGTCAAGAAGGATCACGCAACAAATGACTAACACATCCGATTGAGTTATACCTATACTCTACACAGCAGTTCAAAAAAGGAGTGCAACGCAACAAGATGCCGTCTGATATCCAGAAACCTTCTAATCTTCTTTTCGTTTCGTTTTGGTGTTGACCCAATCAGTTTCGTGCGCTGCAATCTGTTTGGGCGCACACTTAATTAGAACAAAGGAGATTTACCATGGATACGAAACTAGCATTAAAAGCCGTTGCGGACGATACGCGCATGGCACTTTTGGAGCTTCTGTTGAGACACAATTACTTTGTGAGAGCATTGGTCAATGAGCTGAAACTGACAGAGGCAACGATTTCACAACATCTGAAGTTCCTGCATGAGGCGTGATTGTTCGTAGGAGAAAAGCACGGTTATTATATGCACTACGCCGTTGAACGCCAGGTATTGCTCGATCTGGCAAAGGAGCTTGAAGCACTTGACGCCATCGTAGGAGAAGAGTGTCTGCCGGAAACGCGTGACGACTGTTCTGCCATCAAAAAGCGTATGTTCTTTTCGTAACTTTGCGAACACGTATAATTAACAGCGCGATCTCTTCTGCGGTATCATTTTAGTATATGAAAAGTTACTAGGACCGTTTTTTAGGCGGAAAGGAGCGTTTCCTTTATGAGAAAATTCAGAGTCGTCATCATGATCATGGTGTTTATGCTTATTCTTTGCTTTACCGTGTCGTGTTTTCAAATTCGTACCATTAGTGAAGGGGACCCCCCTCAAGATACGAAGTCATCGATGGTTACTACGTTACCGCCTCCAACCTCGACCGACGTCTCGCTTCCCCCCGTGCTCGTTACCGCTCCGTCGCATTGTTCAGTACCTCCCGTCACTACTACCGATCGGGAGAGCGTAACGACCACGCCGGAGACAACTTCGGAGGAAACAACGACCGATACGGCTCCAACCACAACACCCACATCGCCTAAGAGCACATCAACGCGAGCGTCCGCGAAAAGCTCCTCGAAGGCGACGACTACAAAGCCTACAACCAAAGCCACAACGACGAAAACCACCCCAACAACGACAAAAAAGACAACCACTACGACAGCCGGATATGTTTCAAACTACGAAGAACAAGTCCTCACTCTCGTGAACGCCGAGCGGAAAAAAGAAGGTAAAGCGCCTCTGGCAATGGACGCAAAGCTACGAGAAGCCGCAAAGGTAAGGGCGGAAGAGATCTCTAGGGAAGGTCACTTCAGCCATGAGCGTCCGGACAGATCATTCTTTTTCTCTATTTACGACGAATTTAACATTAGTTACGCTTTTCAAGGTGAGAACATCGCCATGGGGTATGGCACGCCCGCTGCTGTGATGGAGGGTTGGATGAACTCGGAAGGGCATCGAGAGAACATTCTCACGGATGAGTACAGCGCGATCGGCATTGGCTGTTATAAAAAAGAAGGCAATATCTATTGGGTACAACTGTTTGGTGGGAACTACTAAATAATGTAGAGATACCTTTTTGCCACTATGAACATAAGGATACCGAAAAGAATCCTCTCTGCCGTCGCGAGAGCGGACTTGTGCCACTGTACACATAGGGATACTGCTGTTTATGAGAGTTCACTGATTCATATAGTGTGATTCCTTCTCCCGATGATACAATGAAACCAGACTGGAGATGGGGTCATGCAAATAGAGACAAGGTTAAGGCGCTTACGCGCCAAGATGAAAGAACTCGCGATCGATGCCTGCTACATCGGGACGGGAGATCCGCACAATTCTGAATATGTTGCCGAGCATTTTCAGGCAAGAGCTTGGTTGACCGGCTTTAAAGGATCGGCGGGTACCGCAGTCGTGACAGCTGACCGCGCGCTCCTTTGGACAGACGGGCGCTACCACATCCAAGCCTTACGCGATCTCGACGGAACACCCTTTGATTTGATGAAACAGGGACTGCCTGGCATCCCTCGTCCTGATGAATGGATAAAACAAATGCTGCCGGAAGGAGCGCGCATCGCCGTCGACGGCACCGTGCTGCCGGACGCGACCGTTGAATCGATGGAGAAGCTGTTCGCCGCGCGCGGCTTTGAGCTTGTCACCAACCTTGACTTGATTGGCGCGATCTGGTCCGATCGTCCGTCACTCCCCTCCGGCAAAGTCTTTGAACACAAGATCGAATTTACGGGACGCGAAGCAAGCGACAAGATCGCGGAAGTTCGCGAAAAAATGACACGCGACGGAGCCGATTATGCGCTCTATGTCGGTCTCGACGACATCGCGTGGCTCATGAATTTTCGAGGAAGCGATGTGCCGAACAACTGTGTCGCGCTGGTCTTCGCGCTTGTGTTGCCCGATACGGCTCTTCTCTTTATCGACGAAAACAAAGTTGATAGCGACTTGAGGGCGGTTTTTCACGAGCAGGGCATTGAGTTGCGCGATTACCATACCGTCTTCAACGCGATTCGCGAGCTGCCAGAAGGCGTCCTCGTCGCCGATACGACACGCGTCAGCCGCGCTTTGATCGAAGCCGTTCCGTCAAATGTCAAGATTTTGAAGAAGCAGGATTACCCTTACCTGATGAAGACTGTCCTGAACGATACGGAGCTCTTCGGTCAGTTCCGCGCCGGCGTGCGCGACAGCGTCGCTGTCACAAAATACTTGTATTACATCAAGCGCGAGGCGGCTGTGCAGGGTCTGAACGAAATGGAAGTGACAGAAAAACTCCACGATCTGCGCGCTCTATCCGACGCATTCATCATTGAAAGTTTCCCGACGATCTCCGCTTACGGGGCGAACGCCGCCATGATGCACTACCAGGCAACGCCGGAGCGTCATGACAAACTTCAACCGCGCGGTTTCTATCTCGTCGATTGTGGCTCGCAGGCGTACGACGGCACAACAGATATCACGAGGACATGTTCGCTCGGACCCTTGACAGAGGAAGAAAAAGTCGATTATACGTTGACCCTGAAGTCTCACATCGCCCTTGCGTCACTACCCTTTTTGGACGGCACGTGCGGTACGGCGCTTGATGCCGTCGCTCGTTCCGTCATGTGGCGTTACGGACTTGACTACAAATGCGGCACGGGGCACGGTTTCGGATATGTCTCGGGTGTCCACGAAGGTCCGCAACGCCTGACGAACAACCCGCTCTACGGCGACTACAAGTTCCGAGAAAATATCGTGATCACGATTGAGCCCGGCGTCTACCGTCAGGACAAACACGGCATTCGCCTCGAAAACGACTACGTCGTTCTGCGCAAGAACAAAACGCTTGCGACTTATGACGGTGCTGTCGAAATCGTCGAGACTCCTGAAGAACTCAATGAGGCGGGCGACATTTTCCTAAGATTTCAAACGATGACTTTCGTTCCGTTCGATCGCGACGCGATCTTGCCTGAACTCCTCTCGGACGAAGAGCTTGACTGGCTGAACGCCTATCATGCTTCCGTCAGACACGAGCTCTTGCCCTATTTCGATGGCGACGAACGCGCGTTTTTGATGAGAGAAACGGAACCTTTTTTCGTCGAATGACGACGGATCGCGCGCCCTGGAGAGGAGAAAAATGGATGTGATCGTATCGGAGGCAATTATGCGGACGACCGGCTACTCGTCGTTGGAGCGAGAACCGCTAAATCGCGTGCGGATCTTTTGCGATGGCAACCTCATCGTCGGCGTCGCAACGCCTCTTATCCGTGTGGGCGACATCTCGTTCAATGAACGAGCCATTATAGAGATGATGGCGAAGGCGATCGATGCCGGCGTCGATGTCTTACTCTTCTCCGAGCGGGCGCTCACCGGCGCGACGTGCGGTGACTTATACCGACAGGAGCTATTGAATGAGGAAATCCGCCTAAGCCTAAAGCGCATTGCACGCGCGACGGATGATACTTCGCTCGCTCTTTTCCTCCCTATTCCATTCAAGTTGAACGATAAAATAATCAAGTCGACCGCGCTGTTCCAACACGGTGTACTTAGGGGCGTCATGATCTCACCGTTCGAACTGCGGCATGTGGAACAGGGCTATGAGTTGACTTATTTGTTCCCTGATCGACCCGCAGAAGATGGCAAATCCTTTGATCTCACGGATTTGATGGATGAAGACGAGTCGGATGATTTGCCATATCTCATCGATCTGACACTCGATTTTGAACGCAAGGGGAAACAGAGAAGACCGTTTGGACCGTATTTCGAGCTCATCCCGGACGCTCGGCACGAGTGGACGGGCGATTACCGCCGTCTGCGCGATTCACTGATCGGTCATTCTCGAGCTCATTGCTCCATCGTCCTCTACGCCGGTGCCGGCGATGGCGAATCAGTCAGCGAGGGCGTTTTTGCCGGTCATCGCCTCATTGTCTGTGACGGACATGTCCTCGCGGAAGGAGAACCCTTTACGACGGGTTTGACGACAGCCGTCATCCCGAAGGAGGTTTTATCGGAGCTTGCAACCAAAGCGAATCTACCGGCAGAAAAGGGAAGCCTTGACGGCGTCTTGGAGAAATCTCACGAAACAGACGAGCGTTTCCCCTTCCTGATGAAAAATGAGCTCGACGCACGTTCTTTCTTCCGCGAAACGTTAATGATTCAAGGTCAAGGGCTCCGGTCACGCCTCGCGGCGATCGGTGCGCGTCCTATACTCGGCTTGTCGGGAGGGCTCGATTCGGCTCTTGCCCTGCTCGTGTGTCTGGAAGCGGCAAAGATCGGCAGATTCTCTCCCGATGACATCATCGCCGTCTCGATGCCCGGACCCGGCACGTCCAAGAAATCTCGCCGACTGGCGCGTCAGTTGGGCGAAGCGACACAAGTCGATTTTCGTGAGATCGATATCTCGGACGCCGTCGACTTGCACCTCAAGATGATCGGTCACGGTGCCCTGACTCACGATGTCACGTACGAAAACGCTCAGGCGCGCGAGCGCACGCAGATTCTCATGGATCTGGCAAATATGGAGCACGGTATCGTCGTCGGCACGGGCGATCTCTCCGAATCGGCTCTAGGCTGGTGTACGTATAACGGCGATCACATGTCGATGTACGCCGTCAACGCGTCCGTCTCGAAGACAGCCGTGCGCTATCTCGTCGAGACGGCGGCAACGCTTTTCGAAGAGGGCGAGTCACCCGTCGAATTGCCGGATGACAAGAAGAAAACTATCGCGTCGGTCTTGCGCGAAATCCTCAGCCGACCGATCTCGCCGGAACTCCTGCCGCCGCATGAGAACGACAGCTTACGCCAGATCACGGAAGATGTCGTAGGACCGTATGAGGTCATCGACTTTTTCCTCTGGCACATGGTCTTCCATGGCAAGAAACCTTCCGACGTGTACGATGCGACCGTCCGCGTCTTCTCCGACACATACGATGAGGCGAGTATCGAACGGTGGCTTAAGAATTTTATTAGACGCTTCTTCCGCAGCCAGTTCAAGCGTTCCGCTTCACCCGAAGGCGTCGCTGCTTTCCCGTGGCGCTTGTCGCCGCAGCGCGCGTGGACGATGCCGAGCGACATGTTGCCCACTTTATGGTTGGAGGAACTTGAATCGCACCTGAACCGCACCTGACGTCGCTTTTCCGTTCGAAATACGATCAACATCTCTTTTGTCCTCTAGCCATCGGCATGTAGCCGGGCGCAACTACTTTTTGTCTGACAGCAATCCACCCGCGCAACAGCTCCGCTATTGACCTAGACTCCTCTTCTAATTTTCGACCGCCTCCGCGCATTTATGTCCCTGACGCGTGCTCCACGTGAAACATCACCTGTGACGTGTTATTCTTATTAGAACGATTGCTTTTTGAAAACAAGACTAGGAGCGGATAAGTTATGCAAACAAAAAAGGACATCTATCTCGATCAGAGCAGCACGTCGTTTCCGAAAGCTCCCGGCGTTGCGGACGCTATGTGGACATTGCTTGAGCATCACGGCGTCAACATCGGTCGCGGCAATTATCAGGAGGCGTATTCCGTCGAAGGCGACGTCTTGGACACGCGTTTGCGATTGGCAAAGCTTTTCAACGTGAGCGATGCGAGGAATATCGTCTTTACGCCGGGCGTTACGTTCTCTCTTAACACTTTTTTTGAAGGATACCTGAAGCCGGGCGACCATGTCGTCGTCAGCGGCATGGAACACAATGCCGTTATGCGCCCTTTGAAGCGTATAGAGGCTAAACGCGGGATTCGCTACACGATCGCGAAGGCGAATGAACGCGGCGAGGTTCCGGTCGAGTCCTTTGAAAAGGCGCTGGAACGCGACACAAAAGCAATCGTGACTTTACATGCTTCCAACGTCGCGGGCACAATTCTTCCTGCACGAGAGATCGGACAGTTGTGCAAAGATCGCGGCATCATATTCGTTCTCGATACGGCACAGTCGGCAGGCAGCGTTGAAGTCGATATGGAAGCTATGAACATCGATCTTCTCGCCTTTACCGGACACAAAGGATTGCGCGGACCGCAGGGAATCGGCGGCTTCGCGATCGCCAAGGACTTGATTGATCGCGTCGATCCGCTCATGGTCGGCGGGACGGGAAGTCGCTCGAATAGCCTGGAGCAGCCGGAATTCATGCCCGACAAGTACGAGAGCGGGACGATGAACATCCCCGGCATCATCGGCTTGCGGGCGGCGCTTATCTATCTAGAGGAACAGGGTATCAGCCAAATGCACGATACGAAGATGGCGTTGACGAAGCGCTTTCTCGACGGGCTCGCGACCATTAAGGGAGTTCGCCCCGTCGGCATGCCCGGCGTAGAAGGTCGTACGAGTGTCGTATCGATTACGGCGGTCGATCGCGACAACGCAGAGATCGCCTTTGAGCTCGAACGCGACTGGAACATCATGACGCGTGTCGGACTCCATTGCGCCCCCCTCGCGCATCAAAGTCTCAGAACATTCCCCCAAGGGACCGTCCGCTTCTCTTTCGGCGCGACGAATACTGAAGAAGAGATCGACACAGCGCTAGAAGCGTTGGCTACCTTGACCTCGTAGAAGAATTACCCGAATTTTTAGCGTTATCTTGCCGGCAGACTCTCCCTTTCAACAGCGGAGAATCTGCCGGTTTTCGTGTCGGGCATCTGTGCGCCTTTGGTATTGATTCTTCCCTTGGAGCGTAATCGAATCCGTCTATTAAATATGCGCATCGATGATAGGACGTTTCCCTTCGAACGCAGTCGAACCTGCCTGCCATATGCGCGCATCGATGACCGGTCGTGCTCCTTGACGCATCATAGAAGTGGCTGAGTTTGTGCGAGTTTGTCATCGATCTGTCATCTTCCGGCATAAATAGGTCAAAAACTTGACCTGACGTGTAGATGACATCTTCACAATTTCAAAAAAGTTATCAACACGCAAAAAATGAATAATTCACAAGTTATCAACAGACTTTGTTGAAAAGTCGGTGTCTTTTAATCCTTACCGGTGAAAGTAAAAACGGTAAAAAAGACAAGGGATCGTACTCTTGTTTCTCGATCGAATTTATTAACAAACTTATCAACAATTCACACTCTGTAAGTCACAAATTGTTGATGTTTTTGAGGATCAAAAAACGGCTAAAACGCTTATATTTTCGGTTTTTTTGCCTTTTCCGACACGGTTTTTTCTGTTACGATTATCAGTACCCCGTTCCGGGGGCATGAGTGATGCTTGTTCTGATTCTAGGAGGAGAAGGTATAAAGAGTGAGGACACAGAGAAACGCAGATTCAATATGGTCGTCCGTTTGTAAGAAGTCTTTGTGCAAAGAAGTCAGTCCACTGACGTACAATACTTGGTTTCTCAGTGCAAAGCCTTATCTCTCCGGGGAGCGCGTGTTCGGGCTTGCTGTGCCAAGCGATATTGCGAAGGAATATGTCGGTCAACACCGCCCTCTCATCGAAAATGCGCTCAAAGATTATACGCGTGTGAATTACTCTCTGGAAATTTCCGTGCGCCCAGACGGTACCGTTCCGTCGCAAGAAGAGCTGGCTCCTTCCTTCGAGAAGAACGGCAACGGAAATGGAAACGGAAACGGAAATTTTAGGGCAAGTCAGCTAAATCCGAATTACTCCTTTTCCTCTTTTATCGTGGGACCCGGGAACAGCTTCGCGCACGCTGCTTCCGTGGCCGTCGCATCGATGGAAAGTCCTCGTAACTACAACCCTCTCTTTCTTTACGGCGGATCGGGATTAGGCAAGACACATCTCATGCACGCAATCGGCAACCAAGTGCGTCGCGATTTCCCGCATAAGCGCGTCGTATACGTCCAAACAGAGCAATTCGTCAATGAATTTATAACGTGTATCCAGCTAAATGAATTCGACGAATTTCGCAACCATTACCGTCTTGCCGATATGCTCCTCATCGACGATATCCAATTTATCGAGTCGAAAGAACGCATGCAGGTTGAGTTTTTCTATACGTTCAATGCGCTTTTCGAGTCGGGAAAAAATATCGTTTTTACGTGTGATCGCCCGCCGCAAAATCTCACGTCGCTCGTTGATCGTTTAAGAACGCGTTTTGTCAGCGGATTGACGATCGACATCACGCCGCCAGATTATGAAACGCGTATCGCGATCCTTAAGAATCTGGCGAAGACACAAGGCGTTGATATCTCTCACGATATTCTGGAATATATCGCGGACAATATCACATCCAACGTGCGTGAAATTGAAGGGGCCTTCAAGACGATTTGTGCTCTACAACTGATTGGCGTTGATGTGACACTTGATGCCGCCAAGCAGGCACTCCAAAACGTGATTCAGCCTGGAGCTGTCAAGGAGCTCGATTTTCCGCTCATCATGGAGATCGTGGCACATTATTACGGCGTTACGGTCGATGACTTAAAATCGCGTCAGCGAAGTCAAGATATCGTCGAACCGAGACAGATTGCCATGTACCTCTGTCGCAAGAAACTCGACAGAACATTCAAGGAGATCGGTATCGCCTTTGGAGGCAAGAATCACGCCACAGTTTTACACGCCTGTGATAAAATTACAGAAGGCATGGAACAAAATGCAAAGCTTGCCGAGACCGTTCATAATATCGAGGCGCGCTTACAGTAATAAACAAAGTTGTGATCATTTGTTGATAACTCGCTGTGGAACGCATGTTGATAAAAAGTGAATAACTAACAGACGTTAATAAGCCGGTTTTCTTAACAGACAAATAACAGAAGTCTAACAAAATAGTAACATCGTGTAACGACGAAACAGACGGGGCGCGAATGAGTTTTCAACAGAATTGACACACATAAGAAGAAGATCGATGAATTATCATAGAGAGCTGCAAGGCAGAACAGGAGGCGCAACATGAAACTCACTTGTACAAGAAATCACCTGATGGATGCTATATCAACTGTGCAGAGAGTTGTCGCGACGCGATCAACCGATAAACTTTTGGACGGGATACTTCTTGTCGCGGATCAGGAACTCGTTTTAACCGGCTATGACAATGAAACTGGTATTGAATACAGAATGGAAGCCGATATATCGAGAAAAGGCGACATTGTCGTTCCCGCGAAGTTTTTATCGGAAGTTGTGCGCAAGCTGCCTGACAATCACGTATACCTCGAAGTGCAGGAGGACAATATCCTGATCGTTGAAAGCGGCAACAGTAAATTCCGTTTGCGCGGATATCCTGCCGATAAGTATCCTGAAATTCGCTTCGTCGAAGAAGAATCGAGAATAGTCGTCAAGCAAAAGACTCTCAGGGATATGATCAACCAGACGATTTTCGCCGCCAGTACTGATTATCATAGCCGGTCGGCTCTTACAGGTCTAAATTTGATTTGTGAACGTGATTCGTTGACTTTGGTGGCAATCGATGGATTCCGTCTCGCCATAAGACACGAAACAGTTCCGGGAATGGATATCGATATAAACATCGTTATACCAGCGAAAGCGATGGCGGAAATTGCGAGGATCATGTCGGATGGAGACGAAGAAGTCGTTATCTTGCCTTCCCATAATTACATCATTTTTGATAAAGGAAACGTCAAGCTTGTGACGCGTCTGATCAAAAGCGAATACATGAACTATAGAAGCATCATTCCGCGCGAAGCAGATTCGAGCTTGATCATTTCACCGGAAGTTCTACTTGCGGCGATTGAGCGCGCGTCTATCATGATCGAGACGGATGACAGACGATTCCCTGTGACGCTCAGCATGCCGAACAACGATACGATGATCATAGAGTCGAGGACGAACATAGGTGAAGCAAAAGAAGATATTCCAATTGCTCTTGCCGGCGATCGAGTTGAAATCGACTTTAACCCGAGATTTTTCATCGAGGTGCTCCGTGAGATTGAAGATGAGCGCGTCATGTTGACATTCAGCGGCAGTCTCGGTCCGTGCTCGATTAAACCTGAAAGCGGAGATAAATTCTTCTACATGATCTTGCCTTTGAGAAGATAAAACTCAAAACGTCGGTATGCGACTCTGCTCGATAGATTTAACTAATTTTAGAAATTACGATCGCCTTCGGTTCGATATTCCGGACGGTACGCACGTGTTTCACGGCACGAACGCACAGGGAAAGACTAATCTTCTGGAGGCGATCTATTTATGTACGTGTGCAAGGTCTCATCGCACGGGTCGCGACGAGGAGCTTGTCAAGCACGGGTGTGATTTTTATCGCGTGAGCATTCAGTTTGTGACTGATCGCGGTTTGAATGAATCAGTCACGCTTGAATACAGGCTCGCGCCGACGCGCGGCGGTTCACCGTCTCGGACTGTTTATTACAATGATTTGGAAGTAGCGCGTCTGTCTGACATGATGGGACTGTTTCACGCCATCATCTTCGCCCCGGAGGATTTGCAGATTGTCAAAGGCGGACCAAGCGAGAGGCGCCGCTTCTTGGATGTTTTGATTTCAAGGACAGACAGGGCGTATTTTCGCGACTTACAAGACTTTTGGCGTGTAATCGGTCAGCGTAATCGTTTGCTCAAGAATCTCAAGGCGAACGGATCGTTTAACGGACGCGGTACAGACAGGCGTTCTTCCGATGGTCGTACGGCGTTCGACGAAGATGAGAGCGAACCTCCCGAAAGCGAGATGATCTTTCCCGACCCTGCTGCGCAACTAGACATATGGGATGAGCAACTTGCATCGATCGTCTCATCCATTCTGAAAAAAAGGCTCGATGTCACGAAGAAACTTTCCGAATACGCATCGCTCTCTATACGTCATCTGACGTCTTCGCAGGAACAACTCGATATCCAATATAGAGGCTTTAGCGGTCTCGACCGTGATATGAGTCGTGAGATGATTGAAAGGCTCTATCTTGAGCGTCTCAGGCGCTCCAGAGACGACGATATCTTCCGCGGGAGCACATCGAGCGGTCCACATAGGGACGATCTGCAACTCTCACTTAACGACATGGAAGCCCGTCTCTTTTCGTCACAAGGACAGCAGCGTTCCATCGTCCTATCGCTAAAGATTGCGGAGCTTATGTTGTTGACGGAAATGACGGGCGAGACACCGATACTCTTGCTGGACGATGTCATGTCCGAGCTCGATCAGTCGCGCCGATCCAGACTCATGGAAGTGATCCAAGGTCACCAAGTCTTCTTGACGTGTACCGATCCAGCGCAAATTTTCCCCTCTGATCAAATGCTCACTTCTGAGCATGTATATGCCGTCGTCGGAGCAGGCGGAGAAAATGACAAAAGCGCTCAGCGGGACGACCGGACACAACGAGACGGATGGACTTCGAAAGTCTACTACTACGAAGTCGTAGGGGGAACAGTTAACCCTGTGAGCTGATACAGGTCTGACGATCAAAGGAGACTATCATGGACAAAAGACATATCGTGATCAGCGGTCAGCGCGGAGTCGGCAAATCGACGCTCATCGAAAAGCTTCTCCGCGAGATTGAAATGCCTGTGAGAGGTTTTTTCACGCGAAGCACACCGAGGAATGAAAAAGGGTATCACTCGATCTATATATTCAGACCAACCGACCGAGAGCGAAAGATGAGTCGCACCAACCATATCGGCGATTGCGACGGACGAAATCGAACGATCAATTTGGACGTCTTTGAAACGGTCGGCGTTGAATTTTTGCGAGAAGGACTTCGCGATACGACAACATCGTCAGTTATCGCGATGGACGAGCTCGGTTTTATGGAGACGGAGGCTAGAACCTTTTGTGAGACGGCGATGGCGTGTTTTGATGGCGACCGACGCGTACTGGCTACGATCAAAGCACACCCTCCTACCGATTTTTTAGATGCCGTTCGCTCACACCCAAAAGCGGAAATCTTCGACATTACTATTGAAAACAGAGATGAACTGTACGAACGCTTAAGACCGATGATCCTTCGTTGGAATGAGGAGGTCCGTTCAGTTCGCTAATCTCGCTTTCGGTTAACATACAGATAGGTGCCGACGTGACCTGCATTGAAGTTTAATTCAGCTCATGAATCTTTTTTCGGTTGACTGTTTTATAGATTTTTCAACCTTTTTATCAGCGTTTTTACGGACAATCCTTTTCGTGTCCGAACATCGTTCAGCGAAGTTGTCTAAAAACATTGAAAGCGCGTTCCGGTAGGCTTTTGACGGATTTTTCGCGGTGCCGGCAAACGGTGTAAAATCAACATTTCCACGCCTTTTTGTGGTATAATTTTATAGGTCGAAAAAGTGCCGAAAACGATGAGAAAAGACGACGAGGATAGGAGCTATATGTATATTCACATAGGGGCAGACGTCTCCATACCGGCACACTGGATCATCGGCATATTTGATCTTGAGAAGGTTTCACCTTCGAGCGATACGGTTGCGTTTCTCGCGCAAGCAGAAGAGACGAACCGTCTTGATTGGATGACGGAGGAAGTCCCTCGTTCTCTCATCCTCACGTCGGGTAGAATTTTTCTCTCTCCCGTTTCATCTGCGACTTTGCGCGCAAGGTGTGACGGGTAGGGGTTGATATCGAAAGGACAATATGAGTACAGGAAAAGATAAAACAAACATACGTTCTGAAATAGAAAACGAAGGCTTGAAAGAATTATTGCGTCGCGCGGAAGAAGATGCCGCCAACAAAGTGGAGGCGTCCCATTCCGGCGATGAATTGATCAATTTGGCGGATAACGTCCATGCGCTGACAGAAGATTTCTCCGAAGATCTTGCGTCTGCCGCGATGTTGGAAGGTCAGATCTTTGATACGACGACCAGCGGGTCATACGAGGAGAGCGATATCCAAGTTCTGGAGGGCTTGGAAGCCGTCAGATTGCGCCCAAGCATGTACATCGGCGATACGACATCGAGGGGTATGCATCACCTGATCTATGAAATCGTCGCCAACTCGGTTGACGAGGCGCTCGCTGGTCGATGTGACTCGATCACGGTCACAGTATTTCCCGACAATTCTATTCGCGTCGAGGATAACGGCATCGGGATTCCCGTCGGTATTCATCCGACGGTCGGGATTCCGACGGTCGAAGTTGTCCACACGATTCTACACGCCGGAGGGAAATTTGGCGGCGATGCGTACAGTTTCTCCGGCGGTCTGCACGGTGTAGGAGCTTCAGTCGTTAATGCGCTCTCAGAATGGATGGAAGTTGTCGTCAATCGTGACGGTCTGTCTCATTTCATCCGTTTTGAAAGAGGCGAGACGGTCACGCCGTTGACAGTTATAGGTGAAACAGATAAAAGCGGCACGATTACGACGTTTAAGCCCGATCCCGAGATTTTCAGCGAGACGGAGGTCGACTTTGCTCTGATGACCACGCGTTACCGCGAGATGGCCTTTCTCAATCGCGAGGCTGCCTTTACGCTGATCGATGAGCGCGAGACTCCTGCAGCCGTGAAAAAACTTCACTACTCCGGCGGCATTATCTCCTTTGTCGAATATCTCAACCGAAACAAAGCCGTTCTCAACAAGGAGCCCATCTACTTCTCTGGCGAACAGGACGGAGTCTTTGTCGAAGTCGCCATCCAATACAACGATTCATACAACGAGAACGTCTATTCTTATGCGAACAATATCGCGACGATCGAGGGCGGCTCCCATCTGACTGGTTTTCGATCGGCATTAACAAAAACGGTCAATGATTACGCGCGTAAGTATAACATCCTGAAAGAGAAAGATAAAAATCTGCAGGGAGAAGATATCCGAGAAGGCATGTGCGCCATCATCAGCGTCAAATTGAAAAATCCGCAGTTTGAGGGACAGACGAAGACGAAACTCGGAAATCCTGAAGTACGCACGGTCGTCGAAGCAACCGTCAATGAAAGTTTGCTCAATTTCCTCGAGGAAAATCCGCAGGAAGCGCGTACGGTCGTAAGCAAAGGCGTGTCGGCATCGCAGGCGCGTGAAGCGGCGCGCAAAGCGCGTGAGATGACGCGTCGCAAGAGCGCGCTGGACAGCAACGCTCTCCCCGGCAAACTCGCTGACTGCCAGGAGAAAGATCCGACTTTCTGTGAACTGTTCATCGTTGAGGGAGACTCCGCGGGCGGGACGGCGAAAAATGGCAGAGAGCGCAAATATCAGGCGATCTTACCGCTCTGGGGCAAAATGCTTAACGTCGAAAAATCGCGTATCGACAAGGTGCTCGACAACGAGAAGCTCATGCCGATCGTGATGGCATTAGGTGCTGGTATCGGCAACGACTTCGACTTGTCAAAACTGCGCTATCACAAGATTATCTTGATGGCTGACGCCGATGTTGACGGCTCGCACATCAGAACGCTGTTGCTGACATTCTTCTTCCGCTATATGCGACCGCTCGTAGATGCCGGTCATGTGTACATCGCCTGTCCTCCGCTTTATCGCGTCTATCAAGACAAGGTAAGCCATTATGCTTACGACGAAGAGGACGTCGAGCGCATAAAAGAGACAACAGGATGGACAAATCCGAAAATGCAACGATTCAAAGGTCTCGGAGAGATGAACGCCGATCAATTATGGGAGACGACGATGAATCCGGAGGCTCGCAAGCTCTTACAGGTAACGGTGAGCGACGCGCAAATTGCCGACGAGACCTTCACGCTTCTAATGGGCGATCGTGTCGAGCCGCGCCGTGAGTTCATCCGTACCAACGCGAAGTTGGCGACGCTTGATAATTGATGCTGACGGGTATATGCCGATCTCAGACAGACGCAACAAAAATGAACGTACGCTCTGGGGATCCTAGCGGTGACACGCTAAGGTTGGCTTAACGCCAAGTGCAATCACAGGACGGATCAACGCGCAGGGGCTTTCAAAGGACTAGCGAAGTGCAAGAAGCACCGTAATAGGACGGATCAACGCGCAGAGGCTTCCAGCTCTCCAATGGCATCAGCTTGATGACATGACTGCGACGGGCCCACGCATGGGGGCTTCCAACAACCTGTGAGCGGATTGAGAGCGCGAAGACGGATCCATGCGTACGGGTTTCCAGCGGACTGGGTCAATGACCTCGACACGTGGTGCAGACGGATCCACGCGTACGGGTTTCCAGAGTTGGATGGTGAGAATCCTTCCTGACACCATAACCGCTAGTAAACACGCTTAGGGGCACCTGTCTGCTGAATTCGCTGACGATCAGGTGGCTGTTTTGGACAAATGTAACGACCTCGCAATGTTTCACGTGAAACATTTTCGCTCACACAAACGGAGAGGAAAGAAAATGAGACTGTTCGTGGCGATCAATTTTAACGATCAGACGCGGTTCAGACTGGCGGAGATACAGCGAAAAATTCGCTCTTCGGCGCCTCGTGGTCGATTTCCTGATCCTGCGAATTTACATCTGACGCTTGCCTTTCTTGGTGAATGCGACGCGAAAGAGCTCCAAGTCGCTCAAAACATTCTGTCTTCGATGGTTTTCACTCCGTTCGAGCTGACTTTCGAGCGTGTCGGGCGTTTTGAGAGGCGCGGCGGTGATCTTTGGTGGGCGGGTATTACGCTTACTCGCGATCTGAAAGAATTGCAGGAGGACCTTTCGAGAGGCTTGACGTCTGTCGGTTTCAAGCTGGATTCGCGCCCCTTCAAGCCTCACGTGACGCTTGCGCGCCAAATCCTCGAAAAAATCAAAATTCCGGCTCCTCCGCCTTTTAGCGAAACGGTCCGCTCCATCGAGTTGATGGAATCGACGAGAATCGACGGCAGATTAACTTATGTGCCGCTTTTTCGTGCTGAAAGTCAGTAAGTTCTTTTCGTTCAAATAGACGATTCTCCCTGGCAACGGATCCTTTATTCTCATCTAAAAAGACTTTCCTAGGACGAAGGAGCATTTTTCATCTAAAACGTCATTCCAAGGATGAAAAACCTTTCATCTTTCTCAAGCGAATTCTCTAGGACGCAAAAGCCCTTTTCTCATCTAACAAGACTTTCCTGAGACAAATGAGCCTTTTTGATTAGAGAATTAATTATGTTATTTGCCCGAAAATAACCGTTTTCACTGTAAAACTCTTTTTTGATCTCGAGCACTTGATTCGTTTACAAGTATTCGCGTCGATTCATTGGTAAAATAACGATACAGTGACACCAGAAGAGTTGCACTTAAGGAACATTCTCTGTGTTGGACGTACGCGCACGGGAAATTGGAGAGCGAAGAGGGCTGGCTCATGTCTGAACGAGTTTCTTTTGAAAACGACTACAATACTGGATGCCATCCGCGCATTTTGGCGGCATTGACGAAGACAAATGCCGAACGGACGACGGGGTATGGGCTTGATCGGTACAGCGATGAAGCGCGCCTACTGATAAAAGACGCGTGTCGTGCCCCGAACGCCGACGTACATTTCCTCGTTGGCGGGACACAGGTCAATTTTATCGTCGCCGCAGGTGTTCTGAAGCCATGGCAGGGAGTCTTGTCCGCCGAGACAGGACATGTCAATGTGCATGAAGCGGGTGCGATCGAAGCGACCGGGCATAAAGTCCTTGTTGTCGAATCGCAGGACGGTCTTTTGTCGGCGGACTCGATCGATCGATACTGCCAATCGTATCACGACGACCCGACGGCAGAGCATATGGTGCAGCCTGGGATGATCTATCTCTCTCAGACAACGGAGCTTGGAACGGTTTACCACCTAAATGATTTGCAGGCGATAAGGCAAGTCGCCGACCGATGGGGGCTGACATTGTTTGTGGATGGCGCGCGCCTCGCTTCCGCTTTGGCGATCGAAGAGACTAAGATCGACCTTCCCGCGCTCGCAGAGATCGCCGATGTTTTTTCCATCGGCGGCACAAAATGCGGCGCTCTTTTCGGCGAGGCTGTTGTGATCACAAAGGACAGCTTGAAACGCGATTTTAGATCGCTTGTGAAGCAAAGGGGCGGACTGCTTGCAAAGGGGCGACTCCTAGGGGTTCAGTTCAGAGAACTCTTTCGTGATCGACTGTACATCGAGATCGGGCGACACGAGAACGACATGGCGGCGGCACTAGCCGAGCAGTTTGTTACGCGCGGCTTTGAATTCTACGCTCCGCCTATGAGCAACCAACTGTTCGTACTGATGGATGAGAGCGATGAAAAGCATTTTTGGGAGCGTGCTGTATTTGAGCGCATCGGTATACAGAAGGATGGACGCCGAATCTGTCGCTTTGTCACGTCTTTTTCGACGGAAAAGGCAGAAATCGACGCATTATTCGCACAATAAGGAACATATGTTCGCAATAGAGCATGGTACAATTTAACGAGTTATCAATCGTGGAGATACTTCGACCGTTCGATTTCCCAAAAGAGTCGAAAAACAATTAGTTGAGGGATGTTATGAGCAAAGTGATCGCAGTTGCCAACCAAAAAGGCGGTGTCGGTAAGACAACGACGTGTATCAACTTGGTTGCGGCTCTGGAGGAGCAAAGAAAGCGTGTACTGCTCGTCGACATGGATCCTCAGGGAAATTCGACGTCAGGATTAGGGATTGATAAAAAGACCCTTCCGCACACAATCTACGATCTGCTTGTCGGCAGGGTACAAGAAGTTGAGCAAGTGCTTGTCAAGGCGAGACCTAAGCTCGACCTTCTCCCCGCGAACATCAACCTCGTCGGCGCTGAATTGGAGCTCGTCGAGATGTTTCCGCGTGAACAACAGCTGAAAAACCATATCGCGACGATCCGTGATCGATACGATTTCATCGTGATTGACTGTCCCCCGTCGCTCGGGCTGTTAACGGTGAATGCGCTTACTGCTGCCGATGCCGTTTTAATCCCTGTACAAGCTGAGTATTATGCACTGGAGGGACTCATGCAGCTCATGACAACGCTCGGACTCGTGTGTAAATCATCAAATCCAGACTTACGACTTGCGGGTGTTTTCATCACAATGTTCGACTCGAGGACGCAGCTCTCAAAGCAGGTGCGCGATGAAGTTGAGTGGTATTTTCGCGATGATTTTCTCAGGACGGTCATTCCGAGAAATGTACGATTAAGTGAAGCGCCGAGCTATGGCGCGACTATTTTCGAATACGACAAACGGTCGAAAGGCGCGGACGGATACCGCCTTTTGGCTCATGAGCTGACGAAACGCCTGGAGAGTCAAGCTTGGAAAGACGGAACGATCGGACGCATATAATGCGCGGAAGCCCCTTCGCGTGGTCGATCATGTATACGGATGAGATCGGAGCAGATGAAAATGAATGATGAAACGACACAAATGAAATCAAGACGCGGCTTAGGCAAAGGTCTCGGCGCTCTTTTTGAGACGGTGTCCCAAGAAGAGCAAGCGACAAAGACCGAACGGATTGTCGAGTTGAGTATCAACAGGTTGGAGCCCAACCGCGAACAGCCGCGGCAGGATTTCGATAAGGATCGCCTCGACGAGCTGACGGAATCCATTCGCGATCAAGGTGTTATCTCGCCCATCATCGTGACACCGACGTCGTCTCCCGACCGCTATATGATCGTGGCGGGAGAGCGCCGCTGGAGAGCTGCCCGCGCTGCCGGTCTGCAAACGATTCCCGCCATTATTCGCGAATTAACGGATGCGGAAGCGCAGCGTCAGGCTCTGATTGACAACGTGGTCCGTCAAGACCTGAACGCCATTGAGGAAGCCATTGCATTCGATCAACTGATCAAACAATACGATATGACGCAGGAAAGCTTAGCGTCTGCGATCGGCAGGAGTCGTTCTGCCGTCACGAATACGCTGAGACTGCTCAATCTTCCTGAAAATATCCGCGATATGGTGCGTCGCGGCGAATTGTCGTCGGGACATGCGCGCGCATTGCTGGCGTTGTCCGACGCGACCGCGCAAAGTAACGCCGCCGCCGTGGTTCTCGCAAAACAGCTAAGCGTCCGTGACACGGAGCGTTTGGTCAAGGAAATCAACATGCCGCCCGTTCTGCCGATACCGCGCACACCGGACGATGAACGCAAAGACCTCCATGTCCGTGCCGTGGAAGAACAGCTGCGTCGCTCGCTCGGCACGAAAGTCACGATTCAGGACCATAAGACAGGTCGCGGGAGCATAGTCATCCGCTACCATTCGGCGGATGAATTGGATCGACTCCTGGAATTGTTGACGAGAGAATAAGAGCCGGCTCACAAGCATAAAGGCGTCCGACGATCGACATGCCGACGCGCGTCATCGGCGCGTGAAACAGAGAGGCGAAGTGACAGCACTGGAGACATAATTCATGTGGGAACTACTGAAGAAACGTTCGGCAAGCCGCCGAAAAGGAACGCTGCTCGAGGAGCGCCAGCGTGTGACAGAGCGAAAGCAGCGCCTGTTGGCGTTTCTCCTTCCCGTTCTCGCGTTCTACATCGGATTTGCGGCACATGGTCTCTGGCCGGTCGGGAATCGCCACCTCTTGGCATATGATCTATATCACCAGTACGCTCCGTTTCTCCTGGAATTAAAAAGGAAAATCCTCTCGGGCGACACGCTTTTCTTTTCGTGGGCAGGCGGATTGGGTGTCAATTTTTACAGCCTGTTTACGTATTACATCGCCAGCCCGTTGAACATACTCACCATTTTCTTGCCGGATCAGAACATCACGGAAGCCGTCATGCTGCTGACTCTTCTAAAAATCGGCTTTTCCAGTCTGTTTTTCCGCGAGTTTCTGTGTGGGGCGTTCCGCAAAAGTGACCCGTTGGCGTCTCTGTTCGGTTCTTTCTATGCATTATCGGCGTGGGTATACGCATACAGTTGGAATATCATGTGGCTCGACACGCTCGTGTGGTTTCCCCTTGCGGCGTTGGGACTGGTGCAGCTCGTGCGCGACGGAAAGGCGCGGCTTTTTGTCTTCAGTCTGACGCTCATGCTGTTGACGAATTATTACACAGCTTTTTTTGGGTGCGTTTTTCTATTCTTCTACTATTTCGTGCTACGCGTTCAGTTCAAACGGTCTCTTTCACGACATGAAAAGGAGTCGCATTGGTACGAGCCGTTAATTGCTTTTGGTAAATTCGCCGGTTTCGCCGTGCTTTCAGCGCTTCTCGCAGGTGTCGTATTGTGGCCGACAGCAAAAGCGTTGGCAATCACCTCGGCAGCGAATGACGCTTTCCCCGGAGGCTTTACGTTCACACAGGCTTTTTTGGATACGCTCGGCAGAATGATGCCGCTTCGCAGCCCGAACATTATGTCGGGGCTTCCGAACATTTATGCCGGCATGGCGGCACTTCTCATGCTTCCGGCATTCTTCGCCGATAAAAAAAGACCGCGAACGGTACGTCTCGCATACGGTACGCTACTCGCGTTTTTATTTTTCTCCTTTCAATCTCGCACGCTGAGTTTCTTGTGGCACGGAGCCCACTACCCGAACTCGCTTGATTTCCGCTATGCCTTTGTGTTTGTCTTTCTTGTGCTTGCCATAGCGTATCAGGCGGCGGGAGATGAGCTTGCTCCTAAGATGAAAACGATCACTGCCAACGTCGTGCTTATCTTTGCGTTGCTTCTTGTGGAACAGAAACATCAGTTGAACGATACGCTCTCTCACTGGCGGCTTACGACGTTTCTCATTTTTTCCGTCGGTTATTTGATGATTATTGCCGATTTCAGAAAGCCTGTCCGTCGTCGAAATCTCGGTGACGAAGGGATCAATGGGCAACCGGAGAACACGTCGTTTCTTCAGCGAGGAGTCCGCTATCAGCTGTTTGTTCGAGGGGGGATTCGCGAGCGTTGCGGTTTTTTTGATCGCGCGAAGACCGCTTTAGGACTTTCTAAACGCGCAAAACAATGGAAAGGGCATTCTGACGACCGGAAAGTGAGCGGAACGTTGACCGCGTTGCCATCTTTGTCTCGACGACTTCTCTCATCGTGGAATGAGTTGTGGCATCAGAGACGGATCAAGCGCAAGCGACTGCCCGTCCTCGACAAGCGGATGCGCTTCGGCAAGATCCGTTATCACCGTGCGTTGATTCTCCTGTTCGCATTCATGTTGTTGGAGGTGTTGTTCCACGCGATTACGAGCGCCGCGCTTTACCAGCAGGTCGCTCCTCTGGGCGATCGCCAGTATTATACTAGTAACTCATATGCGACAGAGGTCTACGAGTACGTTGCGGCGTTGAAGCGCGAGTATAAGGGGCGCCCGTGGCGCGCAGAGATTCTCCCGGATACGTGTGTCAACGACCCATTCCTGTTCGGAACGAACGGACTCTCGCTCTTCGCCTCGCCATTCCCGCAGGCTTCGATCGACTATTTTTCTGACTTGGGATACCCGACAAACGGCGTCAACAGCATGCAGTATAAAGAATCGACGATCGTTATGGACAGCATTTTGTCGATCAATCATCTTATCGTCAGAGATAACAGGGTGTTTGATGATCGCACGCGGACACTTGTCGCGACAGGAGAGGAGACAAGGCTGTACGAAAACCGAGATGCGCTGCCCTTCGGCTTTTTTGTATCGTCCAATGCCGGATATCTCGACGGCGAAATACTTCCGGATGATCATCTCGACGTTCAAAATCAACTGCTACGCGCTCTCGGCGGTGAAGCGAATGTGTTTGTCAAAGATTCGTTTGTGCCGTGGGAGATGGAGGGGTGTTTTGTCGAACCTTCGTACGAGCCGTATTCGTTCCGTGTCGTGCGCGAGAAGGGCAACCATGAGTGGGCTTTTCTCGTATACGATGTTCCCGAGGACGGAATCTACTACATCGCGTGGGAGGATTTCTCAGTCGGCATCACGTATAGCAACGGATTTGTCGGGGATGATCAATTTTTCCAGTTGGGCGGCAGCAAACGCGGGATCGGTGACGTTGGTTTTCTAGAGGAAGGGACGAAGCTTCACTTCCGAGTCAGTATGAGTGCGGAAAATGCGGTCGAAGGCGAGTTTCGCGCTTGTGTGTACCGGCTTGACGAAGAAGCGTGGAACATTTCACGTGAAAGACTGGCAACTTATCCGCTCAAGCTCGATTCTTTCGGATCAGGTTATTTTGATGGGACGATTACCGCCCCGGAAACGGGCTACCTCTTCCTTCCGACGACGATCAATCCCGGATGGACCTTCAGGGTTGACGGTCAAGTGACGGAATCGATGGCGATTCGAGACTGCTTCATCATTGTGCCTCTCAGTGCGGGCGAACACACTGTTTCGGCGCGTTTCGTTCCTGTCGGTTTTGGGACGGGTATTGTAATGACCGTTGCAGGCTTTGTCGCTATTGCCGCCTACGCAGTTTTGAAGCGCAATAAACGCAATAAAAAACAAGAGGAGCTGAGAAGAAAACGCATACAGGAACATAACGTGCGCCCGCCAGCTCTCCTATAATGGTGGCGGCGGGACGACCGCTGGAAGGCGACCATGAACACGACAGCGGGATACGCCGAAATAGTCTTGGCAAACACAGAGGGGAAAAAGAATTTGCATGCGACACATGAACAACGTGGTGCCAATGTTGTATCATTAAGGATAATTGAAATGCGATTTCTGTACGACAACGTGCAAAGATAGGAGAATGCTCATGGAAACAGTCGTAAAATATCGTTTTGACCAAGAAATGGTCCCTTTTGTAAAACAGCTCGATATCAAGACGGCGTTGTTCGGCTACGACAAGACGGATGTTTATAACAAATTCAAAGATTTGTTGGTTCGAGCGCGCGAGGTGTCCCAAGAGCTTGTAGCAGAGGAATATCTCACCATCGAACAGATGAAATCGGAGCTATTCGCAGCGGCGGGTGACCCTGCCAAGTTGGAGGCATTTCATGCAAAATGGAGTCCCCAAGAGCCGCTACCTGAAATCAAACATGAAACCGATGAAAAAAAGGCGGATGGAGAAGGTTTCATTGAATCAGATTTGCCGGAAGCCACGAGTGTCCCTGTTGCTGTATCAGGTGAACACATAGCGGAGTCGGGATCGCAGCTTCAAGAGCTTCAAACGCAGCTCGATTATTACAGAGAGCGTGAAAAGGAACTTAACCGCACGGAAGACATTCTCCGTGAAGCGCGCCTCGAAGGCGAAGCGATCATCCATTCCGCCCAAGTGCGCGCCGAACAAGAACTGTTCTTTTACAGAGCCAAGCGCCGCGATGAGGAGGAGGCATTCCAAGAAGTCCTCAGGGGGCTTGAGGCGAAAAAAGAGCAGCTTGAAGAAACATGCATGATATACCGGAACTACATCGCTGAGGGTCGAGATCTTCTCGATCAGATGAGGGAATATTCTATGCGGTTTACCCCGTCCGTATCTTCCGATAGCGATTGTTCGCGGTCGGAAAGGGAGTTCGTTGGCTAAACATACGACATAAGAGAACGGCGGGCGATCTGCTCTCGGGTTGCCCATTCGTAAAGTTACCACTCGTAAATTAATTAATAAATTACACTCTCGTTCCAGATGATTAACAGGATTTTCGTACGATGAAATTGTTCGTCGGACGGGAAGTTTTGTGCTGACTAATTCGCCTGGAAGACTAATGATCAAATAGCATTTTCGATAATGAATCGCAGGAGGTCGTGCAGCGCCGTGAAAGTTTGTGCTATGAAGGAAGTGGTCAAGCGCTACAAGGAAGTTGTCGCATTGAACCGTTTTAACTTCGAAATAAATGAAGGCGAAATTGTCGGACTTCTCGGTCCCAACGGCTCTGGAAAGTCAACTGCCATCAATTGCCTTTTGGGACTTCTTTCTTATGATGAGGGCGAGGTCGAGGTTTTCGGTCGTCGCGTTTCTCCCGATGATATGGATACGAAACAGCGGATCGGTTTTGTCCCGCAGGATCTTTCCTTTTTCGCCGAATTGTCGGTGATTGACAACATCCGCTATTTTGCCGGTCTGTACGAACAGAACAATGTCAAGCGCGATGAGATGGTGCGTGAGGCGATTGCATTCGTTGGGCTTGAAAAATATACGAAGTTTGCCGCCAAAAAGTTGTCGGGCGGCTTAAAGCGCCGCCTTAATATTGCTTGCGGCATTGCGCACCGCCCTGAATTTGTTATGTTTGACGAGCCGACCGTCGCTGTTGACGCACAGAGTCGCAACTTCATTCTCGAAGGCATCAAGGAGATGAATCGGAACGGTTCCACGGTTCTCTACACGACGCACTACCTAGAAGAAGCGCAGGAGCTGTGCGATCGGATTGTGATCATGGATGAAGGGCGCAATATGGCGTCCGGGACGCTCGAAGAACTGATCGACCTTGTCGATCCGACGGAGGCGGTTCACCTCGTCCTTACACATCCGTCGGATGCCGTGCTGAAGTTAATCAGCAACATCCCCGGTGTCGTCGATGTCACCGAAGAAAACGGGAAAGCCGTTATCTTGCTGACACCTCCGGGGCACCGTCTTTCCTCCCTTCTCGAAGAACTCAAAAACAATGAGATCTACTACTCATCCCTTTACAGCGAACTTCCGACACTGAACGATGTCTTCCTGAAGCTGACGGGGAAAGCGCTAAGGGACTAGCACATGAAGCGTTTTTTCTCTCATATGGCGCTCAACGTAAAGATGAGTCTTAAGGATAAAAGTACCCTTTTCTGGAGTTTTATCTACCCCATTTTGCTGTTGTCTCTCATGGCTGTCGCCTTTTCCGGTATCCAGTCGGAGCAGAAATCCATCGCGGTCGCTGTCGAGCCGGGACACCCGTATGCCGATGTTTTGCGGCAGATCGATGTTCTCGATGTCAAGGACGCGGAGTGCGATGAAGCGCTCAAATTGTTGCGTGACAAGGATGTCGACGGCATCTATCGGGCGGACGGCGTGCTTCTCGTGCGCGGCAAGGGAATGAATGAAACGGTTTTGAGCGAGATAGGATCTGAATTGAAGAAAGTGGGCTCTGTTTATGCCTCCGGTCGTTCGCTCGATTTTACGAGAAAATATGTCGAACGAGGCGACCAAGAGCAGGGCATGTTATACGTGACATTGAGCGCATCGATCGGGATGTTTGCGTTGTACGGATATTTCTCCGGCATCTCGATCGTTCACCACGTGCAAGCGAACTTGTCGTCACTCGCCGCGCGTCTCTCGACCACACCGATCTCGCGTCTTTCGTACGTGAGCGCGGGACTCGTTTCGGGCGTCGCGATGAGCTCTCTGCAAACGATCGGTCTTTTGCTTTATCTGAAATGGGTGTGGAAGGTCGATTATCTCGCGGATCCTGTGAGAACGTTGCTTCTCGTGCTGACCGCAAGCTTTTTCGGCATCGCCATTGGTCTGTTTATCGGCGCATCGAACCGTTGGTCTCTTAAGGCGAAAGTTCCGCTCGGCATCGCTCTCATGCTTCTTCTGAGCGCCGCTTCCGGCATGATGGGACCCGGCTTTCGCCTCTATGTCGAAAACAACCTCCCGTGGCTCAATCGTTACAACCCCGTCAACATGATCAGCCGTACGATTTACCGCCTCAACGTACTCGGATCGACGAAGGAGTTCACGGAGAACATCCTAATCTTTGTCGTTGCTGGATTGATCCTCTGCATCGTATCGCTTATCTTTATGCGAAAACGACAATTCAAGAGCTTGTGAGACATGAACATGACGGTACTTAAGACTTACATGAAACTGCTGGTGAAGAACAGCTACGCTGTCCTGCCGTATTTTGTTATTTTCATGGTATTGGCCGTTCTTATCGGGCAAAGCTTCGGAGGTGATCCGACTCGAACATTCCAGGTGACGAAGATGAAGGTCGTCATTTCCGCATCTTCCGAGAACGCGGAGGCGGACGACTTCGCCGCATGGCTGGAGAGTCGGGGACACGAGGTGATACATCAAACATTGACGGAAAAGGAAGCGCGGGAAGAAATATTCTTGGAACGTGCCGACGCGACCTATCTGTTTCCCAATGAGGAAAAGGAATCGCCTGTTGTTCTCGCGGATCAGAAGTCGAGCGCGGGTTACTACGCCGGAGCGATGGCGGAGGCGTTTTTTCGGTTCCGCGAGGCATATCGCTTGGAAGACGGTTCTATCGATCGCGCATCTCTTTTCGAGACGCTTGAGCAAGAGATGAAGGTTGAGGTCGACGTTCCGGACGACGACGTAGACGGGCTGGCGAGCGGTCTCTCTTCAGTCGTCGCTTCGATGTCGGGAGCTGCATACGTCTTGATGGCCGTATCGTTTGGCGTTCTTCCGCTCGTCCACGAAGCTTTCACGCGCCCCGGCATCTTCGAGCGATCAATCTCTTCTCCGTATAGGATAAGCAAGCGCGTGTTTGAGCTCTATTTGGGATCGGGGATTGTCGTGTTCGTCTCCGCTGCTGTTCTCTTCGGTTTGGCGCAGATTACACTTCATCGCCAAGTCACGGCAGGGCAGCTAGGTCGCCTTGCCGTGAATTATCTGGTTTTCGCACTTTGCGTGTTGGCGATAAGCAATATCATTTCGAGTTTGACGCGCAATCGTGCCGCCATCTCAGCCATCAGCACCGTCTTCTCACTCGGACTGTCCTTCATCTCAGGTGCGTTTCTGCCGCAGGAATTAGTCAGTGAGTCTGTTCTTCGGGTGTCCAAGGCATTCCCGATGTTCAACTTTATCCGCGCAAATCGCAACTCACTCGCTTGGAAAGATATGGTTCCAGACATCTTGATACAACTGGTCTTTTTCGCGGTGTACTTCCTGATCGCTGTAGTGTTGCAGCGTTTCGCTGGTCGTGCGCGCAAGACCATAAAAACGTCGACTTCCTTGGCGAGTGACATAGGCGTTTAGACAGTTCACCTGCGTGGCGCAAGTCGAACAGGACCGTTCCTGTGTATTTTAGTAATCCCTTCCAACCGCTCGTCTGCGTGGCGCTTGTTGAACAGGACCTTCCCTATGTGTTTTAGTGACCCCTGCCAGCCGCTCGTCTGCGTGGCGCTTGTCGAACAGGACCTTCCCTGTGTATTTTAGTAATCCTTACCAACCGCTCGCCTGCGTGGCGCATGTCGAACCGGAATTGTCGATAAAGGCGCACAGGCACTCACTTCGTATGTCTGCACGTGTGTACGGTCGCCCCAGTGGTCCTGCTCAAGCGCAAGACCGACACTCACTTCGTATGTATGCACGTGTGTACGGATCAGGCTCAGCGCTCAGTAATGTGGCTTCGAGTGTTCTGCGCTTAGATTCAGACCAAACACTTCTCACGGGCAACCTTTTCGTTTTTCTGCGCGATAGTCCGGATCAATTTTAGCGCTCAGATACCCTGCGTCATGTTTTCTCCCCCACATCCGAATCGAATTCAGAGCTCAGATACCCTGCTTCATGTTTATTCCTTTGCGTCCGGAGCGAATTCAGCGCTCAGATACTCCAACTTCATGTTTTCTCCCCCACATCCGGATCGACCTTGATACCTAAGGCGACGTCGAATTCAGCGCCAACTGGGCGGAGCGCGAAAACTGCCGATTGTTTGCTAAAATGGTGAGACCATAGGCGACTTGGCGGTGCACTTTTCATGATGAGACCGCGGGCGGCATCGAGGCACGCTCTTCATGATGAGATCGCAGGTGGCGTGGAGGCGCGCTCTTCGTGATGAGATCGCAGGTGGCATGGGAGGCGCGCTCTTCATGATGAGACCGCAGGTGGCGCGGATGTGTGCTCTTGAGGACGGAGAGGATTCAAGGTGAATCGACAGATTACATATCGCGAAATAGCATACGAAAGTGCTGAATACGACCAGACATTGCTTCTTAGACATGAAGTTCTGCGGGCGCCTTGGGGTCAATCAATCGCAGACGACGATCTGTCCGGCGAAGTCGACAATTATATCTACGGCGCTTTCGATGGGGCGAGGCTGATCGGCATGGCGACTTTGCAGAATTATGAAACGTCGTTCATGAGGTTGCGCTATATGGCGGTCGATCCGGCATACCGCGGCGAGGGAATCGCTACGCACATTGCGCACGTTTTAGAGGAGAGAGCGCGGGAAAGCGGTAAGAAAGGGATTTTTCTAACAGCTCGAATGAGTGTTGTACCTTTCTATGAAAAGCTCGGTTACCGCATCAGCGGCGAACCGTTCGTCCCTGATCACATTGCGATTGAACATGTCGGTATGACTCTTTACTTCTGAGCAAACGCGACAGGGTCTGTTTTATTGCTATTCACTTTTTTGCCAAGCACCTTCGGTAGCGTAAAAACTGCGACGACAAAGTCTAAAGATTTTTCTCTTTTCTGCCGAACATCTCCCACATTATAAAGAAACAAAGACGGTAAGGCTTGTTTTTCTTTTCCTGTTTCACACTGGACTCCTTCCGCACCGCAATTTGTCTCAGTCGCACAATATTTTTCCCTCATAAAGTCGGATTCATGTCGGACTATATATTTGCTAAAATGATGACACTCGCTGCTACCGGCAGCGATCGACAGTTTGGCGTTTGCTTTGCCTATGTCTGAGTGAACAGGAGGATGCATACGATGACATCAGCCGTTTTACAGGAGATGCTGATTGCCACAGCGGTCGTTGGCGTATTTCTATTCATTGGAGCTTTTTTGAGAGCGAAGGTGCCACTCTTTCGCAGGTGGATGCTTCCGGCGTCGGTGATCGGCGGGACGATCGGGTTGCTGCTTGGTCCGGGTATCTGGGGAGCCGGCGCGCCGCTACCGTTCCCGGATGATTGGATGACTTTTTGGGCGGCATTGCCCGTCGTGTTGATCGTTCCCGTCTTTGCGGCGGCTCCTCTGGGCATGTTTATGGAACCAGGCGGTGAAAAGCGCGGTTTTGGAGAGATGCTCCCCACCGTTCTGCTCATGACAGGCATTTTTTCGCTCGGCGGATCCATCCAGTACGTGACGGGTTTCGGAGTCAACCTGGCGATCACTGCGGTTCGACCGGAAACCGGTCTGTACCGCACGTTCGGGCGTGAGCTCGGCGTGGGCTTTGCCGGAGGTCATGGCACGGCGACAGCTCTCGGAAGCATCCTGCAGGACTTCGGGCTTCCATGGTGGCAGACATCCCAAGGCGTCGCGCTGACTACGGCGACCGTCGGACTCGTTGGCGGCATGTTCTTTGGCATTTTGCTGATCAATCGTGCGATGAGACGTGGCGAAACGCATTATCTTGGCAGCAAAGGCGAGTTGCCGCGTGACATGCAGCAGGGCTACACAAAAGAAATTGATAAACAAAAAAGCCTCGGCCGCGAGACGATGTACAGCAGCTCCATTGAAACGTTCACCGTCCATATCGGCATTCTGTTCTTAGCGTCCGGTTTGGCATATTTACTGCACCGGCAAATGCGTGTGTGGATACCTGATCTCTTTTTACCTGTCTGGTTTTATGCGTTGTTGATTATGTACGTTCTTAACTTCTTCTTGCTCAAGTTGAAGTTGAACTGGATCATCGACACAAAGGTTAAATCACGTATCACCGGTGCGCTTTCCGACTTTGCCATCACGGCGGCGATGATGACGATGCCGATAAAAACGATCACACAGTTTGTCGTTCCCATCATCATCATGTGTGTCATCGGTTTCATCGTCACATACTTCTTCACATTCCCGCTTTTCAAAAAGGCGTTCAAAGACAGTTTCGCCTTCGAGCGCGCGATCATGTCGTGGGGCGTCAACACGGGTGTGATGATGACCGGCATGACGTTGCTTCGTGTCTGCGACCCGGAATATGAATCGCCCGTAATTAGCGACTTCTCAATGGGCTTCGCGCTGATGAGTATTTTCTCGCTCGTGATCAGTCCGATCGACTACAGTTTTCTCGCCAAAGGATCGACCGCCGCGAATTTCTTCTGGAATATCGGCGTCCTCGTTTTCTATGCGGCAGTAGCAGCCATCGGCTATGTTCTGCTCGTTAGGAACCGAAAAAAGGGAGGCGCGATGAAATGAAAATAGACGTCCATGTTCACATTACTCCGCCTGACGTGATCAAAGATTGGGAGAAATACGCGACCAAGGAGCCATATTTCAGGATGCTGTCCGAGAGTCCCGTCAACAAATTCGCGACGGCGGAACAGGCAGTCGCTGCGTTGGAAGCGGACGGATTCGACATGGGCGTCGCTTTTGGCTTCGGGTTTCAGGACATGGGACTCTGCCGTTACGTTAACGATTATGTCATCGAAAAGACGCGTGAGTTTTCCGACCGCCTGATCGGCTTCTCTGTCGTGGTGCCACAGCATCCCGAGATGGAGCGGGAGCTGATTCGCTGTTATGAAAACGGGCTTCGCGGTGTCGGTGAAATCTTTCCCGAGGGGCAGGCATTCGCACTTGAGTCCGCAGAAGTGATGGCGCCATTCGCTTCTCTTTGCACAGAGCTAGACATTCCCGTTTTGCTCCATCTCAATGAACCGGTCGGACATTACTACGCAGGCAAGACAAAGACGTCGCTTTGGCAGGCCGAAGAGTTTGCGCGAAACTTCCCGGAGCTAGACATCGTCTACGCTCACTGGGGCGGCGGACTCTTTTTTTACGAGCTGATGAGAGAAGTGTCCCGCACGTTAACAAACGTCTATTACGACACAGCCGCTTCGGTCTTTCTTTACGGTCACAAAGTATATAACGTCGTCAAAACGCTTGGTCTCACGGATAAAATTCTATTTGGGAGCGACTACCCGCTTCTACCGCTCAGCCGATATTTTCGCGACCTCGACCGCAGCGAGCTGACGGAAGAAGAAAAAGCCGCGATCTTGGGCGGCAACGCTGGGCGCCTTCTGAGAATTGAACCCTAGATTTACACACCCCACCTTGACGCATAATTTGTTTGACCTTGAATTAGCGCGCGCATCCTCGCTGAAATTCGAAGGCGAAACCTAGATCACCTATCCGGCTTGAACCTAGGTTAGCGCGTGGCAAAAATAATGCTGATTTGATCCGGAGTTAGCGCGCGAAACCCCGCTACTGGAACAGTTTAAAGAATTCCACCAACACGCAGTCAAGGTAATCAATCCGACTTTATATCACGCGATTACTGGTTGCGCTACATTGGACATTTAGATTATTATTTGCTCACAGGCATATACTTGCCAAAAATAAAGGAGAACAATAAAGATGAAAGCGAAAGGTGAAGGATTAATCGTCATCGGCTCGATCCCCATGATCTTGGGTTCCATTGGCTCAATAATCATGGGCATTATAGTTCTTGTTGCGATTCAAGTGCTATTTCGTCTCAGTGGTGATGCGTTAGTGTTCGCGACAGGGTTTTTAGCATTTGGCGGTTTAAGGGTTTCGACTGTTACTAGCGGATGGATAAGTATCGGATATGGCTTGCTTTGCCTTGTGTTGTTCATCATGACGTTCCGCAGGAGAAACAATCCGCTCAAATCAACATTCTGCATTGTTGTCGGCATCATCTCCGCCCTGTCCAGTATCGCCTCGCTGATTTTAACGGCGGTCAATTTGCCCGGTGTGTCCAAATTGCCCTATATGAATAGCGTTCCTGTCGTGATGTCAATCTGTGTTCTTGTAGGCGGTATTCTTAATAGCCAACAAAAAGTTGCGTATCGTGCAGCCATGCAACAAGCACCCTATGGGCAACAACAGTATCAACCCTACGGTCAACCACAACCGTATGGGCAGCAACCTTATGGGCAGCAACCTTACGGACAACCACCGCAGCCGTACGGTCAGCCTCCACAACCATACAGTCAACCTCCGCAACAGCCTTATGGGCAGCAGCCTTACGGGCAACCACCGCAACAGCAACCTCCATACGGTCCGCCGTCACAGTAATGAACTGTTACGTGGGAACTCTCCCCATCAGTTTGAAGAAGTGCGCATTGCCTGCATTAAAGACAATGACGTAATACGCAGATAAATCCTCGAATAGGTGAAAAATGGTAACAACCCGCGATGTGACAAGTGTCGCACGCGGGTTTGCGCTTTTCTCTTGGTGCAGTTTTCCGGAGCAAGTTGAAAAACTGCACTTGGGAAGGAACGCCGCATGGTCGATCTGTCACTTTTAATCCACATTAGGAAGCCAACCTTCTCCCATGTGTCGCAGTTTCCCGAAGCAAGTTGAAAAACTGTACAGGGAGGGGGTGAGTAGAGGTGGAGCTGTGATGGGAAAGGGTGCACTTCAGGTGTAATTTATCGTTTTGGGGCTGTTGTACGCCGTCGCTCCGCAGTTCTAGTGGAATACTCTGATGAAAAGGAGAATTCGTGGCGTGCTGAACAAGCTCTGAGCTTGTGATGGTGCTTCTCAGTTATGGAGCTACAGGAAACTTGCTGTTCGGTGTGGGGTGTTAACTTGAGATAGGAGGCACTCAAGGCGCACGCGTTAAGACTAAGGGGCAGTTGGGGTGGCGGATGAGTCGATTCCAAGCAGCGAGGTAGATTCTATACGCTGTGCGGACACCGGAATGCCAAGGGACCTCGTAGCTGTGGATTTTGCGGAAACGTGAGCGAATGCTGTGCCCTTTTCTAAGGAGCAGATCACGTAGTGCGACAAAACTCTCGAAAAACTTTCTCGCACGGATGTAAATGCGTTTACCTATCCATCGAGAGAGCTGGCGTGCTAAGTTGCGAAAAGCTTTCAGGTTGTTGAGTTGAGAGTAGCCTACTGATACGACGCGATAGCCTTCGGATTCCAGGTGGGCGGCTCGTTCCCGATCTCTTGCTAAGGCTGAAGTACCGGTATGATGCTCTTCGCTGTCGTATTCGATGTCGAGTTTGCATGAGGGAACGTAGAGGTCGGCGTAGTAGGTTTTGTTCCCACCTTCCAAAGAGATTCTTTCGTTGAGAACGATCTCGCTGAAGCCGCATCCTCCAAGAGCGTTGGGCAAACGCAGGAACATGTAGAGAATCGATTCCATCGGGGAGCGCGAGTTGTTCTCGAGATAACGGATAGCTCGGAGGGCTTTTCGGCGTCCCCGGTGCCCTCGCAGTTTATCCGCGCAGGCTTTCAGTTCTTCGACGGTGCATCGGGGGCGGTCGCCTTCGCGGTAGGAGCAGATTTGGAGACCGAGATAGATTAACTCATGGATGCTGTACTCCAGAGCGACTTGCAGGAAGACTAGAGGGAGGGCACACGCACGTCCATCTACATATTTCTCTGCACCGAGGATGCTGCAGGTGTGAATTTTAGCTCGATCGGGACGGTAAACGTGTTTGTCGGTGAAGATGACATATTCTTCGGGGAAGATCATATCGGGCGGCTCGATTTTGCCTCGGATTGCCGGTACGTCCCAGTAGTCGAGTGCGGCTTTTCCGCAAAGATATTTATCGACATAACCGCTCATGCAAGAAATCCTGATCTTTTGACGTCATCGCTCATGATCAACGTCACATCATTTCCGACGTAATCGTACAATGTTCGAAGTCCGAAATTATTAACGAAATTGCTCATGCTCGAGTTCCTAATTTGTCGACGTAATCGCGCATATATGAAGACTAAAGAGCAATTCGAGGCAACTGTGAGGAAGTTTTTGTCTTCTGCATACGACGGCAGTCAATTTGTCGATTTCGGAGGAGGTACCGCAAAATGATCGTACACGAATTGCGATTTTTCGGGAACTTATCGCGCTGGGAAGCTCATACAATAAGCGAACCATCACTTGCCACCAATAGATTACGGAGCATAGCAGTCACGAGCGATCAGCTCGGGTAAGAGATTGCAAAGAAGCATTCGAATTAGGCGAGGTGATTCACAAGTAAGCTGCTTGGGGAAGTGATACAACAGCAATTGGTTTAACCATGGTATTTTGGTTACACGCAAGTTGCTTGAGGAAGCGATGCTTTATTAGCGGTATATAGAGGTGCGGAGGATCGACTTGGTGGAGTGGACTAGTAAACCGTTCAGCCAACCCGCAAAAAGTTGGTGCAGTCGTCAATATATCGTCCCTAGAAGCCATTTTTTATATGTAGTATAATCAAATAAAGTCTGAATGAAGATTCCTTAACCAAAACTTAATATCAAAATTAAAAACGAAAGCATGGAGGAAAAGCAATGGATTTTGATGCGATTAAGAAAGCAGCAGAAGGCTACAAAGACGACATGGTGAAGTTCTTGAGGGACATGATTAGGATCCCCTCAGAGTCTTGCGATGAAGAAGGCGTTGTTAAGCGTATCGAAGAAGAACTTATCAAGCTCGGTTACGAGAATGTTGAGATCGACGGTCTCGGCAATGTTTACGGCTGGTTGGGCGATGGCGATAAAATTATCGCGATCGACTCTCACGTTGACACGGTTGGCATTGGCAACATCAACAACTGGACTCATGACCCATATGAGGGCTATGAGACGGACACTATCATCTACGGTCGCGGTGCTTCGGACCAAGAGGGCGGAATGGCATCGGCCGCTTACGGCGGTAAGATCATGAAAGATCTCGGACTCATCCCCGAAGGATACAAAATCATGGTTGTTGGCACAGTACAGGAAGAAGACTGTGACGGCATGTGCTGGCAGTATATCGCGAACAAATACTTCTCCTCGGTCGAAGAGGCGAAAGAAAAGATCGCGTTTGTTATCTCGACGGAGCCGACGGACGGCGGCATCTACCGCGGACACCGCGGACGTATGGAGATCCGAGTCGATGTCAAGGGCGTCTCAAGCCACGGTTCAGCACCCGAGCGCGGCGATAACGCCATTTACAAGATGGCCGACATCCTGCAGGATGTTCGCGCACTGAACGAGAATCCCGCGGACGACTCCGTGGAGATCAAGGGTCTCGTCAAGATGCTCGATCCGAAGTACAATCCCGAACACTACGAGGACGCAAGGTTCTTGGGTCGTGGAACATGTACAGTTTCCCAGATTTTCTACACATCACCTTCGCGCTGTGCCGTCGCCGATTCATGCGCTATCTCAATTGACCGCAGAATGACAGCCGGTGAAACATATAAGACGTGCCTGAAAGAGATCGAGGATCTCCCCGCCGTCAAGAAGTATGGTGATGACGTCAAAGTCAGCATGTACTGGTATGACCGTCCTTCGTGGACAGGCGAAGTTTATGAGACAGAATGCTTCTTCCCAACATGGATCAATAAGGAAACAGCACCGCACGTCAAAGCGCTCGTTGATGCGCACCACGCACTGTTCGGTGAAGAGCGTCTCTACGCTGACGATGTTGCGAAGTCGAAGCGTGCCGGTCGTCCGCTGACAGACAAATGGACCTTCTCCACGAACGGCGTCTCGATCCAGGGTCGCTACGGTATCCCCTGTGTCGGCTTTGGTCCCGGCGCCGAGTCACAGGCTCACGCACCGAACGAAATCACCTGGAAACAGGACCTCGTCGTCAATGCCGCCCTGTACGCTGCAGTCCCCATGCTCTATGACCCGACTGAGCTGACAGGTGAAGAGGCTACGGAATTCCGTCAGGAGCTGACAGGTCACGACATCAAGTAAGTTGATTAACCGGTCTGCGTCGCATCGCGGATGCCTAGGATTGCTGAGGTGATGCGACGCCAAACAGGCAGATAAACACTTGATTTAAAACATAGACAGCCCCGCTACAACTTTTAGAAGATCGTAGCGGGGTTGTTTTTCTTGGTTTGGATGTTTCGACCGCTACAACGAATGCGCCGCGTCACGGTGTAGCGTCGGTAACGAACAACCCTCGTCGCTAAAACGTGCGCTTTGCGTAGCGATTGTAGTGCCTGCGATGACGCCGGAATCGAATTACTCTTATCACTCGAATCGAATGAAGAGCCATCCACAGCCGCTGGTTACCGGTGAAGACGTCTGATTAAAAAATCTTATCGCTACAGCGTATAATCTGGATAATGGTGCAGTGCCGGCGAACCGCCCGTATGCAGGAAAAGCACTTTGTCCGTTTTCTTGAAATGACCATTCCGTACGAGATCAATTAGTCCTGCCATCGCTTTTCCCGTATATACCGGGTCGAGCAAGATCGCTTCGTGTCGTGCCAGCAGTTGAACGGCTTCTTTCAGTCCTTCAGAGGGCAGCGAATAACCGGACCCGATGTATTCATCGAAGACGATGATGTCGTCATCTGTGATGGGGATTTTTCTTTTCCGGAACAGTTCTTCGTTCAAATGTTGTATCAACTTTTCGATGCGCCGTATATGCTTGTCGCGCGGGTTGTTGACACTCATGCCGATGACCGGTGTTTTGACGCCTGAACCGCGAAGCCCCATTAAAAGTCCTGTGTGCGTCCCGCAGCTTCCCGTGGGTGTCACGACATGTGTGAAATCAATGCCGAGTTTTTCCGACTGCACTATAATCTCCTTGGCGCATGCGATGTATCCGAGGCAGCCGATGGTGTTTGAGCCACCCATCGGGATGATGTAGGGCTTGTAACCTTTGGCGAGGAGTATCTCAGCATGCTCTAGCATGGCAATGTTCAAATCACAAGTCCCTGAAACGACATGAATCTCCATGGGGTTCATCAGCCGATAAAGAAAATTATTGCCCACAGCGTCTTCCCGGTAGCTGCCCGGGATAATCTCTGAAAGAACGAGCACGGCATGCAAGCCCTCTTTTTTTGCGGCTGCGAGGGTCAATCGGCAGTGGTTCGACTGAATCGCACCGCACGTAATGAGAGTGTCTGCACCTTGGCGTAGCGCGTCCGCTACAAGAAATTCAAGTTTTCTCGTCTTATTTCCGCCTCCTGCCAATCCGAGGAGATCGTCGTGCTTGAGATAGATTTCGGGACCTCCAAGTAGATCGGTGAGGTTCGCAAGATACTCGATCGGAGTCTCCCATTGCGTGTAACGCCTTCGTTCAAATATTGATAGATCCATCCGTTGCTCCTATGCTCCGAAAGTTTTTGCCAAAAGCAAATATCTCTCAGCCATCCGACACACTGAGGCGATCTCGATTTTTTCGTCGATCTGATGCGCTTCGTTGTCATCTCCGGGTCCCCAAATAACAAACGGAATCCCGAGAACAGGTGCAAGTCTTCCTGCATCCGTTCGATAACGCAGTCCCCTTAGTGTCGACTCAGCTCCAAGCGATTCGCTTACTTGCTGTGCCAGCACAACGAAATCATCATCTTCAGGTGTCGCATTTGCATCGCATTTAATCATTACTTTCACATCGACTTGAAGACGGGGCTCGTTACGCTGAAGTCTTTCAGCGACTTTCTGTGCGAGATTAATGCAATGTTCGGTCGTTTGTCCCGGTAGCAATCTAATATCGAGCTCGAGAAAAGCCTCTCCCGGGATCACGTTTGTCATAAAACCGCCGTGCAACTGAGTGAGCGAGACACTGGCATGACCGAGCCACGGATCATATTGTGTAGAATCGAAGCCCTGAACAAATGCTCGGTAAAACTTAATGGCTGCGTCCAAAGCATTGACTGCGATGTCCGGATTCGAGCCGTGTGCCTGCACACCGCTAAAATAAACTGCCATCCACAGTGCGCCCTTTTCGGCTATACCGATTCGTTCATTCGTCGGTTCACAAAAAACACCTGCCTCTATCGCACGAACCCATTCGGACTCCAGCAAGCTCCTTATTCCCATGCCACCATGTTCTTCGTCAGCCGTGAAACCTAGTAATACAGGCTTTGGGGGAATTGTTCCCGATTCAAGCAGACAGAGCGCCGCCTCAATCATCGCGACATTGCCGCCTTTCATATCTGCTGTTCCTCTTCCATACATGACCCCATCGACTACCGTTGCGCTGAGTGGAGGATACGTCCATGCTGTTTCGTCGCCGAATGCCACTGTGTCGAGATGCCCAAAGAACCCGACGCCGCCGGAATTAGTAACGCCCGGGATGCGGATTATCAGCGAACTTCTGCCCGAACCGTGGTCGATTCGCTCTGTTTTCACATCGAATGGCGAAAAGACATCTTCGATATAATCGACGAGGATCGCTTCACGCCCCTCCGGCTGCCTCGTATCAACCATGACCATGTCGCGTAGCAGCGACTCACAGCGATCCATGCGCGGTACATTTGCCATTGTCATCCCCCTGTTTCATGAAGTAGCGGCGCATTGTGACTCAAGCGCGTCTCACCTGCCCTTGTAGCTCCTTTGTTACATTGAGCAGTGACTCACAGCGATCCATGCGCAGTACATGGATGCAGTCGTTTGCTTCTGCTCAAAAGTCTAGAGCGTGCCCCCAACTAATTGTTTAATTTCCTTGCCTACTCCTTGTAAAAAATAGACAAGGTCATTATAGCGGTTGAATCGCGATCTGGCAGTTCGAAAGCATCCTCGCAAATAGCCCGGAACTGGTTGCCAAGTAACACGCGCGAACAAAAATTCATCTAAAACTGAAAAACTGCACTTAGTTTTTTTAAATTCGGTTGAATCAGTAGAACCCCGCTCAGCACTGTTTAAAAACCGAAAGCACCCGAAATACTTTTACATATAAAACTGAAAAACTGCACACTGGTGCAAGGGGTAAAATCCAATATTTCAATATTAATTGAAAAACTGCACACGCTGGTCTGATTAGGTGCGGGATTGCTTGAAACTGATCAAAACGCTAACGTGTGCGGGGAAAATTCTCAATATTAGTTGAATTTTTGCACAGCTCATTTTATGTTGACTGTGAGGATGTTGGTGAATGGGGTGAGGATGATACATGAGGGCGAATGAAAGCATAAAGGTGCCGGAATCGGTGAGTGCCGTGATGCGTCTTTTGGAAGACGCGGGTTTTGAGTGTTTTGTTGTTGGCGGTTACCTGCGCGATTCGCTTCTCGGACGCCCAACGTTCGATGTCGATCTTGCGACTTCGGCAACGCCGGAGGATGTAATACGCAGTCTTACACATTATTCGGTGATTCCGACAGGTATACAGCACGGAACAGTGTCTGTGCTGACCGACGATAGTCCTATTGAGATCACGACTTTTCGTGAGGACGGTTCGTATTCAGATTATCGGCATCCCGATGAGGTTCAGTTTGCAAAAACAATCGAAGAAGACCTCTCCCGCCGAGATTTTACGATCAATGCGCTTGCTTGGAATGAAAAACGCGGATTGATTGATCCTTGGGGCGGGCAGTCTGATTTGAAAAATAGAGTGATTCGGACGGTCGGCGACGCGAATCAGCGTTTTCGCGAAGACGCTCTCCGCATTATTAGAGGGCTAAGGCTGGGCGCAGAGCTTGCTTTTCATATTGATGAAGAAACGAGCGAGGCGATGTACAGTTGTAAACATTTGTTGCAGTTTGTCGCTTCGGAACGACTGCAAGTTGAGCTAAATCGGTTGCTCGTTGGGGAAAATGCGTTATCTGTTTTGCAGAAGCACACTGATATTTTGTTTGTCGTGATCCCGGAGCTCGCCTGCGTTGATAAGTTTCGATATATACCGGATACGGAGTATAATTCCGCGCCTGTGTTGTGTGATGCAACGATGAATCTCGGTACGAATCTGAACAATCGGGAGGGCTTATCTTCGTCGTCATTGCTTGACACCGCGCTTTTGCGAATGTCATACGTGAGTGAAGATATCGCGTTGCTGTGTAATTGCAATAGCTCCCGCCATGTGGCATCCAGTCCGAAAGAAGAAGTTGCTTCGCTTTGTGATTGCACTGGTCCCTGCCATGTGGCATCTAGTCCGAAAGAAGAAGTCGCGTTGCGACTTGCTGCACTTCTCTGTGATCTTGATCATGTGGCGGAGGTTTTGAGAAGACTTCGCTACGACAGTGCAACAATCGATCGTGTTGAAAAGCTCATCAATTTTCAAAATGAGGATTTGTGTCCTGAAAAACGATCGGTTTGGCGTGCGATTCGCGCATACGGACAAAAGATTTTCCTCGATGGCATGAGACTTCGAATTGCAGGCGAGCGCGCAGTTACAGGATATGGAGAGATTGCCCCAGGGTCCGTATCGGTTGGCGAACCGGAGTTTTTGTCGGCTGCAGGCGCGTGCGAAGAGAGTTCGAAAACCCCACCAGCATTCGTATGGCGCAATCAGGCAGCAAGTGCGTGCGAGGAGAGTTCACACAACACCGTTTCGATCGAGGGGTCAAAGCCTGCGACAGTTGCGATTGCTCGGATAGCAAACGAATTGATTCGAAGCGGACAAATATTGGAGCTGAAGGATTTGGCAATTGACGGACATGATCTTCTGGAGTGCGGCTACGAGGGCAAAGAAATCGGTCAGATGTTAGAGTTGATTTTGGAGAAAGTATGTGTCGAAGGTATGCCTAATACGCGCGAGAGCTTACTGCATTATATCGACGATAAACGAGACAAACAAATGACTGCGGGATCCTGACGGATGGTCAAGGGCTATCTCGACGATACGCGCAACAACTAATTGATTTGCAGACATGGGAAAGTATCGTGGCGGTGAGCAAAACGACGATACGCGCAACAACTAATTGATTTGCAGACGTGGGAAAGTATCGTGGCGGGGAGCAAAACGACGATACGCGCAACAATGAATTGATTTGCAGACATGGGAAAGTATCGTGGCGGGAGTGAAGCGGCGATAAGCGATAAATGACTGAAGGTCTACTGTTGGCGGAAAGTCAGTGTGACATTGTTCTCATCCGTAATCGTTAGAATATCCCCTTCAATCGCATACGTCATGCGGAGAACAGCAGATCCTCCATCGGTTTTGACAAGCGTGATGCGCAAGTTGCCGTTCCGGTCTGCTTGATAGCTCAGCGCCAAGCGATCCTTGAGATCGACGAACATTCTTATTTCCTCTTCGGTCAGAACCGCGACACCGGGGAGCAGGTTGAGGGCGCCGTTATCATTAAACTCGAAGATTATGCCAAGAGAATAGGTCGGGTCTTCCGTCTCGATCAATCTCCAAGCCCCGACGATGGCGCTTTTAGTAGCACACGCTGATAACAAATAAGCGATACCGAACAATATCAGCGTGACAGTCAGCAGGATGGTAATGCGAGTTCTTTTTTTCATTGATTTGATCCTTTGCGTTACGGCGCGGTGCGTGAAAACATTATGAACCATTTCTGCGTATTTGGAAAATCTTGTCGGATATTCGGAATTCTCAAACATGTTTCGCTACTAAAAACACAATTCGGAGCGTGGCAATTCAAAAGGATAAGTGATCATGTTATTGACATATGCCGGAAACAGTCGTAGCATATAAGTGGAGGGCACGACAGGCTAAACGGGAAGACTGATTGGTGTATGTGCCTAGATTGGAGTTCATGATTCATGGCAAGACCAAGGAAGAGAAGAAGAGTTTGTGGTTTGCCCGAAGTCAATAGATTCGGACCCCTTGACGCACCGATAGGCGTTTCGGACAACGTCATCATGACGGTCGATGAGTACGAAACGATTCGATTGATCGATCTTGAGGGTCTCACACAAGAAGAATGTGCCGAGCAGATGAATATTGCACGTAGCACTGTTCAGGGCATTTATGTCGATGCCAGGCGGAAGCTGGCGGAGGCTTTGGTGAACGGAAAAGTGTTATTGATCGAGGGGGGAACATACCTTCTTTGCGACGGTTCGGGAAATGGTTACGGTCGAGGGTGCCGTTATCGACATACTCGCGGGCAAGGTTGCGGCAGAAGACGAGGTACACAGTAGGTGTCGTCACGGGCAGGCCTTGGAGACCTGCGGCACCATCTGCGATGCCGTAGTGCACAGAAGGTGTCGTCATAAGCACTTTTGGAGTCCGGACGAGCTGATGCTTCGCTGAGGTGCGCGATAGGCGTCGTCGCAGGGATCCAAATAGAAGAATAAATCGAGAGATAAAGGGAGGACATAAAATGAAAATATCAATACCGGTAGACAACAACTCAATGGAATCAAACGTATGCGCTTCGTTTGGGCGCGCGCCGTTTTTTCTTGTATACGATACAGAAACGAAAGAGGCTGCTTTTGTTGAAAACACAGCGGCTTCCGGTACGGGCGGCGCAGGAATCAGAGCCGCACAGATTATAGCGGATCAGGGAGTGAGCGCACTGCTGACGCCAAGATGTGGGCAAAATGCGGCGGATGTGTTCCGTTCGGCAGACATCAAACTGTATAGGACGAACACCGATTCCTTAAAGGACAACATCGAAGCGTTTATTAAAGGCGAACTGCCTTTGTTGGAAGAATTTCATGCCGGATTTCATGGAAGAAACCGCGGAATGTAATATGAAAATTGCAGTACTGAGCGGCAAGGGCGGTACGGGGAAGACGCTCGTTTCAGTCAATTTGGCGGCTGTCGCAGGGCATTCGACTTACATCGACTGTGATGTTGAAGAGCCGAACGGTCATCTTTTCTTTAAACCTGCTATTGCTCGCGAGGAACTTATTACGGTCAAGATCCCGCAAGTCGATGAAAAGCAATGCGTCGGCTGCCGGGCATGTGTTCATTTTTGCAACTACAATGCCCTAGCTTACGTGAATAACAGACTGATAATTTTCGATGACGTATGCCATTCGTGCGGAGGCTGTGTTCTCGTCTGCCCTGAATCGGCACTCTCGGAAAGCGATAAGGCGATCGGGGAAATTGAAATCGGCGTCGCGGGCGATGTCAACGTATATACGGGAATTTTGAATACAGGTGAGGCGACCGGCATCCCGATTATCAACAGGTTATTGGAAGAAGGGAGCGCCGAAGGACGTGTGCCGATATTCATCGATTGCCCGCCAGGCAGTGCCTGTATTGTGATGGAGAGCATCAAGGATGCCGATTATTGTGTTCTAGTGGCTGAACCGACTCTATTCGGTGCGCACAATTTGAATATGGTGTATGAACTGGTCAAGCTTTTTGATAAACCGACCGGCGTCGTGCTCAATAAATGCATGAATGAAAAAAATCCGGTGGAAGAGTTCTGCCTTGACAAGAGTTTAGAAATCTTGGGGCGGATCCCTTTCGACCATGAATTGGCATCGCTGAATTCAAATGCTGAAATCGTCGTCAACAAGAATGAAAAATACCGCGAGCTGTTCTCGGATCTTCTTGAAACCATCGTAGACAGGGTGGAGAGAGAAAGCGCATCACATGAACCGAACAGAGTACATGAAGCAACCGCAGGTGATCAAGAACGACACCGTGTGGAGCTAGAGCAGGTATGTGGCGAAAAGGTGTATGGCAAAGTCACTGCGGATGATCAAGAAGACCATCGCATGGAGCTAGAGCAGGTATGTGGCGAAAAGGTGTATGGCAAAGTCATTGCGGATGATCAAGAAGGACACAACGCGGAGCAGGAGAAAGCATCTGGCATAAATGATTTTGACGAGCCGGATGAGCATTGCATAGAACGGGAAGGAGCTAATTCCGAGCAGGGTTATGCATCAAATGAAATGGAAGGAGGCGCGGAGTGAAGCAGTTGTTAATCCTTAGCGGAAAAGGCGGAACGGGCAAGACAACTGTTGCCAGCGCCTTCATCAAGCTTGCTGATGCGAGAGCGTATGCCGACTGTGACGTGGATGCTCCGAACTTGCATCTCGTCACGGAATGGGCAACGGACCCGAGCAAGCGAGACTATTACGGTTTGCCTGTCGCTAAGCTCACGCCGGAGCTCTGTACGCACTGCGATCTCTGCCGACAGCACTGCCGTTTTGGCGCCATTTCGGATGGTGATCAGTACTCGGTCGATCCTTACGGCTGTGAGGGGTGCGGTGTCTGTGCATATATTTGTCCTGCGCAAGCGATCGAGATGGTGCCTGCTGTTGCCGGAGAGTTGATGCTCTATGCAGATGAGGAGAAGGTATTCTCCACGGCACAACTCAGAATGGGGAGCGGCACCTCAGGTCTGCTCGTCACAGAAGTGAAAAAAGAGATGAAAGAGGTCGCTCACGGTATCAAACCTGCCGTCGAGGTCGTTTACGACAACAGCAAAACTGCCATTAAGACAGCAAAAGACGGCAAACCTGCCATCGAGGCTGCTCACGATAGCAAAACTGTCACCAATGCCGCTTCTGATGGGAAGCCTGTCATTGAGGTCGATTACGGCAGCGAAGTTGCCATTATCGACGGTTCTCCCGGGATTGGTTGCCCGGTGATCGCCTCGCTTAGCGGCGTCGACATGGTTCTCATCGTCGCCGAACCTTCCCTTTCAGGTCTTAGCGACATGGAGCGCATCATTCGAACGGCAGAGGGTTTCGACACGAAGATTGCCGTGTGTACGAACAAATACGATATGAACTTGGAAATTTCGGAGAAAATCGAGCAGTTTTGCGAGGAGCGGGGGTTGCCATTTGCGGGCAGGATACCGTTTGATCCCGCCGCTGTGAGAGCGGTCAACAATGCCAAAACAATTGTTGACGTTGAGTGCCCTTCGGGAACTGCCGTGACAGATATCTTCAAAAAGACGATGACGCTCCTGTTCGATTGAGTCTCCCCGATCGATTCACGATTGAACAAGAGTCTTAATTAATAGATAAAAGCCCGATTTGCACAAAATGACGGGCAAACCATTGATAGAGAGGTAATAAAATGAAAAAAATCGCCGTAGCAAGTGATAACGGAAAGGTGACCGAACACTTCGGTCATTGTGAGTCTTTTATCGTCTTCCATGCGGAGGACAAGAAAATCGTCAAAGTTGAGACGATCGCAAGCCCAGGTCACCGCCCCGGATTCCTGCCGCTTTTTCTTGCGGAGCAAGGCATTGATGTGATCATCAGCGGCGGCATGGGTGGCGGCGCAGTCGACCTTTTTAATGAGAAGAATATTGAAGTGATTATCGGCGCCCGAGGCACGGCTCAGGAAGCTGCCGAAGGTTACTTGGACGGCTCGCTTCTGTCCACAGGCTCAGTTTGCAGTGAACATCAACATCACGATGACTGCGGAGCGTACGGCGAGTAGTTCGCAAATGCAGATTGCTTAAAGTTTTGCGTAGCGTTCAGGATTGCCCTGAGTGTCGAGCGCACAGCGAGTAGTCCACGAATACAATTTGATTCAAGCAACATAACGTGCGCTCAGGTTAGCACGGAGTACGAAACACCTGACGAATAGTCCACAGATGTAGATTGCTTGGAGCCGTGCAGCGCGCATCCGGGATTGCCAAGAGCACGAGGCGTGCGGCGAGTAGTTAGCGGATTGTGGATTGATTCGTAACGTGCGCTTTACATGTGGCGAGCGCGTGGCACATCACAGTTAGTTCGCAGACATAGAATACTTTAAGCTGTCCAGCGTGCACATCGTTATGTCATGTATATGGGGTGCACGGCGATTCGCTGTGCAAATCAGAATGCTTTGCCGGTTGGGTGCTGCGCTTTCGGCACGGTGCTGCACTTTCGGCGCACAAGTCGTTTGTGAGGCGATCGGCTGCCTTATTTCCCGATACAATTCCTCCCAATGCAGAACAGATGAACTTTTCGAATTGAAAAGAAAATGACTTTGTCACTGTTTTGTAATATTGAACCACAACATGTGGTAGTATTATGGTTCTCAGAACACTATATAAAGTGTATGTCAAAATCATTCGGTGCGTTCAGAAGATCGCATTTTGCATGGATGAGAGAGAAGGTGTTGGGATGAGCGTGTTAGCATCCGTTATTAAACGTCATTTTACGAAGGACATTGAGAACAGAAAATGTTCGGTCTTTGATCTTTTTGAGTGGAAAAAATGTGATGTATACCTAGTGGATCATAAGTCGGGTCGCGTGCTCACTGATATGAAGGATCTTGAATTCCCTTCCCATTACTCTCAGACTGCCTGCGACATCATTGCGTCGAAGTATTTCAGAAAGGCAGGCGTTCCGGGTGAACAGGGTTACGAGACGTCCATGCGTCAAGTTTCGGATCGCATGGTTTCTTTCTGGGTTAAAGCGCTTGTCGACGAAGGAATGATCGATGAAGAAGAGTCCGTCATCCTTTACGATGAGCTCGTCTATGCCATATTGGCGCAGATGTTTGCGCCGAACTCGCCGCAGTGGTTCAATACGGGACTCAAGCTCAAGTACGGCATCGCCGGGGGGATGAATGAACTCTATTACTACGATGAGGAGAAAGGCGAGGTCGTCATGTCTGAAGACGACTACACGCGCACACAGGCGTCCGCTTGCTTTATTCTCTCCATCTGCGATCAGTTGCTCGGACCTCACTCCATTTCGGAAGCTTACGTATCCGAGACAAAATTGTTCAAGGGCGGTTCCGGAACCGGGACGAACTTCTCCACGATTCGCGCTGAAGGCGAAGCGCTCTCCGGAGGCGGTCACTCGTCGGGTCTCATGAGTTTCCTGAAAGGGCTTGACCGAAATGCTGGCGCCATCAAGTCGGGCGGTACGACGCGTCGTGCGGCGAAGATGGTTTGTCTTGACATCGATCATCCGGAGATTGAGCGCTTTATTACGTGGAAAGCGCGTGAGGAAGACAAGGTCATCGCTCTCGCAAAGATGGGTTACGATGCGGATATCGACGGGGAAGCCTACCAAACTGTCTCGGGGCAAAATTCGAACAACTCGGTCCGGTTCAATGATGAATTCATGCGTAAGGTAGCTGATCTCGAACGCAATCCGAACGCGAAAATCCGCCTTAAGGGGCGCCGCGATTCGAGTGTCGATCGTGATGTTGATGTCAGTCATTTGTGGGAGATTTTCAATCAGTCTGCATGGCGGTGTGCCGACCCCGCGCCGCAATTTGACGACACGTTTAATGCTTGGCATACGTGCCCGGCGGGTGAAGACGGCGAAGTCGGCGCGAAGCACAACAGAATCAATTCGACTAACCCATGCGGCGAATACGCGTTCCTCGATGACACGAGCTGTAATTTGGCTTCGATCAACGTGTTGCGCTTCTACGATAGCGAATCGGATACCTTTGATATCGAGGGGTACAGGCATCTTATCTCGATCGCGCAGATCATGCTGGAGGCGTCGATCTTCGGCGGTCAATTCCCAACGGAGGCGATCGCTCGCAAAACATGGGGCTTTCGCGCGACGGGATTGGGGCTTGCGAATCTGGCGTCCGTCTTTATGAGCGCCGGTATCCCCTATGATTCCGATGAGGCGCGTGCGCTTGGAGGCGCGTTGTCCGGCATTTTGACGGGGCAAAGTTATGCCGTTTCCGCCTTGATGGCGCAGAAAGTGGCTCCTTTTGAGCACTACGAAAAAAATAAACCCTATATGCTCCGCGTCATTCGCAACCACAGCCGCGCGGCAGGCGTCAGAAAAGACGAGCCGGAGGAGATCTACTACAACCTTCCTGTCGTCGATCACGCACTGTTGCGTTCGTCGGGGTTCGGCAATCTCGCCGATGCCCTAAACGAAAGTTGGGAAAACGCCGAAGCGTGGGGCGAATTATACGGTTACCGCAATGCTCAGGTTTCCGTCATGGCACCTACAGGTACGATCTCTTTCGCTATGGACTGCGCGGCGACCAGTATCGAGCCTTTCTTCTCGCATGTCGTCTACAAAAAACTCTCCGGCGGAGGTTATATGATGCTTGCCAACCCTGTCATCGGACAAGGCTTGAAAAGGCTCGGGTACTCGGACGAGGAAATCCAAGACATTCTCGAATACATCATGCGCCTTGACGACAACGGCATGATTGCCGACGGCAAGATTGAGGGGGCACCTCATCTCCGCGACGAACATCTCGCTGTGTTCGATACTGCCAATCAGTGCGGCTCGGGCGACCGTTATATCCATTATCTCGGACACGTCCGCATGGTTGCTGCGATCACACCGCTGATTTCAGGTGCCATCTCGAAGACGGTCAATCTCCCGAATGAAGCGACGGTGGATGATTTTGCTGATGTCGTTCTCACCTCCTGGATGCAGGGAGTCAAGGGCATTACGCTCTATCGCGACGGATCCAAATACGCCCAGCCTTTGAATCTGCGTCTGACCGACTCAGAGAGGCGGGACGTTCCGCTTGAAGATCTCAATTACAATGACCTGCTTCGTTATGCAAAGAAGGCAAAAGCCGACCTCGATCAATGCAATAAACAACTGGAGAGCGGCGAACTCATCCGCGCACGTGTCAAACCTTTCGGTATACGTAGCGGCGTCACGCATCCGGCGAAAATCGAGGATGTCAAAGTCTACATCACCGTCAACCGCGACGAGGAAGGCAAAGTCATGGAAATTTTCATGACGACCGATCGTGAAGGGACGCTAATCACGGGATTGCTGAACTCTTTATCCAAGACGATTTCCGTCATGCTCCAGTACGGCATCAAGACGGACGCCATCGCAAAAATGCTCCGAGGTCAAAAGTTCGAACCCTACGGCTTCGTACAGCGGCATCCTTACATCAAGTACTGCACCTCCGTGTCGGATCTGATCAGCAAAGTGCTCGACATCGAGGGAGGAGATTACACGCGCGTCCAAGTAAAACCTGAAGGCGACGAACTCCTTTCCGGCGAAGAACCTGTAGAGCCGACGCAAATCAGTATGGACGAGTTCATCCACGAGAAAGCGCTCGATGCGAGCAAAAACGGCGAACGACTTTACGACGGCACCGTCTGCGCGAATTGCTCCAGCACAAGGCTCGTCCGCAACGGCACCTGCAAAGTGTGTCTCGATTGCGGGGAGACGACCGGCTGCTCGTGATTCCTTGTTCTCATCTTAAATATTCTAAGTGGTGCTACGTCTTGTTTATGGATTATAAAGTCCTAAAAAAGTTGTTGTGCCTTGAATGCCTAAAAAATAGAGTGACCTTGTAGCAGTTACCAAGTCTAAAGGAGAATATGGCGCGCAGCTTTCTTGTTTAAGAATCAAGACATAATAACATCCTCCACAAGACCATGCGAAAAATCCGCCAAACGAAATGAGGAAATGGCGGGAAAATCCACTTGTTTTTTGGGGGGAAATCATTATTCAGATGAGTAGCATCCCTTCGTTCTCGTTATGCAATTAACATATAGCGATGATATAAATATCGCATTATTCATTGTTCTTTTAGTGTGATAAACTTCCTGTGAGGCACGGGTATTTAGCCATTTTATATGAATACTCTGGAAGGGGCATTTAATATTAGAGGAGCTTCCGCCATGAGTCTGTTGCATCATCACATACCGCTATCACGCCTAGATTTGCTGGATAGGAAGATCCTTGTCCTAATTGATGAATCATGTAAATCGCCAAGCGTTGATGCAAAATTACGTTCATTAATCTCTTTTCTCGAAAACAGAGGCGTAAAGAAAATTCTGATGATTTCGGATATTGAAGAAGAGTTTATTGACCCGAGTTCTTGCCAATTTTGTGTTTATTCACAAATTACCTATTCCTGCTTGGACTGTGTGTGCGAAGACGAAGACTGTCTTGCGATGGAGATGGGGCAGTACAGCTACGCCTTTAACTTGTCGAACTCTGCGATCGCCGTACAAACGGTCATAAAATTACTTGAAAATGGTGGGACTTGTTATGTTATGTCCCCGTATCAGAGCTCTCAATCGGTCAATATCTCGTCGGTCATTAGACGACAGATCGATTTTGTTGGTATGTCAATCGATGAGTTGGATATAGAAGTTTAGCAGACGTTTGACGATTGTCAGGTGCAATTTGTTCTTGGGAAGGAAGAAGGAGAAAAGTGTCATGGATCTTAGTGAATTAGCTAGAACTCTCGCTGCAGTTGCCCTTCAGCAACGCATTTATACCATGGAAATGGCGCATTTACATGGTCCGCTACACGTAGGGGGTGATTTGTCGGCTTCTGATATTTTGACCGTTCTATTTCAAAACGAAATGAACCTTTGTATGAATGACCTGTCATATTCGAATAGAGATCGCTTCGTATTAAGTAAGGGACATGGAGCAGGTGCTCTCTATATTGCTATGGCGTTAAGGGGATACTACTCGATAGAAGATCTGTTTGATACGTACATGGAACATGGGAGTCGTTTCGGGTTGCACCCATGCAAAGAGTCTCTTCCTGCACTAGAGTGTTCATCAGGGTCATTAGGTCACGGCTTGTCGATCGCGGTTGGCATGAGCATGGCGGCGAAAATGGACGGTCTTTCATACAGAGTTTTTTGTCTAATCGGCGATGGAGAGTTGGCTGAAGGCTCGATTTGGGAAGCCGTTATGGCTGCCGCGCAGTTCAAGCTAGATAACTTGATCGCGATAATTGATTTCAACAAGATTACTCTAGACGGATTTACAAAAGACATTATGAATGTTGAACCTCTCGTCGACAAATTTCAGGCTTTCAACTGGCATACGGTAGAAGTAAACGGAAACAGCATAGAGGAGCTTTTGTGGGCTTTCAACGAATGTAAAAATGATACGTCGGGAAAACCGAAAGTCATCGTCGCACACACGATAAAAGGATTTGGTGTTTCATTTATGGAGAACGATCCGCTCTATCACAGCGCGACATTGTCCGATGAAGATAAAAATAGAGCCATAGACGAGCTGAAATCGAGATTTGGGGAGGTTGCTTTATGAAGGTGTACAGGTTTGGAGAACATGTTGTTGCAAATGCTCGCGCTATTTGGACTGAAGCTATGTATGAGGCAGGAATTGCAAACGCCGCAGTTATTGCCATGACTGGTGATTTGTCGAGATCATTATGCACGGAAAAATTTAGAACGCTCATCCCTGAACGATACTTGAACATAGGAATTGCTGAGCAGAACATGGTCTCAATTGCGGCTGGCTTGGCGTTATGCGGCAAAATCCCCTATTGCTCCAGTTACGCGCCGTTTCTATCTTTGCGAGCTGCAGAGCAATTTAGAACAGATGTCTGCTATATGAATCTAAATGTAAGACTCATTGGCGCAGGTGGTGGCATTAACAGTAGCGGTCCCACGCATTCAGGATTGGAGGATGCCGGTACTGTGCGTGGTTTTGCCAATGCTACCGTTGTTAGTCCGTCAGATCCGTCAATGATTCGAAAAGTTTTTGAAGCAAGCGTAATCCACGACGGACCGATGTACATCCGATTGGATAACGGAAGAAATGTTCAATCTGTTTACTCAGAGGACTATTCTTTCTCTCTTGGACGAGCCATAAAGGTTCTTGACGGCACAGACTTTGCCATACTGTCTTTTGGCAGTTTGCTTTCTTATGCTGTTGAGGCTGCCTATAGACTTGCGGAAAAGGGGCTCTCTGTTGCTGTTTACGATTTTCACACTCTGAAACCATTGGATTGTGAAGCAGTGCTAAAAATCGCTTCGAATTTTAAGCTTATTGCCACTTTGGAAGACCACAACATTTTTAACGGTTTAGGAAGCGCAGTTGCAGAAGTATTGGCTGAGAACGCATGTCAATGTCAACTAAAAAGATTTGGATTACCCGATGTCTTTCCTTGTACGGGTCCTCCTGAGAAGTTACACGATCAGCTCGGATACGGAATTGACAATATTGTTAATTATTTATCGCACAGGAGATGAACGATGAAAGGTTTTCGAGTCGTTGCAGCAGCTCAGGGTGAAGTGGAAGAAATGGCTCGACCTGACGCCTTGCCCGGACAAGCACTCATTCGAGTTGAGTATGCCGGTATTTGCGGTGGCGATCCTAACCTTTTCGCCCTTAATACGTATGGCGCAACACCGGAAAGACCACTTGTTTATGGACATGAATTTGTCGGAGTTGTGGAAAAGATAAATAATCCAGAGGGTTTGCCTTCAAGAGTCGAAGTCGGTGATAGAGTTGTTGCACATCAGGACAGACCATGCAATGTCTGTCGCTACTGTATTAGCGGAAAGCCGAGTATTTGTTCGGGCGAATATGGGAAGCGAGATCGCTCTACTGGTTGTTTTGCAGAGTATTTGACGCGCGATCTGCCATACATATTTAAAATCAATGATAACGTGGCTTCTCGTGTAGCAGTTCTAGCGGAGCCGCTGTCTGTTGCAGTTTACGATGTAAGGCAAAGCCAATTGAAAAGAGGTGACAGGGTTCTAATCATTGGTGGCGGGACAATAGGTATTCTAATTGCCCTCATTGCACAATGTATTGGTGTGAACGACATTCTTTTCTTCGAAATCGTCGAAAAAAAGATCAGACTTCTGCATGAGCTTGGATTTTCCGCAGTAAATCCTCAGAAGGTCGAAATTGTTGGATCGCTCAAGAAGCGTTTTGGAGTTGATGATGTTCACTGTGTCTTTGAAGTTTCTGGAGCACAAGCATCGTACGAGGCGGCGTTTAAAAGCGTTGCACCTTTGGGAAAAGTCGTGTTGATAGCACTTCCTCCAGGAGAAAGAATGATTGATTTTGACGCAATTTACAAAAAGAAATTGCAGGTGATAAGCGTCAATTCACACCAGCTAGATGATTTTTCCCTTGCTGTCGATTTGATTAATGCTGGAAAACTAAATTCTGCACTAGAAAAAATTGTTACAGGCGTTTTCCCTCTCGATGATTTGAAAAATGCCTTGGCAGCATCAAAGAATAGAGAATTAGGGCATGTAAAGGTTCTAGTCGATTGCGACTCCATGGGACATATGTAGGGGGAAAGCAGGAATGCCTACATCGCAGGCATCAGGCTATAGACGGAGCTGAATTGGAAGAAAAGGGAAGGATTGTTGACTAGATATGAAATCAATAGATGTTAATTTTGTTTTTGAAATAATTGAAACGGTCGCTCTCTTCTCTTCAACGACCGACGGTTGTACACGCCCTTCTTACAGTAAAGAGGATCAGGAAGCGCGTGATTACCTTGTCGGAATACTTGCAGGACTTAATCTTTCCATCTCAACAGATGCAGCGGGCAACCTTCATGCCAGATATACTCCGAGCACGGTACAATATCACGAACCGATTGTTATAGGTTCTCATATTGATACCGTACCTAATGGCGGAAAATATGATGGCGTCTTGGGGGTTGCCGTCGCCATCGAAGTTGTAAGAACGATTATTCATCACAAAATCGCCATTTTTCGCCCTATTGAAGTGATTATCTACGCGGAGGAAGAAGGTTCCAATTTCGGTATTACTTCACTCGGGAGCAAACTAATGACCGGTCAATTGGAATACAATGACTTAGTCGATTTGCGATCGTTCGCCGGGATCCCTGCCATTGATCTTCTACGTGACTTCGGTTTGGATCCGAGGGGAGTGCCTAATATGGAGACGGAAGAGATTCATGCATTTCTTGAGTTGCATATCGAGCAGGGTCCCGTTCTCGACCGTGAAAATGTAGCTGTAGGGATCGTCAACAGCATTGTCGGACAGCATGTATATTGTGTCAAGGTTTTGGGCGAGTCCAATCATGCTGGAACTACGCCTATGGATGCTCGCAAAGATGCAGTACTCTGTGCCGCTTCAATTGTCAGCAAAATCCCTGAAATGATTCGTAAATGTAGCGAAAATAGCCTTGTCGGCACAGTAGGGAGAATAGAAGTTTTCCCAAACGGAACGAACGTAATTGCCTCGGAAGTTCATTTTTGGATTGACTTGCGGGGTACACAATCCGATATGATTAACAAATTTATCTTGATGCTGGAGGATGAGATATATCTGTTAGCTGATAAGTACAAATGCAGTGCGGTCTTGAGTCTTGTCGGTAGCTCAGAGCCTATTGTTTTCTCTGAAGCGATTGTCAGATGTCTCCAGGGAATAGCTAATGAGCTTAATATAAAGCATTTGACTTTATCGAGTGGCGCAGGTCATGACTGCGGTATTCTGGCGCGTATTGCTCCATCAGGGATGATTTTTATTAGAAGCCCTCGCGGGATCAGCCACAGTCCGCTTGAAAGTGTTCTTGAAGCGGATGTTCTCTCCGGAGCGAATATCATGCTCAATGCTGTAATTGCATTAGCAACAAGAAAAATATTATAGAGATAGAGAGTTTCCTGAAAGGAGATATAAGGGGATGAAGATAGCGTGGATAGGAACCGGCATGATGGGGACGCCGATGGCGAGATTGCTTGCTCATGCTTCTTACGAGGTAATACTATGGGATAGTGATCGTGGCAAGTTGAAAAAAGTTGGATCAGAGATTGGTTTGGATGTGGCATACTCCCAAGACTCTGCATTAGAGGGCGCATCAGTCGTCATGACGATGCTGGGATATCCGTCAGATGTCGAGGATGTATATCTTGGTCCGAACGGTTTAATCAACAAATGCACCGAAGGAACCATTATTATCGATCTGACAACATCGTCGCCGGATTTAGCAAGAAAAATTGAGAAAGCGGGAAACGAGAAAGGCATTAGTGTTTTGGATGCTCCTGTTTCCGGAGGTGTGAAAGGGGCAGAGCGAGGAGAATTAGTTGTAATGGTTGGCGGAAACAAGGAGGTCTTCGATTCCGTTGAGCCGTTATTGAAAGTATTCTCAAAGGCCGTCTTTTACATGGGCGAATCGGGAAGCGGTCAGCACACAAAAGCAGCCAATCAAATAGTCATTGCTGCACACATGGCAGCATTTACTGAAGCAATCATTTACTGTCGAGCCGTTGGAATTGATCCAGGAAAAGTACTCAGCGTCATTAGCGGTGGAGCGGCGGGCAGCTGGCAGCTTTCCAATGCCGCTCCTAAGACAATTGCCGGTGATTACAAGGCAGATTTTTTTGTAAAGCATTTTATTAAGGACCTGCTCATTATTAACAGCGAATGCAAAGAGAGAGATGTTGAACTTCCTGTTTTGGAGAAAGTTCTCGGGCTTTATCTGCGATTGCAACAGTTAGGTTATGAAAATGAAGGGACACAAAGTTTGATTCTTGCCTATGACTGCAATGATTCAGATTCAAACGAAAAGCATCAAGCTTAGTCATTTTGGAAAATCCAAGCAAGATAGTGCTTGGTTAATAAAGGAGGAATAATCATGAAAGGGAAAAAACGGAAGACGATCATGAGACTGTTAAGCTGTCTCGTGATCGTAGCTCTTATGGTGTTCGGATCGTCAGCCTGTACTGGTCAGCAGGATGATCCAAAACAAAGCGGCGATTCGCCGGGAGTTGATAAAAAAGAACGGTATACCATCGGCTTTACGGCTTGTCTGACAGGTTCAGGTGCTCAAGATGGTATTGCGGGGATGCAGGGAGCACAAATTGCTATTGATCAACAAAATGCAAAAGGCGGGATCAATGGAATACTTCTCCATCTTGAATCTGCTGATGACCAAAGTGATCCCAAGGAGGCGGCAATTGTTGCCAATATGTTCGCTGAAGATGAATCGATCTTGGTTGTTGTTGGTCCAAGTTTCAGTTCGGCAGCGCTTGCCAGTGCTCCCATTTACGAAGCAAAAAAACTATCCAATATCTCATTTTCAGCCTCTGCAAAGGCGGTTTCTGATGCCGGTCCTTATGTTTTTAGAACAATTCCCACAGATGATGTAGGCGGCAGATACGTAATCAAGTGGATGATTGAGAACTGGAAGCCCAACAAAGCTGGGATTGTCTATGAGAACAGCGATTTCGGCAAAGGCGTTTACGATGTATTTAATGAACAGCTCACTGCTGAAGGTGTCGACGTTGTTTCTGCTGACTTTATTCTTGGTGAAACAACAGATTTCACAACGGCGTTGACTATGATGAAACACGACAGCATTGATGTCTTAGTTTTAGGATGTTCCTACAACGAAGCCGCCCTGATCTGTAAACAGGCAAAGAGACTTGGTCTGGATGTTCCGATCGCTGGAATTGACGCGTTGTACAGTGAAGCTCTTATTGAGCTAGGTGGAGATGCCGTGAACGGCTTGACGTTTACAGCCTTTTTCAGTGACACGAACCCGTCACCGCTTGTTCAACAGTTTGTGAAGGACTATGAGGCTAAATACGGTCAAAAACCAAATACTTTTTCCGCTTATGCGTATGATGCCACCTTGATGGCGATCGAAGCGATTAAAAGAGCTGGAACTGACAGACAAGCCATCAATGATGCTTTGACCGTCATGAAAGATATTCAAGGCGTTACAGGCATTAACACGTTTGATGAAAACGGCGACGTCAATACGAAAGATCCTCTGATTGTAACAATCAAGGACGGGGTATTTGTTATTTTAGATGGCTAAAACAGAATAGTGATATCGGCAGTCAACCGACTGCCGATATCATGCATTTTCATCATGTTTGGGTAGTGGTACAAGTACCGTGTGAAGGAGATTGCTTGTATGTTTCTGCAACAACTTATTAACGGGCTGACCATTGGGACCATGTATTCACTCGTTGCGATTGGTTTTTCGATGGTGTACGGTGTTCTAAGAATGATCAATTTTGCCCACGGAGAACTCTTCATGATGGGAGCATTCTTCGGTCTCATTATTTACAGGACTGGAATCGGGATTGTACCGACATTCATAATCGCCGCTTGTCTGACGTCTATTTTAGGCATGTTAGTTGAACGTTTTGCGTATAGACCCATTCGTCGATCAGAAAAATCATCTGCCCTTATCGGTGCGGTGGGGGTTTCGATTATGCTCTCCCATCTTGCACAGATAATCTTTGGAGCTGAAGTTCAACCATTCAAGTTCCCTGTTACCGTCAAAACGATCGGTACTATTACAATTACCGATGTGCAGGTTTACATGTTGGCGATCACTGGAGTCTTAATGATCGGCTTATTCCTTTTTATTAAATTGACGAACGTCGGTATAGCGATGAGAGCCACCTCCCATAACGCGAAGAATGCACTCCTAATGGGGATAAATACAAATCGTATCATTGCCTTTACTTTTGCCATTGGCTCATTGCTTGCGTGTATCGGAGGTATATTGATTGGTATTTATTATGATGCAGTTTGGCCTGAAATGGGGTTAGTATACGGGATCAAAGCTTTTGCTGCGGCCATTTTAGGTGGGATTGGAAATCTCATGGGTGCAGCAGTGTGCGGCATCATAATCGGAGTATTTGAGATATTGGGGACTGCGTACATCTCATCTGGATTTAGAAACGGATATGCTTACGGGATCATGATTCTTGTTCTTATTCTAAAGCCAGCGGGTTTATTTGGAACAGACGCCCGAGAGAAGGTTTAAGGGGGCGAGGAAGATGCTTGTTAATATTTTTAGAAGTCTTTCCCCGCAGTGGAAGCGCTGGCTCAAGCATGTTAGCTTAATAGTTGCGGTAGCAATTTCCATATTCTTGCTACTGTTGCCTTTTGTCGCAAATTCATACGTACTGCATGTCATGATCATGATATTTCTCTTTATAGGTTTGGCATCCGGTCTTAATCTCGTTGTAGGGTACTGTGGGCAGCTATCATTTGCTCAGGGAGCCTTTGCTAGCATTGGGGCATACACCTGCGCAATTTCAATGAGATTATTTGGTCTTTCATTTTGGATTGCTATCGTTGCAAGCGCTCTCGTATCCGGGTTGTTCGGTTTGCTGCTAGGCTTACCGACGCTCCGGCTACGCGGGGATTATTTGGGCATCGTTACTCTGGGATTTGGTGAAATCGTTCGGCTTGTCTTTCTCAACTGGACGAGTGTAACGCGTGGTCCCCTTGGGCTTTCTGGCATACCGGCTCCGACCATGTTTGGGATTACCCTTGCCGGTCGTCAGCCTTTCTACTACTTATGTCTCGTGTTCACTTTGCTCACTGTGTTTTTCTTCATACGCCGTCTAATTTCTTCAGGAGTCGGTTTGTCAATGCAGGCAGTACATAGCGACGAAACTGCTGCAGAAGCTATTGGCATCAATCCGTTTAAGTTCAAGTTGATCGCTTTTGTGCTTTCATCAGCTTTTGCTGGGATTGTGGGTTGTATTTACGCAAGTTATATCGGTTTCGTCAATCCCGATACATTTGCCTACAACGACTCGCTTACAGCTTTAGCGATGGTGACCTTGGGTGGATCGGGCAGCATCATTGGTCCGATTGTAGGTGCGATTCTTCTTACATCAATACCTGAAATATTCCGTTCAATAGTAAAGTATCGAATGGTCATTTACGGATTAGCGATGGTGTTGATGATGATCTTTCGTCCCGGAGGCATCTGGGGAGCAGGTCGGAGAAGAATTAACATTTACAGAGACATAGCGCGGAAGGGGAAAGCATGAGAGACGTATTAGCTGTTAATAATCTTACAATTAGATTCGGTGGACTGGTCGCAGTAAAGAATGTTTCTTTCCATCTGAATGAGGGCGAGATTTTGGCGCTCATCGGTCCAAATGGCGCAGGTAAGACCACAATATTCAATTTGTTAACCGGGATATATCGACCGAATGAGGGGACGATTGTTTTTCAAAACAGGAACATTGTACGTTTAAAGCCGCACAAGCGCGTAGCTCTGGGTATAGCTCGCACATTTCAAAACATTCGTCTGTTCAGTAATTTATCTGTTCTAGAGAACTTGCTAGTTGCTCATCCCGATTGTAATAGTGAAGGTGTGTTGCGTTCGACTCTGATTCCTTCAACGTTACGTAAAAACAGGGCGGAAGTTGTTGAGAAATGTGAGGAGCTGTTGTCAATCGTTGGCTTACTTGATCAGCAGGATCAATATGCGACGAGCCTTCCTTACGGCAAACAGCGACTGTTAGAAATTGCACGCGCACTTTCAACAGATCCCCATCTTATTCTGCTTGACGAACCTGGCGCAGGTATGAATCCCGTCGAAAAAAGAGAGCTGAAAGAGCTAATCACCTTTTTATCTAAAACGAAGAAGATTAACATACTTTTGATAGAACATGACATGAAGTTTGTCATGGACATTTCGGAACGCATTATTGTACTTGATTACGGCGAAATAATCGCTGAAGGGACTGCCGAAGAGGTTCAAAGTGATGCGAAGGTCATTGATGCGTATCTCGGGAATAGTGCCGGCGTTGATGTGCAAAACTGATTTGACGAGAGCGAGGAAGGTAAGAGAATGTTGCTTGAAGTGAACGATCTTAGTGTGCACTATGGTGCCATTCCAGCATTGAATAATATCTCCTTTTTCGTGCGAGAAGGTGAAATTGTATCCCTTATCGGAGCAAATGGTGCCGGTAAGACGACAGCTTTGCAAACAATATCCGGTCTCTTAAGATGCACATGCGGGAGAATCTCGTTTGGAGGTACTGACATTACAAAATATCCCGCTCATAAAATTGTCAGACTAGGGCTGGTGCAGACACCGGAAGGTCGTGGAATATTTCCTAATCTCACAGTTCTTGAAAACATGAAACTAGGCTCATATTTGCGAAAAGATAAGAAAGCAGTTTCAACTGATTTTGAACGAGTATTAGATCTGTTTCCTCAGCTGAGTGATAGAAAAAAACAACTCGCTGGCACGCTTTCAGGTGGCGAATTACAAATGTTGGCTTTAGCCCGTGCATTATTGATGAAGCCGACACTGGTTATGTTTGACGAACCGTCAATGGGGCTCGCCCCCAAACTCGTTGAGGAGATCTTTGACGTCATCGTGAGATTGAATGCTGAGAATTCTATGACAGTCCTTCTCGTTGAGCAAAATGCGTTTAAAGCTCTCGAAATATCTGATAGAACTTACGTCCTAGAAACAGGTGTAATTGTTAATTCCGGGCTTTCTTCTGAACTAATGTGCGATGAGGCGATTAAGCGCGCATATCTCGGAATATAGAGCCTAACAGAATGAAACACATGGAGATCGAAATAGGAGGCAATTAATGTGTAAAGAACACTCCGTTTGGTGGCATGAGCTATCGTGGCCTGAAGTCGAAAAGAAAGTACAAACGTGTGATACTGTACTATTACCGCTTGGTAGCACGGAACAACACGGGAGGCATCTCCCGCTTGGGGTCGACGTATTTATCCCCATTGAAATCGCAGAAAGAGTCTCTGCAAGAACACAGGTTCCGATTTTGCCGCCTGTATGGTACGCTCCCTGCGCTTGGCATATGAATTTCCCTGGCACAATCAGTATTTCCTCTAATACTCTCATTAGTCTTGTCGTTGATATTTGTACTTCGCTACAAGAAGTTGGAATCAAACACATCATCGGCATCAACGGGCACACAAGTGGTTCGGATCCCGCTTTACAGGTTGCTGCGGACATGATCTTGGAAAAGACTGGTGCGAGATTTTGGTTAGCAAGCGTTGTAGATGTGGCTCACGATAAGATCTTTGACATCTGCGAATATTCTGTCCTTGGTCACGCCGACGAAATTGAGACTTCAAAAATGATGGCGATTAGACCAGAACTTGTACATATTAAGGACGTTATTCCGAATAACAATCAAGGTGAAAATCCATTGTTATCGGTTAACTTACGACCATCTGCGGCTTGGATGTATTATCGTATGAATAAAGACGACTGGGCAAGCATTGCCCCGGAAGGATATTCGGGTGATCCAAGTGCTGCTAGCCCAGAAAAGGGAAATCAAATGCTAAACAGTGTTGTCGAAAACATTGAATCCTTTATTGAATATTTAAGAAATTGGCAGGGAGTCATGACTTAGGTCCGGCTTTTCACATCTCGCCTTAACGTTTGTGTGCTCCTCTTAGCGTTGATGTTCCTTTAATCGTTGGGGCAAGCATCTTGCACGAAATTTATAAAACGTTTCGCATAGGGATTGATAAGATCTTGGTCTTTATAAATGATAATGTCGCAACCGTAGAACGTTAACTCGTCACAGGGAAGTTCGACCAAACGATATTTGCGAAGCACCTCTCGGTCAGTACCTGTCGTTATCATGAAGGCACCCTTAACCCGTGATACAGCATCTAAAAGAGAGCCGCGATCCGCAACACGAATGACGTTTACTGGAACTCGCTCGTTTGTGGTTGCCAATTCGTTCGCTGAAATCATCGAATTTTCAAAGTCATAGTAAAGAATCTCTGTGTATCTTGCTAAGTCAGCTAACTTGATGTGTCGGATGCTTGTTATGGGGTGTTCTTCGTGTACCAAAACGACATATTTCAAGCGCGGCAACTCCAAATACTGGCACTTATAGGAGGTGATAAGGTCAACATAGGCGCTGTAATTAGTGCTAGTTGGGCGAATAATACCTAGATCACATACGCCGTAATAGACTGAGCGCACAACATCTTGGTTAATGGCTTCTTCAAATTTTATGTCGACGCTATTCCCACGTTCCAATTCACTGTTAGCAAAGGCGATGATGGCTGAACAGACATAAGAAGAGCGAGTGCTGATAATAGAAAGCGTCGTAGTCTGTTCTTTATTATAAAATTGGTTCTCAAAAAGCTGACATTCCCGGATAATGTTTTCTGCTGCATCTAAAAATTCTCTTCCCTTATCAGTCAAAGTAATACCTGTATTAGAGCGAACAAATATTTTTTCATTGATTTCCTCTTCAATGGCTTGCAGCTTTCGGCTTAGATTAGGCTGTGCAATGTACAAATCCTCAGCTGCTTTGCTTATGGAGCCTAACTCAGCGATTCGTTTGATATAAATTAAATCAAAGTAGTTCACGGGTAACCTCAGCGCATACAATATTGACAACAAAAATCTCTTTATAGTTGTTTGTACATCATGATCATGAAAACACCTATTATATATTTTAAGTTCCAAAGACGAGAAGTTCAACTGAATGAACGGAGACGGTTAACAATGCCCTAAAAATACAACGTACGTACATTATTTCTAACGAAGTAGATAATCTGCTAGGAATATACTGATGCCTGACCAATTCATATCAGAAAACCGAGGTATTCCGGGTAGCCGAAACGACGCTGATTTTCTTGCAATCACTTTCGTGAACGGCTAGACTTTTTGTATTATTAAGCGTATGCAGAGATTGTACGTGTCACATGGAGTAGGGTATCAAATTGCCATATATACGGGATTGCGGTTTGATTGTACGCGTCACATGGAGTAGGTGCAAATAAAGGCAAATGGAGTATCATCATACGAAGTAGCGGCTATACAGAGTACCGGCATACGGAGCAGCGGTCTATAGAATAGCGGTACATGGGGGTTAACGGTATACGAAGTACGCGGTACACGGAGCAGGGACATACGGAGTAGCGGCATTATGAAAATAGTCATCGCGGGCGCAGGTAAGGTTGGAGAAGTTCTCTGTCGGGAACTTTGTTTCGAGGATCACGAGATTACGCTGATTGAGTTAAGTGAGAAGCGGCTCGACAACATGATCGGTCTGTACGACATCACGGGCGTTCACGGTTCCGGTGCGTTGGCGCGCGTGCAGCGCGAGGCGGATGTTTCCGAATGTGACATCTTCATCGCTGTCACACCTGATGACGAGACGAATCTCATCGCCGCCATTACAGCGAAAAGTATCGGAGCGCGCTATGTCATTGCACGTGTACGCAGTCCTGAATACTCGGGACAGATGGGTTTTTTGCGCGACGCATTCGGTATCTCAGTGATGATCAACCCCGAGTTGGAGGCGGCGCGCGAGGTGATGCGCGGCATGCGTTTTCCCGACGCGCTCTCCGTCGAATCTTTTGCGAACGAGCTCGTCCATATTGTTGAATATGTCCTGCCGGATGATTCGGAGCTTGCCGGCTTGAAACTGCATGAGGTTGGACGACAATACGGCGATGTTCTCATCTGCATGATCATTCGCGACGAGGAGATCATCATCCCGCATGGCTCAACGACGCTCGAAGCGGGCGATCATCTCTTTGTCACGGGAAGTGATCCTGAAATTCTTCGCTTTATGTCCGGCGGACACGTCCGCAACCGACGCATCAAGTCAGCACTCGTGATCGGCGGCGGGCGCATCACACGTTATCTTCTGCCGCGATTGGAAAAATATCACATTCGCAGCAAAGTCATTGAGGTGGATGAGGATGTCGCGGAACAGCTTGCTGCCGATTTCCCGCGTGTGGAAGTCGTCCTAAATGACGGGACGAGCCAATCCGTACTGCATGAAGAGAACGCCGAGCATTACGATGCTGTCATCGCAGTGACCGGTGTCGACGAGGAGAATATCCTGATCAATCTCTACGCGGCTCACGTTGGCGTCAGAAAGACGGTGACAAAGGTAAATCGCACTGACCTCTTGACTGTCTTGAAAGATACCGGACTCAAATCCATCTTGACACCATATCGCATCATCGCGAACCAGATTGTGCGAATCGTCCGCTCGATGGCAAACAGTGAAGGCTCGAACCTTGAAGCGTTTTACAGCCTCGCCGGCGGCAGGGTTGAACTTCTTCATTTTCGCGTCGCGGAGGGCAACAGGATAAGCGATATCCCTCTCACCGAGCTTGATACAAAACGGGGACTGTTGATCGCGTGCATTGTGCGCGGCAAAGAGGTCATCTACCCGCGAGGCGATACATGCATTCAGTTGGGCGACGAGATTGTCATCGTCACGACGCACATGAAATTTGACGACGCGAACGATATCTTGGCGAACGGGCGTACGACGCGATGAATCGCCGGATTGTTTTCTACGTCCTCGGGCGGATTATGATTGTGACTGCCGCTCTCATGGTACCATCCGTGATTGTCGCGCTAATTTATCGTGAAGGCTGGGCGGGCGTTTACCCATTTCTTGTAACGATATGCGGGATGGTTCTCGTCGGCTGGGCGCTTTCCTATCGGCGCCCGGATGATATGACATACTACATGAAAGAAGGCTTCGCCATCGTCGCGCTGACATGGATTGTGTTATCGCTGACGGGTGCGTTACCCTACTACATCAGCGGATGGATTCCAAAGTTTTACGACGCGTTTTTTGAAACGGCGAGCGGCTTTACGACGACGGGCGCGACGATCTTGTCAGACATCGAAACGCTACCTCGTTCGCTTCTTTTCTGGCGCTCGTTCTCGCTCATGATCGGCGGCATGGGAATCCTCGTTTTTGCGATTGCTGTGATGCCACGCACGGAATCGAAGGAAGTCTTCGTGATGCGCGCCGAGATGCCTGGTCCGACGTTCGGGAAGCTGCGCAGCAGAGTACGCAGCACCGCGCGGGTACTCTACGTGATTTACATTGCGATGATGCTCGTTCTTGTCATTTTGCTGCTGATTGGCGGTATGCCTCTCTTCGATGCCATTATCCATGCATTCGGAACCGCCGGAACGGGCGGATTCAGTTCGAAAGCGATGTCCGTTGCGGCATACAACAGTACATATATTGAAGTCGTTCTCGGCATAGCTATGCTGATCTTCGGGACGAACTTTACACTGATCTATCTCATTTTGAGGGGTCGTGTAAAAGAGGCATTCAAGAGTGAGGAGTTGCGATGGTATCTTGCGATCATCGCCGTGGCTGTCGTGGCGATCAGCATCAACCTCCGGAACGTTTACGGAGACGTCGGTCTTCTGTTCCGAGATGTGTTCTTTACGGTTTCCTCCGTTATTACGACAACGGGCTATGCTGTCGTCGATTTCACATACTGGCCTCTATTTTCTCGGCTCGTTCTTTTGCTGTTGATGTTTGTCGGCAGTATGGCGTGTTCAACGGCGGGAGGTCTTAAAGTCAGCCGTGTGGCGATTTACTGCAAAATGTTTATTCGCGAGATTCGATCCAGTATCAACCCGAATCGCGTTCTGCCGCTCCGCTTCGAGGGGAAGCAGCTCGCCAAACCGATTCTCCGACAAGTCATGAATTATCTCATTCTCTACGCTTCGCTTTTTACGGTATTCACGCTCATCGTCGCCATCGATGTCAACAACTTTGAATCGGCCTTCAGCGCCGTCGCTGCGACGTTTAACAACATCGGTCCGGGGCTTGGGCTTGTCGGTCCTGCGCATAACTACTCTTTTCTTACACCTTTTTCAAAGGTCGTTCTCTCGTTCGCGATGATCATGGGGCGTCTCGAAATTTTGCCGATGATCGTCCTGTTCTCACCGAGTACATGGAGAAAGGTTTAGAATAGAGAGAGTGATTGCTGGATTGAGTGATCAGCGTCATTTTTCTTGCAATCACTACGGCGAACGGATAGACTTTCTGTATTCTCGATAGGTCGTGGAGGTTCCTCATGGCAAAAGGAGTGACTACATTATGAAAATCGTCGTCGCGGGCGCGGGCAAAGTTGGGGAAGTGATCTGTCGGGATCTTTGTTTCGAGGACCATGAGATTACGCTGATTGAGCTGAACGAAAAGCGTCTCGAAAGCATGATCAGCACATACGATATTACGGGTGTTCTCGGCTCAGGCTCGCTTGCCGTCGTACAGCGCGAGGCGGATGTCCCCGAATGTGATATTTTCATCGCTGTTACTCCTGATGATGAAACAAATCTCATCGCTGCGATCACTGCGAAAAGTATCGGCGCAGACTTTGTCATCGCGCGCGTTCGGAGCCCCGAATACTCTAAACAGATGACATTTTTACGAGAATCGCTCGGTATCTCCGTGATGATCAATCCCGAATTGGAGGCGGCGCGCGAGGTGATGCGCGGCATGCGTTTTCCTGATGCGCTCTCCGTCGAGCCTTTTGCAAACGGACTCGTTAATATTGTTGAATACGTGTTGCCGGAGGGTTCGGAGTTCGCAGGCATGCAACTGCGTGAAGTTGGACGGAAACACGGTGACGTACTTGTCTGCATGATCATTCGTGATGAGGAAGTTATCATTCCGCATGGTTCCGCGACGCTGGAAATCGGCGATCATCTCTTCATCACGGGCAGAGATTCCGAAATTCTGCGTTTTATGTCCGGGGGGCGCAGCGAAAATAAGCGCATCAAGTCAGTACTCGTGATTGGGGGCGGACGCATCACGCGTTATCTTCTGCCAAGATTGGAACGATACCACATTCGCAGCAAAGTCATCGAAGTCGATGAGAATACCGCGGAACAGCTTGCCGCCGATTTCCCGCGCGTGGAAGTTGTATTGAACGACGGAACGAGGCAGTCCGTTTTGCACGAGGAAAACGCGGAACATTACGATGCTGTCATCGCGGTGACCGGTGTCGATGAGGAGAATATCCTGATCAACCTCTACGCGGCGCATGTCGGCGTGAGAAAGACAGTGACGAAAGTGAATCGCACTGATCTGTTAACCGTTGTGAAAGACGCGGGACTCAAATCGATTTTAACGCCTTATCGCACCATCGCAAACCACATTGTGCGGCTTGTTCGTTCCATGGCGAACAGCGCGGGTTCAAATATTGAAGCATTCTACAGTCTCGCTGACGGCAAAGTTGAAATTCTGCAATTTCGCGTCGCCGAAGGCAATCTGGTGAGCGACATACCTCTGATCGACCTTGATACGAAGCCTGGACTTCTGATTGTGTGCATCGTCCGAGGCGATGAGATTATTTATCCGCGAGGGGATACATGCATTCAACTCGGCGATGTGATTGTGATTGTCTCGACACATCCGCGTTTTGACGATGTGAATGATATCTTGGCGGACGGGCGTGCGGCGCAATGAATCGGCGGATGGTTTTTTACGTCCTCGGGCGGATTTTGATCGTGACTGCCGCCCTTATGATACCCTCTGTGGTTGTGGCGCTGCTTTATGGAGAAGGCTGGGCGGGGGTCTTTCCTTTTCTCGTGACGATGGTCGGGATGTCACTTGTCGGAGGGGTACTGTCTTTTCACCGCCCGGAAGACATGACCTACTATATGAAAGAAGGTTTTGTCATTGTGGCGTTGACATGGATTGTATTGTCGATGTCAGGCGCGATGCCCTTCTACATCAGCGGGTGGATTCCAAAGTTTTACGACGCTTTTTTTGAGACTTCGAGCGGTTTTACGACGACGGGGGCATCGATTCTGACGAATGTCGAGGCGCTCCCGCATTCACTTTTGTTTTGGCGTTCCTTTACACACATGATCGGCGGCATGGGAATTCTCGTTTTCGCGCTCGCTGTAATGCCGCACACGGAATCGAAGGAAGTGCACGTTATGCGTGCCGAAATGCCGGGACCGACGTTCGGGAAGTTGCGAAGCAGAGTACAAAGCACGGCACAGGTGCTCTATGTGATCTATATTGTGATGACGCTTGTCCTTGTCGTGTTGTTGTTGTCGGGCGGCATGCCCCTCTTTGATTCTTTTATCCACGCGTTCGGTGCTGCCGGAACGGGAGGGTTCAGCTCTAAGGCTTTATCCGTTGGAGCGTATAACAGCGCGTATATTGAGATCGTTCTCGGCATTGCCATGCTTGTATTCGGAACGAACTTTACGCTTTATTTCCTCATTCTAAATAAACGCGCCAAGCAGGCTGCGAAGAGTGAGGAGTTGCGATGGTTTATCGCCATCGTCGTCATTGCTATCGTGGCGATCAGCATTAATCTCAGGAATGCCTACGAAAACGTCGGCACACTGTTGCGAGATTCCTTTTTTACGGTCTCTTCCATTATTTCGACGACAGGCTATGCGACGGTCGACTTTACGTATTGGTCGCCTTTCTCGCGTTTCATTCTCCTTTTATTGATGTTTGTCGGCAGTATGGCAGGTTCGACAGCCGGCGGTCTCAAAGTGAGCCGCGTGGCTATCTATTTCAAAACGTTTATTCGAGAGATTCGGCGCAGTATCAATCCGAATCGTGTCCTGCCGCTCCGTTTCGAGGGCAAACAGCTCTCCAAACCGATTCTCCAGCAAATCACGCATTATCTGATTGTCTATGCGACCGTGTTCACAATGATTACGATTGTCGTCACCTTTGATGTCCATGATTTCGAGTCTTCTTTCAGTGCTGTAGCGGCGACGTTCAATAATATCGGTCCGGGGCTCGGACTCGTCGGTCCGGCGCACAACTATTCCTTTCTCTCGCCGTTTTCAAAGGTCGTTCTTTCGTTCGGCATGATCATGGGGCGCCTTGAGATTCTGCCGATGATCGTCCTGTTCTCACCGAGCACGTGGCGAAAAGTGTAGAATACGGTAAGTAAGGATTGACCAGATGAGACGTAGACTTTTAAGGAGCTTGCGCGAGTATAAAACACACGCCCTTCTTTCGCCATTGCTTTCAGGGCTTGAAGCATCACTCGATATCGTTGTGCCGACATTTATGGCGTATTTGATCGACTACGGGATCGGTCGGCAGGACATGAACGCCGTATTAAAGTATGGATTGCTTCTCATCGTCAGCGCCGTTTCATCGATGGCGCTCGGTTTTTTGGCGGGAAAAAGCACGGCGATTGCATCGGCAGGTCTTGCAAGAAACCTCCGAAACGATATTTTTCGCACGACGCAGACATTCTCTTTTGGCAACATCGACAAATTCTCCACGTCGAGCATTATTACGCGCTTGACGACGGATGTCACGAACGTGCAACGTGCGTTCCAGATGACAACACGTATCGGGGCGCGTTCGCCCGTCATGCTCATTTTTGCGCTCTATTTCTCGTTCAGGACGAGCGCTCGCCTCTCGCTTGTTTTTCTCGGGGCGACCGTGATACTCGGGCTTGGACTTTACTTATCCATTCGCCATGTTTACCCCGTGTTCGAGCGTGTCTTTAAACGCTATGACAAGATGAACAGAATCGTTCAAGAGAACTTGCTCGCCATACGCGTCGTGAAGAATTACACGCGCGAGGAGTATGAGAAACGCAACTTCGCGGCGATATCGAAACTCATTTTCGAAGATTTTACGAAGGCGGGCATCCGAGTTGCACGCATCGGACCGCTGATGAATTTTTGCGTCTTTTTGAGCACGACGCTGATCGCTTGGCTAGGCGCGAATGAAATTGTCGCCTCGGGCAATAATCCCGCTCTCGGATTGACGACGGGACAGCTCACGAGTCTTGTTACCTACACGATGCAAATACTGGTAAGTCTTATGATGCTGTCGAACATTTTTATTTTTTACCTCATATCACGCGCATCGGTCGAGCGTATCGTCGAAGTGCTCGATGAGACGAGCGATCTGCATAACGGTCCCGATCCTGTTTATGAAGTGCCGGACGGCTCGATCGTTTTCGAGGACGTCAGATTTACTTATTCTGCCGAAGCGGAAAAGCCGGTTCTCTGCGACATCAATCTCTCTATCCCTGCAGGCGCGAGGGTCGGCATTCTCGGCGGCACCGGCTCATCGAAATCAACCCTCATCCAGCTCATTCCGCGCCTCTACGATGTAGTGGAAGGTCGTGTCCTCGTGGGCGGCATCGATGTGCGCGATTACGATCTTGCGTCTCTGCGCGATCAAGTTTCCATCATTTTGCAGAGGAACCAGCTCTTTACGGGGTCGGTCAAGGATAATCTCCGATGGGGCGATGAGCGCGCGACCGACGAGGAGATGATACGCGCGTGTCAACTGGCTCAAGCCGATGATTTTATTCGGGCAATGCCTCAAGGGTATGACTCGCATATCGAGCGAGGAGGCGCGAACTTGTCCGGAGGTCAGCGACAGCGTCTCTGTATCGCCCGATCTCTTTTAAAGAACCCGAAGATTCTGATTTTTGACGACTCGACGAGCGCCGTCGATACGAAGACGGACCGTCTCATTCGCGAAGGGTTGCGCGACGGGATCCCCGATACGACGATTTTGATTATTTCGCAGCGCGTCGCATCCGTTCGAGATGCAGACATGATCATCGTGATGGATGACGGCAGAGTGCACGACTGCGGAAAGCATGAAGAATTGCTTGAACGTTCGGAGATTTACCGCGAAGTCTATGAATCGCAGAATAGAGGAGGTGTTCTCAATGCCTCCTAAGTCTTCTGACAAACGCACAGAGCTTCGCGGTCATGGAAAGCGCAACATTAATCCCGGGACGCTGGGTCGCCTTCTTTCTCGTATGAAGGCTCACAGAATAAAGCTCGCCGTCGTTTTGCTTTGCATCCTTCTCAGCGCCCTGTCGCGTGCCTCGACGTCTCTGTTCCTGCGCACCCTGATCGACGATGAAATCCTGCCCATGATTGCGCAGGGGAGTCGCGATTTTTCCGGTATTATCCGGATCGTCGTTGCCATGGCGGTCGTATACGGCATCGGCATTCTATCCATTTGGGCTTATAATCGCATCATGGTGACTGTCGAGCAGACGACCGTGAAAAATATTCGCGACGATCTCTTCGCGCATGTTCAGACGCTGCCGGTCCGATACTTCGATACACACGCACACGGCGACATCATGAGCCGTTTCACAAGTGATGTCGACACGCTGCGCGCTGCCATTTCTCAGAGTTTCCCCTCGATGGTTTCGTCGTTCTTGTCGACCTTGGCGGCATTCGGCGCCATGATGTATCTCAGTCTCAGCTTGACCCTGTTTGTCGTGCTGTTTTCAGTTTTGCTTTTTGTTCTCGTCAAGGTGATCGTTAAGCGAAGTGCCAAGTATTTTATGAGTCAGCAAATCGCGATGGGCGATGTGAATGCATACGTGGAAGAAATGATTGAAGGGCAGAAGGTCGTCAAGGTTTTCAATTACGAGAATAAAGCGATCAAAGCTTTTGGGGAAAGGACGAAAGAGCTCTTTAATAACGCAAGCCAAGCTCTCAAATACGGGATGATCACGATGCCCGTCGTCGCCAGCATGGGTTTCCTTTTGTATGTGCTTATCGGCATTATCGGGGGTGCGATCGGCATTCTCGGCATTCCGAACTGGCGTCTGACGGGTTCTGAAGCGATGACGGTCGGCACGATCATCTCGTTCATCACGCTGTCGCGCAGTTTCGTCAATCCGATCGGGCAGATTTCGATGCAGTTCAATACGGTCGTTCAAGCGCTCGCGGGGGCATCGCGCATTTTCGAAGTGATGGATGAAGAAAGTGAGCACGATACCGGCGTCGTCATGCTTGTACACGCCACGAAAGAGAACGGTGAGCTCACGGAGTGCTGCGATCGAACCGATGTTTGGGCGTGGAAAATTCCGCAAGAGGACGGATCGTTTTCCTATACGGAGCTCAAGGGCGATATTCGTTTTTATGATGTGAATTTCTCGTACGTTCCAGGGAAACCGGTTCTGCGGGACATTAATCTCTACGCAAAACCCGGGCAGAAAGTGGCGCTTGTCGGCGCGACCGGCGCAGGCAAGACGACCATCACGAACTTGCTCAATCGTTTTTACGATATTGATGAGGGGACGATTCATTACGACGGCATAGACATCAGAGAGATCAGAAAGGCCGATCTTCGAAAGTCTCTCGGCGTTGTTCTGCAAGAGGTTCATCTCTTCACCGGGACGGTCATGGATAACATTCGCTATGGAAAACTCGATGCGACCGATGAAGAATGCATCAGGGCGGCGAAACTCGTCAATGCCGACGGGTTCATCCGTATGCTGCCGCACGGCTACAACACGATGTTAGAGGGTGATGGAAGCGGTCTGTCACAAGGTCAGAGGCAGCTGATCGCGATCGCACGCGCAGCCGTGCTCGACCCGCCCGTCATGATTCTCGATGAAGCGACATCATCGATCGACACGCGGACGGAATCGATCGTTCAACAAGGGATGGACGCGCTGATGCACGGGAGGACGAACTTCGCCATCGCTCACCGTCTATCGACCGTTCGGGATGCCGATGTCATCATGGTCATGGAGGACGGATGCATCATTGAACGCGGCACACACGAGCAGCTCATCGAAGAGGGCGGACAGTATTATCAGTTGCACATAGGGGCTTTTGAGCTCAAATAGCGATTCAAATCATTTTAGAATGATCTAGGTAACTTGCGTATTCCGCTGATCCGCCGTTCGATGTGAGCGGAGTCGTATCCCTGTCTTAGGGTAAAATAGACCAAAGGAGGTGCTGCCCATGGTTCTTCTGCTTGCGCAATCATTGGCGGAAGTGAACGTCGCCTCGACGCTGTTGCGTATGGCGCTCGCCATCGTCTGTGGCGGGTTGTTGGGGATCGATCGTGGACGCAAGAAACGTCCTGCCGGCTTTCGGACGTATATCGTCGTATGTCTCGGATCGACGCTTGTGATGCTTGTTAACCAATATGTCTTTCAGATATTCGATATGTCGGATCCGACGCGTCTGGCGGCGCAAGTAATCAGCGGTATCGGCTTTCTCGGTGCCGGTACGATTATTGTGACGTCCCATAACCAAGTGAAAGGGTTGACGACTGCTGCCGGCTTGTGGGCGTCCGCTGCGATTGGTCTCGCGCTCGGCATTGGTTTTTATTACGGCGCGCTTATTGCGACAGTATTGATTTTCATTGTCATGAATGCCTTTGGGTACATCAACTCTTATCTATATAAACACTCGGGTGTCGTCCAGTTCTTTATTGAGATGGATGCTGTCTCCGGCGTCAGTAAGTTGTTGGCGCACCTGAATGAAAAGGAAGTCGACATCAAGGATTTCGAAGTGTTCAAAACACAGTCGAACGCGCCGACGTTTGCCGTCCATATGACGGTTAAATGCCCTAAAGATTGTCCTCCCGGTGATTTAATGACATGGATTATGGAGCTCGATGGAGTTGTCTTTGTTGAAGAGATCTGACGCATTAAAAGACAAGAACGAAACGTGCGCGATGTCACGCTGTACGACGATCGATACGCCGTTATTCGCGACGGCGGTGATCCTTGCGGGTGGGTCGAGTCGTCGTATGGGTTTCGACAAGCAAACGCTGTCGCTTGACGGTCGTCCGCTGATTGAGCGGACGGTCGAGCTGCTCCGCGAACTGTTCGACGACATTGTCATCGTCACCGATCGACCGTCGCTCTATCGTGACGAAAAGGTGCGAGTTACATCAGACGTATTCCCCGGGAACGGTCCCATAGCGGGCATTCACGCCGGACTGCTTCAGGCGAAAAGCCGTTTCGTCTATGTGATCGGCTGTGATATGCCGCACCCCGAACTTGATTACATTAACCTCATGAAACGCAAACTCGAGAGCGCTGATGCCTCCTCCATCGCTGGTTGCATGATGCGGCGCGACACTGGATGTCTTGAACCGCTCAACGCGTTTTACAATACCGCTTTGACTGACGCGATGGATAAGTCCCTGGAGGACGGCAAGCGATCGTTACAGTCTTTCTGCCGGAACAAGCCTTTTGTTTGGATCAAGGAAGATGAAGCGCGCGCCATTTCGCCCAAGCTGCGCATGTTCCACAACATCAACGACTTTGCCGATCTGATCGATGTGCGCGGAGGTGCTGTGCCGTCCATGTCGGTTCGTTCGGAGTATGTTCAAACTATTTCTATGGCACGCGTCACCGAGGCGGGTACAGTAAATGGCGAAGACTACTTTGTCCGGGAAGGATGTCTCTCTCTGATCGTCAACGGTGTGCCCATGACGGAACTCCACGCACTTCCCGACCGATGGCATGATCTCGTGATCGGCTGGCTGTATACACAGGGGCAGATTTTGGGGGCAAGTGAAGTCACATCGTTTCATGTGGAGCCGATTGAGGGCAGAGTGGATGCGTTCGACGCGCATGTCGAGCTCAACGGACCGATCTTACTTGTCCAGAAGGAGCCGTTTTACTTTCCTTTACCCCGAAAAGATAGGTTGGACAGCGAATGGCATTCGCTGCTTTCCCCTCTTGAAGTCGTTGGAGAAATCATGAACCAGCTCGATGAGAGGACTTCGCTCTTTCGAGAGACGGGAGGGACGCACAGCATGATCCTGTTCGACCTTGAAAGCCGTAAAGTGACAGATGTTTGTGAGGACACATCGCGCCATACGTGTCTTGACAAACTGATCGGTCGAGCGCTTTTGGAACATCGCGATTTGTCCCGTGAGGGACTGGCGATGAGCTGTCGTGTGACAACTACGATCATGCGGAAGATCATACGTGCCGACATCCCCTTCGTCTTGACGCGGTCGGCGACCACAGCGCCAGCTGTTCAACAGGCTTGCGAGGCGGGCATCACACTAATTTGTTTCGCTCGCGGACGACGGTACAACCTCATGACATAGAGAGCTCATAGAGGCAAAGTCGGATACGCCGGCTCCGGTTCAACACTTATCGATCGCGACATGATATAGCTGATATAGACGAAACAATATCGGGCACACTTGTGCCTGTTCTGGTTTTACGCGCAGTCGTGTATTATAAAAATGATTTGCGCCTCGACTGACTCGATACGGTCACTGGTTTTATGCGCGGTCGTGTATTATTAAAGTCAACGCCTGAAGAGCGATAGAATATGAAGCTGTACGATAAGATCAATATCGCGAACGCGGACGTTCGCAAGGAGGTTACATGATTCGCATCACGATTGACGGAAAACATCTCGAGCTTGAGAAGCCGATCAATTTGCTGGAAGCTGCCAAACTCGTCGGCATCAACATCCCAAATCTTTGTTACAGCCCCGAATTGACACCATATGGCGGGTGTCGTCTCTGCCTTGTGGAGATCGAAGGGCGCAAGACGCCTGTGGCCTCATGCTCACGGCTGGCGGAAGACGGTATGGTCGTACGGACTAATACGCCGCAGATTCGCGAGATTCGACGCGAACTTTTGAATCTTCTGATCAGTAACCATCCGTTGGACTGCCTGACGTGTGAAAAGGTTGGGGAATGCGATCTTCAGAAACTCTGTTACGAGTACGGTGTCACGGCACCGTCCTACCCTTATGATCCGCTGAAGATTCCTCTTGATGATCAGAACCCCATTATGGTGCGCGACCAGTCGAAATGCATCAAGTGCGGCAAGTGTGTTCGTGTTTGTCGCGAAATCCAGGTTTCAAACGTGCTTGAACACGTCGGGCGCGGTTTTGCCTCGACGGTGACGACGGCAGGCGATCGCCCCATTTCGCGTGACTTCTGTCGTATGTGCGGTCAGTGTATCGCCATTTGCCCGACAGGCGCGCTCACCAACAAAGAGCTTGCCGGGTATCGCCCGTGGGAGTTGAAGAAAGTTCGCACAACGTGTCCGTTCTGCGGGACGGGCTGCACGTTTGATCTTAACGTCGACGTCAAAAATAATCGCGTCGTCGGCGTCACGCCGTGTGAAGATGCGCCGATCAATGGCACGCAACTCTGCGTGAAGGGTCGCTTCCACACCGACTTCATCAGCTCGGAGGAGCGGCTGACGACGCCTCTCATCAAAAAAGACGGTAAGTTCGTTCCCGCGACGTGGAATGAGGCGATTAACTTGATCGCGACACGCTTCGGGGAGATTAAAGCAAAGCACGGAGCGGATGCCTTTGCGGGACTCTCCTCGGCGCGATGTACGAACGAAGATAACTACATATTCCAGAAATTCATTCGCGCGGCGATCGGCACGAACAACGTCGATCACTGCGCGCGAACTTGACACGCCCCTACCGTTGCAGGTCTTGCAACCACGCTTGGCAGCGGAGCCATGACAAACTCCGTAAACGAAATACTCGACGCCGAACTGCTCTTCGTTATCGGATCCAACACGACAGAAGCGCATCCGATCATCGGGAACAAAATGAAACAAGCCGTCCGGAATGGAACGAAACTCATCGTCGTCGATCCGCGTACGACGGAACTGGCGGCGATGGCAGATCTTCATCTGCGCCTCCGTTCTGGAAGCGACGCCGCGTTGATCAACGGCATGATGCACATCATTCTCCGCGAGGGCTGGGAAGATCGCGCGTACATTGAGGCGCGCACAGAAGGATTCGAAGTCGTCGAAGAACTCGTCAAAAAATACACGCCGGAGGTCGTTTCTGCGATTACCGATATTTCCGAAGAGGACCTTTACGAGGCGGCGAAGCTCTACGCGAATCATCGCAAGGCGGGGATTTTCTACACGCTCGGTATCACAGAACATACGTCGGGCACGTCTAACGTCATGAACTTGGCGAACCTTGCGCTGATCACCGGTCACGTCGGTATCGAGAGCGCCGGAATCAACCCGCTCCGCGGGCAGAACAACGTGCAGGGCGCCTGTGATATGGGCGCGCTTCCCGACGTCTACCCCGGATACCAGAAAGTTACCGACCCTGCTTCTATCGCCCGTTTCTCCGAGGCATGGGGCGTGCCTGTGAGCGAAAGGCTCGGACTGCGTATCCCGGAGATGCTTGATGGCGCCGTCGCGGGAGACATTAGAGCCATGTACGTCATGGGTGAAGACCCTGTTCTCACGGACCCCGATGCCAACCACGTCAAAAAAGCGTTCGAGTCGATGGAATTCGTCGTCGTTCAGGAGATCTTTATGTCGGAGACGGCAAAGCACGCCGACGTCATTCTTCCCGCCGCCTGTTACGCCGAGAAAGACGGCACATTTACCGCTTCAGAGCGCCGCGTCCAACGTGTGCGTAAGGCGGTGAATCCCCCCGGACAAGCGAAACAAGATTGGGAGATCATCGTTGCGATCGCCGATAAAATGGGCGCCGAAGGATTCGACTTCCTTAACTCCGAGGAAATCTTCGAAGAAATCCGATGCGTCACGCCTCAATACGCCGGCATGACATATGAGCGTTTAGAAAAAGAAGGAGGGCTTCAGTGGCCGTGTCCCACGCCGGATCACCCCGGCACGAAGTACCTCCACAAGGGTACGTTCCCGCGCGGCAAAGCGACGATGGTTCCTGTCGAATACAAAGGACCTGCCGAACACGTTTGTGATGAATATCCGATTCTCCTGATCACGGGGCGCAAGCTCGGTCACTACAACGTGACGACGCGCTACTCAGAGCTGCTTGATTCAATCAATCCGTTCGAGGAAGCTGAGATCAACCCGCGTGAAGCAGAAGTACTGGGACTCTCCGAGCACGACACCATTCGCGTGACAAGTCGACGTGGGAGTATCGTAACGCGCGTGCAAATTACCGACCGCGTCAAACCGGGCAACATGTTCATGACCTTCCACTACCGCGAGTCGCCCGTCAATGAACTGACACAATCGGCTTTCGACCCCATCACGCTGACAGGAGAGTACAAAGTCTCCGCCGTCAAAATCGAAAAAGTCGAATGGAAAGACGCGCAATACGAAGACGAAGTTCATCGCTTTAAACGCTTGGAACATCTGACAGAGTAACGCTCGCACAGCAGCAATCCAAAACTCATTAACCGCAAACGTAAAGAGGGGCAGTTTCTTCTGAGACAGCCCCTTAAACATGGCACAAAATCCAACAATTCGATATTAATTGAAAAACTGTACACCGTTGTGGAGCACGCAGTCCAGGAATTCGATATTAATTGAAAAACTGCACACCGGTGTCGAGCGTGTAGTCCAGGAATTCGATACTAATTGAAAAACTGCACACCTGAGTAAGGCATAATTTCCAAAAGTCCAACTTTAGTTGAAAAATTCCCATTAATTCCAGGCGTTCGATTGTCCGGTTATCTGTAAAAAATTGGTTTCTCACTTACATTGAGGATGATTGCACTTTCTAAGTAACCGATAATTGGTTGGTTATTTGCTTAAAAAAGTCAGCGCTCCAAACTTGCAAAGAATCGAGATTGCGGACGAAGGGTATCACGTCTTCTTTCGCTTGTTTGTAATCGATCGTTTCAAAACGATGATGGAGGTGTTGTTTCAAATCTGTAAGCGAAAAAGGGTCACTAGGACTCAGATATTTGTTCTGTTGAAGTCGTGCGCGCAAATGAGAGAGGTTCACCGGTGTGCTTCGCGACAGGAAGAAAACATAATCATAGAGGTCGCGTCCTTTTATCCTGTTCTTCCAAGCTCTGCTGAGAACGGCGTGGATTTTCCCTGCAAACAAGGACGGCGCATCATATAGGGCAACCTCATAGGGCGAGGGGAGGAGCCTGTACTGGTGTTCAAAATTGGCATAATCCGGCGGGTCGGTGTCCACTTCAAGTTTGATGCGGATTTTCTCGCCGGGATGAATTCCGGGAAGCGCTCGGTCACCATAGAAGAGCAACAAGTGTTCTTTGGTGTTCGCTTTGAGGAATGCCGACTGGATTTGTGAATCAACACGCTTGTCTTTCTCCGTAATTTCCACATGGAGTCCAAAGGCGGCAATTTCTTTTTCCAATATTGGAAAATAGGAGGTCAAATCAAAATCCTCGTCTCTCGCTTTTAAGGAGAAGTCGAGATCTTCAGAGAATCTGTCCAATCCGTAAAAGATTCGAAGTGCCGTACCACCATAAAATACTGCTTTCTTAAAGAATCCTGCCCTCGACAGTCCACATAGAACCATCTCCTGCATGATTTCCTTCACCACATTCCTTTTATCCGTTCGCGGTTGTCCATCATACGCTTTTAGCATCTGTTCAATTATTATGCTCACCTTGTTCTCCTCAAGTTGCGAATCAACAGCTTATGGTTGCGGGTTTGATAAAGTACTGCATACTGCATCAGTCTATCTACATCGAGCTGTTCAAAGGTATCGTGGTCAATGCGAAGGTCATCGAAGAGCAAAGATTCAAAAGCCCCTAGATTCGCCACGGGCGATATGGTGTAGAGCATATCGCACAGCGCCTTCTCCGGTTGCGCGATGAGAAACGAGAAGTCCCCTTCCTTCACGATTTGAATGCCGTAGGGGTATGCCTCTTTGGGGACATCACGGTAGGTATATAAACCAAAAGATGTCGTGAATTGCTTTCGCTTCTTTTTGTCATAGGTCGCGGAGGTATAGGTGTAAACTGCCTCGGGGATCAAAGACCAATAAGATAAAGCATACTCAAAGGATAAATACGAGGGTCCATAAATGCTGGCGGCAAGCAAATGCCCCGGTGCATCGCTGTCGCTTACATATAAGCCGCGGACGACCGGATAAATATCGCCTTGTGCTACCATACGTGCAATCTTGTTGGCAGGATAGCGATAGTTTTGTAATTCATCCATGAGCATTGCGGTTGTAAAAATCATATTTTCACCTCTTAGTGGAATTATAGTCCATTAAGTGGTGAGAATCAAGCGTATCTTGCAAATAATTACTGCTTTTCGAGGGACCCCGTTGCAACAATAACAAAATACAACAATTCGATATTAATTGAAGCTGCACACCGGTGTGGAGCACGCAATCCAGAAATTCGATACTAATTGAAAAACTGCACACCTGAGTCAAGCGTGTAGTCCAGAAATTCGATACTAATTGAAAAATTGCACACGGGTGGGTGGTCGGGTGTTTGGACCGTGTGAAAATCACAGTTTTTGCAAAAAGAGTGTGCGCTTATTTGTTTTCGGGATAACGCTCGAGCGCTTCTTGGAGGAACGCGTTGCCCTCAAAATAATTGATGCGCATGGCGGCGCGGACGCGCTCGACGGTTCGGTTCGCCTTTTCGTTCGCGATTTTCGTCGATTCTTCAAGGTATTGAATTACTTCGGGGAGTCGAGATTCCCAGTAATGACGGCGCTCGCGAATCGGAACGAGCAAGTCCTCTAGGACGTTGATGAGGAAACGCTTGACTTTGACGTCACCCAGTCCGCCACGGCGGTAATGCGCTTTCATCGCGTCGAGATTCTCGTATTCCGGCAGGAACCGCGCGAAATGCTCAGTCTTAGAGAATGCGTCGAGGTAAGTGAAGACGGGGTTTCCCTCTACGGTGCCCGGATCTTCCACGCGCAGGTGGTTCGGATCGGTAAACATCGACATGACTTTTTTTCTCACGTCTTCAGGCGTGTCGGTCAGGTAGATGCAGTTGCCGAGCGATTTGCTCATTTTGGCGGAGCCGTCGAGTCCGGGGAGACGCATGCCTGCTTCCGTTTCCGGCAAGAGGGCTTTCGGCATGACGAGCGTTTCACCGTAGACCGTATTAAACTTGTGCACAATTTCGGCACACTGTTCAAGCATGGGGAGCTGATCTTCGCCTACGGGCACGACTGTCGCGTCAAATGCCGTGATGTCGGCCGCCTGGCTGATCGGGTAGTTGAAAAAACCGACGGGAATGCTCGAACCGAAACCTCTCATTTGAATTTCCGTCTTGACGGTCGGGTTGCGTTGCAGCCTCGCGACGGTGACGAGGTTCGTATAATAGAAACAGAGCTCCGTGAGAGCCGGCACGCCGGATTGAATGAAGAGCGCCGTTTTCTCGGGATCGAGTCCGGCGGAAAGGTTGTCCAGAGCGACTTCGAGGACGTTTTCCCGTATCTTATCAGGATTTTCGGCATTGTCGGTCAGCGCCTGAGCATCGGCGATCATGATGTAAATCTCATCGAAAGCACCGGAATTTTGGAGTTCAACGCGTCTCCGTAACGACCCTACGTAATGGCCGAGATGGAGTTGCCCTGTCGGACGATCGCCGGTGAGAATAATATTCATAAACGTTTACAAGAATCCTTCCTGTTGATAATTGTTCTTTGCAATGGTGATGCTTGTCTCAAAGATTAACACATTCGCTTGACAAAGGGTCACAAGAGTCAATGATTGTGTGTTTTGAGCACCGGTCGCTTAATGGTGCTGTGTAAGTATATCGTCGTCGATGTCTACGATCGTGTGCTTTTAGGAGCGGTTACTCAATGGAGTTGCGCGAACACATCATCGACGATGTCTAAAAACACGTGCTAGAAAGACCAGTTACTCCGTGGTGTTTTGCCAATCTCATCAATTTTCCGCTTCACGAGGATCGTTGCATCAATTCCTCCCGAATTTGAAGTGCTTGTGCCGGGTTATCGGTGATCAGTGTATCGATGTCCTGCCGGATGGCGAGCCGTGTGACGCGAGGCGAATTCACCGTCCACAGGCGGACAGCGATATTGTGGCGTCGACAACGGGAGATGAATCCCGGCACGAACGTGTTAGCGTAATGCGGGTGGAGCGCGTCAAGCCCGTATTCCAGTGCCGCGTTCAAAGCGCGATACGGGTATCTCTTGAACAGAAAAGCGCAGGAGAGATCGGGAGCAAGGTGCTTCATCTCAACGACGCTGTCAAGATTGAACGACGAGACGATAACGCGATCGCGGAGCTTGTACTGGTCGATGGCGTAAAGGACCTCCGACTCGATGAGAGGATAAGGGTAGACGCTGTTTTTGATCTCGATATTGACCGTGAGCGATGTCCAAGCGAACCAGCTTAGAAATTCCTCTAAAGAGGGAAACCGCACTTCCGGCGATCCGGGGAACGCGTGTCCCGCATTCAGCTCAGAAAGCTGACGCCAAGTCAAGTCTTTCAAGTCGACATTCACACCTGCCAAACGTTCCAAGTTTTCGTCATGGCAGATAACGAGTACGCCGTCCGCCGTTCTCTGAAGATCCAACTCAATTCCGTCCGCTCCAAGATCACACGCAGCGCGAAAAGCGGACATTGTGTTCTCAGGGAACTCGAGCCTAGCACCGCGATGCGCGAAGATAGCGGGCTTAATCGTTTCTTCCGTCTTACATGTTCTCAAGAGTCGACAATCCTTCTTGGTCGGTCGCTTTTGCGTCCGTGAATTCCCCGTGCTTGACGAACGATGTGCAGAGGAGCGCCAAGCCGAAGCAGATGACCGCATAGATGAACAACGTGTTGTAGTTTTGCGTCATGTCGCGAATCCAGCCGAAGAGTATGGGGCTGACGATCGAGGCGGAAAACGAGAAGAAATAGTAGTAACCCGTGAAGCGACCGATCTTGTCATGCGATGCCAGCTCGACGACCATGGGGAGCGAGTTGATGTTGACGCACGCCCAGCCTATACCCGCGCATGCCAGAAGCGCGATGACGACGATTTGTTTAATCATCGCGGACGCGGGGCTCAGCACATCGACTCCGAATGCCGTCAAGATAGGGTTAATGAAGACCATTGGCATCAGGAAAATCAAAAGCAGAATCAGTCCCGTGACGATCGTTTTCTTGCGTCCGCGTTTGCTTGCGATCATTCCGGCGGGGAGAGCGAACGCAACAAAAGTCAAGGAGAACGAGGTCAACATGATTGTCGCCGTTCCCTTGCCGACATGTAGCGTGTTCGTCGCAAAGAGCGTAAAGAACGTTTCAATGCCGTTGTAAGCACAGAACCAGAAGAAAATCGCGCCTAGGAGCAGGATGAGACTGCGTTTCTCGCCTACGGTCAGCTTGCGATCAACTCCGCCCATTTCTTTTATTTCCTTGGCATCTTCCTGATCTTTCAGGTATGTCTCGGAAAACTCTTTTGCCGTGAGGCGTCTCGTAACTGATTCGCGCTGGGCGCGACGCCACATATCGGCAACAGGTTCACGGACGAAAAGAAGCAGACATACTAGAGCGGCGACCATGATCACGGAACCCATTCCGAACGTAAGCCTGCCGGATTCGTCCAGTTTCGCGAGGTAACCGCCCGCTAGGAAAGCGATAATGCTTCCGATCCCACCCATCAAATTAATGAGACCGTTCGCCTTGCTGCGCAACGGGCGCGGCGTGACGTCCGGCATAAGCGCGATGACGGGCGAACGCCAGAGCGACATGATTAAGTTGAAGCACACAATGAAACCCATCATGAGCCAGAGCGTTTTTGCCCAGGGAATCAAGAAGAAAAAGAATGCCGAAAGCGGAATGCCGACCATGATCCACGGCATCCGTCGTCCGTGTCGCGTGAACGTTCTGTCACTCAAAGTTCCGACGATCGGCTGAAAGATGATACCGAAGACATTATCGATCGTCATAATGGCGCCGATGATCGTCGTAGAGAGCATGAAACGCTCTTCAAGAAGGACGGGCACTAAGCTGTTGTATAAACTCCAAGCCAATGAGCTCGCTAAAAAGCCGAAGCCCAAGAGCAGCGTTTTCTTATAGTCGAGTTTTCCGGTTGAGTTTGACATACACACCTCCACCTATAGCGTCTTTATGTGCTCATTGTACCAAATGACGAGTGGAAGCATGGCATTAGCGAGAAGACGGTGTCACATTCATGTAAGAACTTTGCTAATACATCGTTCAGATAAAACAAACGAATCTCCATGTTGCGGAGTGAATGAGTCGTTAGGATTCGTTTTTCGGAGGTCAGTCAGATGATTTCAACATTCCACTCTCGGATCTCGCCATCGCAATTCTCTTCAATCGTTTTGAGGATGGATTGTTCAAGTTCATGGGCTCCTGCCTCTGTCAAGACAACGCCGGCGATACCGAGGCACAGAGTCTGTTGGGCATCTTGGCAGTCCACTTCTTTGACGGAGATGCGATGGCGACGCGTTAGTCGGTCGATCAGACCGTACCTGACTTTTCGCTTATCTTTGAGCGATTTGCTCCAGGGAAGGTGGAGCGCGATTTCAATCACGAGCACATGCACGGAGTCGTCAGTCCTTGTCCGGAGCGTGGCAGGTCTCCAGTTCATACTCCAACGTGACGAGAAAAGCGATGGCATCGGAATCGACGATACGACCTTCAACGGACAGTCGGTTGTCGTTATCCAAGTCTGGGATTACATAGAACACCAGTTTGTCAAAGAGTTTGGCTTCGTTTACGAACTGGATGTGGAGTTTACGTATGACAAGTTCCTCTTTTAACGGGTCAATCGCGAGATGTGCACCTACGGCGTCGATGGCGAGTCCCACGTAGTAAGAACTGTGTAGATGTGTATTCGTGTCAAGGTCGCCGAGCTGTACCTGGTAGCGCATCACTTCACGTTCTTTGTGGTTGTCGAGAACCGATTTCAGTCGCGGGATGTTCTCCATATTGCCGACGGCGGGATCGTTCACCGTTGCCATTTTTTCGAGATCGACGACGGACGACGGGCGCATTGGTCGATGGTCATTGAGCGTACACAAGATCCATTCTGAAGATGCCGCCCCGAAAAAGTTGGCTTCGTCGATGGTATTTCGGTAGTAACGATTTTCACGAAACAGTCGAACGCCGCGCGATCCCCGCGGCCACGTATCGACCACGAATATGTCTTCAGCCTTCGGGAGCTCTCCGGTAAAAGAGAATGTGTTAGAGAGGAGTATCCAGCAGAAACCGCGCTCGCGAATATCATCAGACTTGCCGTCGAATCGTGCGCAGCTGTGGTCGTCGCTGTCTTGCGCGAGAGCCATTAAGCGGTGCAGGTGCACATGGCGTTGCGGATTGCAGTCTTGGTATAAAATTCTGTAGCGTGCGATCGTGTGACCGTTGTCTAAATGAGTCAGTTGTTCCGGTAAGTGCATAAAGCGTTGAAGTCCTTTCGGATAAGTAAAATCTATCATGTTCTCGCAAGTATCGCCGTGAAAAGGCAGAGCCAAGCGCATGTTTCAGCGTATCATCAGATTACGTCGCCATTGTGACGAAATGACGTTTTTTCGCCACATTAATAACTTCGTCACAATTGAGTGAGATAATATCATCTGCGCGATGAGCTTTTCCTGACGAGCGTTGACTGTGTTCGCCATTTACAGAACCAATACACGTGAAATGGCAAAGACCAATTCGATTACCGGAAAGAACGAAATGGCGGGGGAAGCTCTTCTCTGTAAGGAGGTAGAAATAATGTTTGACATAGATAAAAGCGCTGAGGCTCTGCGGAAGGATCCGGGCTATCGAACGCTTTTCAGGATGGCAGCCGAGTTTGGCGAAGGTGACGTCATGGAGATGTACACCGACGGGGGCGTTGTTAAGATCACATACCCTGAATTTCTCGGACTGGTCGACGAGACGACACGCCGCGTATCGACGTTTTTTGAGACGAGCGATATGAAGCAGGCAGTGGAGAGGAAAGAGCTTGAGCTCGATCCGGACGATCCCGGCAGGCGCGGATGGGTCGGCATCAAATTGCCGAACAGCCCGACGTTCGCCTCTCTGTTTTGGGCTGTGATGGCTTCCGGGCATCCCGTTGTACTTATGGACTCTCGTGCACCCGATCATTTAACGGATGTGTTGGCGAAAGAAACGGGCATCATCGCGTTGATTACGGATGAAGCTCCCACGCGTGAGACGCCTTATCCGATCGTGACGGCGGACAGGTTCGTTCCTGACTGGCGCGACCCTCAGGTGCTTCATGCTGTCAGCAGAAAGGACGGAGACACGTCGACCGATAAAGCGGAAGATCGACCGAATTGGGCGGGACACATCACGCTCTGCACGAGCGGCACGACGGGATTGTCGCGCTGTTACGTGCACGACGACAAAGGGATAGCCGAGCAGTATATGTGCCTGATACCGCTGACTCAAGAGACCAATCGCTGGGCTCGTACCGGTTTCCGCGAAAAGACGCTCGCATTCATCCCGTGGCATCACGTCTTCGGCATTATCGTCTGTTTTATGTTCCCGCTGGTAATGGGCAACATCATGGTGATCCCGTCAAAGCCGTCGCCTGAGGCCATCATACAGGCGTGTCAGGGAAGCGGCGTAACGCAACTTGTTGCTATACCTGCTGTATGGAACGGGATTGCCCGCATTGTTAAGAAACGGTTCGTCGAAGCGACCGGTAACACGGAAGAAGAGTTCGACGCCATGATTGACCTTTCTCTTTCTTACCAGCAAGCGGGCGTTGACTTGCCACCCATGGTGGCAGGTATTCTCGGCGTCATTCGCAGTCAATTATTCGGCGATACATTGTATCTCGGTGTCAGCGGCGGCGGATACATTCTTCCTGAGGCGCTTCGCACGATCAACGGACTCGGCTATTATCTTGTCAACGGCTACGGCATGACGGAAATCGGCATTTTCTCCGTTGTGAATAGTGAGGATGTCGAACTCCGTCTCGATGGCAATGTCGGTCGTCCCTTTTACCGCAATTCGCTTCAAATTGCTCCGCTGGAAGGAGAATCGGCGAATGACAATGCGGACGGACACGGAGAATTGCTCGTTCGCAATGACGTCGTCTACAGAGGTACATTGAGGAACGGGCGTTTCCTGAAACGTGACCGCGACGAGTGGTTCCGGACAGGTGATATCGGACGCTATCAGAACGGGAACGTTTACTTAGACGGACGCGTGAAAGACATCATACTGAAAGCAGATGGTGAGAATCTCTATCCCGATGAGCTGGAGGGAGCATACGAAACGATTCCGGGCGTACAACGCCTTGTCATCTTCGGATTATCCGACGGTCATTACGACGAAGTGGCGCTGATGGTCGAAACCGTTCCCGGTGCCGACCCTCATACGCTGGCGGAGGTAGTGATCGACATCAACGCCAAGGTGCCGATGAGTCACCAAGTTCAGCGATTCTTTGTCTCGGATAAACCGCTCGAGCTTTCCGCTTCGGCAAAAGTACGCAGAGGTCCTATTGCCGAAGCTGTTGCGAAGGGCGAATGGCCGATGCGCGAATACCCTCTGAAGTCTCAACAAGTCGTTGCCGACGAAGAGGTACTGACAGAAGTCGAAAAACAAGTCTCCACCTATTTCATTCCGGAACTTGCCGCTGACCCTGCTTTCTTTGAAGTGCGAAGGACGGTCCAAGAGATGATTGCAGAAATATTGACGCTTCCCCTTGAGCGGATCAAGCCGACATCGTGGTTTGCGCAAGACTTAGGCGGCGACAGCCTGCAAAGCATTTCACTTCTCACATACGCTGAAGAAAAATATGCCTTGAGAATCGATGAGCGACTCTTTAACCGAGACTTAACCGTCAATGATATCGCGGCACTCGTCTACAGAAGAATTGGCGGTGAGTTCGCCGATGAATCTCGCCCCGTCGATGGTGCATCGGAAGGCAAGCCTGTTCAGCGCATAAAAACCTTTGAGGAAACACCGGAATATCTGGCGTTTAAGGCGCGTCGCGATTCGCTTGCGTCGGCTGTTGAAATGTTTGGGAATCCTTATTTTGTCGCACAGGACTCATCGCTCCGCGATGTATCCTACATCGGCGACAAGAAAATGATCAATTTTGCCTCCTATAACTACGTCGGCATGTCGGGCGATCCGGAGGTAAACGAAGCGGCGATCGAAGCCGTCAAACAGTACGGGACATCTGCCAGCGGCAGCCGATTGTTGGCAGGCGAAAAAACTGTTCATCAGGAATTGGAACGCAAGCTCGCGAACTGGAAGGGAACAGAGGATGCGATCGTACTCGTGGGAGGTCATTCTACGAACGTCACCTTCATCGGCAACTTCTGTTCGGAAAACGACCTCATTCTGTACGACGTGTTAATCCACAACTCGATTACGGAAGGTATCCGTATGTCGCTCGCCGATGCAAGACCCTTCCCGCACAACGACTACCGCGCCCTTGAAAACATTCTGGAGAATCGTCGCGATCGCTATGAGAAAGTTCTGATCGTCATCGAAGGCGCCTATAGTATGGACGGCGATGTCGCGCCCGTCCCCGAGTTTGTCCGAATTAAAAAAGAATACGACTGTTTCCTTATGGTCGATGAAGCGCACTCGATGCTGGTTCTCGGCGAATCGGGTCGCGGTGTGGACGAACATTTCGGCATTGACCCGAAAGACATTGACATCCACATGGGCACGCTGTCAAAAGGGTTTGGAACGTGCGGCGGCTATCTGGCGGGAAGTCACAATCTCATCGAGTACCTCCGGTATAATTTGCCTGGCTTCGTCTTTTCTGTCGGCATCAGCCCACCGCTCGCCGCTGCCGTCGTCAAAGCGATTGAGATTATGGAGCGGGATAACAGCCGCATTGAAAGGTTGCACCGGAACATCGCTGTTTTCATGCGCGAGGCGGAGCGACACGGCTTTGACACCTGTCTTGCCGGCGAGACAGCCGTCACGCCGATTATGATCGGATCGGATGAGCTTGCGTTCATGCTTTCGAAGCAACTCGAAGAAGACGGCATTATTGTGCCGCCCGCTGTGTTCCCGGCGGTGGCGCGCGGTCAAGCGAGGTTGCGCTTCTGCTTGACAAGCGAACACACGGAGGAGCAAATTGTATATGCGCTTGAAAGGCTTCAGGAACGTTTGCAGCCTTTCTTGGATCAGTAGAAGAGATATAACCATCGCTATACTGTACGACATGCCGATTGACAAGTATGAGCGGTGGTTTAAAGGTGCGCACATTCATGTGCCGTCTAGGCAACAAGCCGGTTGACAAGTACGAGTAGAGGTTAACAAACTCACCGTTCGTTTTTGAGGCAGAAGTCAGGGACGGAATGGGCGAAAGTGTTTTCGTCGCGATCAGAGGCAGGTAAAAGAGAATGAAAAAAGAAGCGACCTATGCCATTTACTGGTTTTTCTCTCTCGCCCCTTTTCTGACGGCAATTCCGCTTTTCTTTCTCATGCCGGAAAAGGTGCCCGCTCGCATCCTTGCGCTTACCGTGATTGAACGACAGGGGACCCGATGGGAACTGTTCCTTATCCCGCTGAGCTGGCTTATCGCCGCTGTAATCCTAGACATCATTTTTCGTATGATTGAAAGAACATCCGGCGCCGTATTGCCGATGCGGATGGTCGTGACGCGCATTCTCATGGCGCTTATTTTCTGCACGCTCGCCATCTACATGGAACTGATTCTTTATCGCACGGCCATGATCTATATCTGAACGATATATGCACTGAAAATCAGCTTGACAATTTGGTCAATGATCGAACCTCGGGCTGGATCTTCCTGCTCGAGATTAACGTTTCAACTGCCGTCATCCTTGAACGAGGACACTCGAAGAAACTGACATGGGTGATTCTTTATTTCTCAGCGGGAAATGAAGTCAAATCGCGAATCACTTCAGAGGCGAGGAGAAACCCGGCGACAGGCGGGACGAAGGGGACGCTCCCGATGGTTCTGTTGTCAAGCCCGATCGGCGTGACGGGCGGTTCTTCGGAAAAGACGACTTTGACGTGTTCAATATCTCTCTTCCGCAATTCGCGCCTCACAATCCGAGCGAGCGGGTCGGTGTGTGTTTCTGACAAGTCGGCGATTTTCAAACGCGTCGGGTCGAGTCGATTGCCCGTGCCCATGGAGGCGATAAGGGGGATCTCCAGAGTCGCCGCAGTGGCGATCAGGTCGATTTTCGCCGAAAGTGAATCGATGGCGTCGATGACGTAGTCGATCGGAGCGAAACGACGAAGAACATCGCCAATCTCTCCCGCCAGAAGAGGATCATCCATTGTGTCGACGATCAGTCGACTATTGATGTCGAGAAGACGGCATCGCGCGACCTGGCACTTCGGTTGTCCCACCGTGCTCTCAAGCGCAAAGAGCTGTCGGTTGAGATTCGAGGGCGTAACGACATCGCCGTCGATGAGAATCAACCTTCCCACGCCGGCTCTCGCCAGTGCTTCAGCCGCCCACGAACCGACGCCCCCAAGACCTGCAACGAGAACGCTCTTCTCAAAAAGTGTCTCGATGGCTTTCTCGGATAGAAGTGCGCATGTGCGATCGTGGCGAGTTTCAGGTGACATTGAACGTTACTCCTTATTGGCATTATGATACAAGAAAGCGTACAGTTATTCATCTCATGCTCCTTAGAGCTTGTTGTCCTTCCAACAAGTTCCGGATTGCGCGAGTGCAATTATGTACCAATTCTGTTATAACCTTTTATGACCCTAGACGCAGATTTATGAGCGTAATTGGAACAGATCGTAACTATTGCGAGTGAGTTATAATTTACCTATGACTAAGTAGGAGATAATTGAACAGCAGATGAATATTTTAGTCGCCGGTGGTGCCGGCTACATCGGAAGTCATACCGTTGTTGAACTGTTAATACGTGGCGAGCAGGTCGTCATTGTCGATAATTTATCCAATAGCCGTGAAAATGTCATCGACCGCATAGAACGCATTACCTGCAAGCGACCAGGTTTTGTAAAAGCAGACGTACGAGACTCCGGGAAAATGAACGAGGTGTTCGCGCAACATAAGTTTGATGCGGTGATTCACTTGGCAGGTTTAAAGGTCGTCGGTGAAAGCGTTGAAAAGCCAATCGTGTACTACCGGAATAATTTAGAGTCTACATGGGTACTCGTCGATTTGATGAGCAAGTATAAAGTACCGTCAATCATTTTCAGCTCTTCCGCCACCGTGTATGGAGAAACAGATCAAGTTCCGATTAATGAAAACGCGGAGTACCATTGCCCAAACCCATATGGCAATACGAAGATGATCAATGAGATATTTTTGAAAGATGTCGTCACCGCTTGTCCGGACATTTCAGCCATTTGCCTACGTTATTTTAACCCGATTGGCGCCCATGAGTCCGGTCAGATCGGTGAAGATCCGCTGGATATTCCGAATAATCTAATGCCTTATATTACACAGGTCGCCATTGGTAAACTAGAGAGACTTTCTATCTTCGGTGATGATTATCCTACGCACGACGGAACTGGTGTGCGAGACTACATTCATGTTGTCGATCTAGCCAAGGGTCATCTTGCCGCGCTTGACTATGCAGAGCAGAATCATGATTTGGGGTTTTTGGCAGTCAATCTCGGCACGGGCAAAGGTTATAGTGTCTTAGACCTGGTACATACCTTTTCCGAGGTATGTGGCAAAAGTATTCCTTACCAGATAACAGCGAGAAGACCGGGTGACGTTGCCACCAGCTATGCTGATCCTAGCAAAGCCAAGGAATTGTTCGGTTGGGAGGCAGAGTTCGATCTCAAAAGGATGTGTGAAGATAGCTGGCGGTGGCAAAAGTGTTGTGATAAGTTCTTGTAAGTTGCTAGCATTAGGTCTCGAGAAGAGCAACAGATGGCATCACAAAAGATGTCGATGAACCCTTTTATGGAGCTAGCTGACAAGGCTAATTCCATTTCCTCATACTAATAAATGTTTTCAAGCTCTTCTGACGTTAACTTCGTTACTAACTGTGATTTGTACTTCTCTACTTCAGGTATGCGCCTTCCTGTCATGCGATGGCAATCCGTACCCAAAAACTGCACGTATCCCTGTTTGATGTACTTCAGGAATCTTTGTTTTGCCATAAAGCCTGCATCTAAGAAATCCAAGTTAAGTTGCATATAAACACCGAGGTTTGCGAACTGCTGAGCAACTTTCCCTTTCAACATGAAAGGATATCGATCAATGTGTGCTAGGACTATTTTGACTGGATACCTAAAGTAGATCTCTTCAATCAATCTCAGCTCACGCTCCGGCTTTGACTTCGGCGAAGACATCTCAAGCAGAAGAAAATCCGTTCCCTCAATACAGAGGTCGTTCAAGTTGGCATAGTTAAAGATAGCGGGAATAGCGTAGACCTCCGCTCCTAGCCGGTGTTTCATACCGTAACAATCTAGGATCGGCTTTAGCAGTCGGTACGATTCCGCTCTTCTGCTTAGAAATTTATCAACTGCTTCTTTGTGTGAGTAATAGTGGGGTGTTAGATATACTTCTTCAATTCCCTGTTCGCTGAGAGCGCGAATCATCTGCTCGGACTCTTCGACACTTCTTGCGCCATCGTCCATGCCAGGTAAAAGGTGCGTGTGGGAATCAATAAAATTGAGAAACTGCATCCTTTTCTATTGTTCCTTTATCAAGAGTCGCTCGTATCCCCCTCAGTTCCATAGCCATAACTGTAACCGTAGCCATAGCCGTAGCCCTGTTTAGAAAAATCGACGTCATTTAATATGGTGCCCAGAATGGTTGCTTGAGCCTTCTCCAAGGTTTCTATTGTCTGTTTCAATGCCGGCTTTGTCGACTGACCCGCCCTTGTCACAATGACGACGCCGTCCGTGTGTGCGGCAAAGGAGCAGGCATCTGTCACCTGCAAGACCGGTGGCGTATCGATAATGATGTAATCGAACTGTTTTCTTAGCATCCTAAGAAAGCTCCGAAACAGCTTGCCCGATAAGAAGACTGTAGAATTCGGCACCCTTGTGCCACTCGTCATCACATGGAAATTTTCTTTTTGGTTATAAAAACAGGATTCGGGAAAGGTATTTTTGTTTGAAAGAAAGTCAGTTAGCCCCGGTTTGTTTGGGATGTTCAAGTAGCGGTGCAGCTTTGGAGCGTGCAAATCACAGTCTATGACGATTACCTTGTTCTCCTGGATGTTGCCAAAAGCTCTAGCCAAATTGATGGAACAAAAGGTTTTTCCCTCACTCCGTAAGCCACTCGTAATGACGAAGAGCTTTCCGTTGTCGGCATCTTTGATGATGGAATAGTCAATATTGATCCTTGCACTGTTAAAGTGCTCACGAACCAAATCCTTGTTTTCGTTGACAAGCTCTATTTTTTGTCTGCTAGCAGGATCGCGTCTTCTTGCTTTCAGTTTGTTGTTCTTCGCCATTCTATTGATTCCTATCCCTCTTATCAGCTAATCTTCGGCACAACACCGATGATCGTAATGTCAAAATTCTTCGTAATGTCCTCTTCTGTCCTGATTTTTACGTTGAACATGTCGATTATGATCGCCAGCATAGAGCCTAAAAAAAGACCGAGGACGAGACCCAAGGCTGTGTTACGCATAACATGGGGAGTCGATTGTGATGCGGCACGGAGCGGTTGATCAATGACAGTCAAAGTCGCGGTGGATTTGATATCGTTCATAGCGTCCGGCGCGACCGAGGCAATGGTTGTTGCTATTTTCAAAGACAGATCGGGATCGGTTGTGCGTACACTAGCCTCAAGTATCTCTGTATCTTGAACGCTTTTATAACTGACCATGCCCCTCAATTCTGCAACAGACAGACCATTTCCTATTTCTTCGACGAGCAGGTTGTAGAATGAATTCGTCTTCATCAACTCTATGTACGTGTTGGCGATTCTCTGGGCAAGGTTTACAGCCTGAAGACCTACTCCAGGGTTATCCTCATCCGTCATCGCCGCTTCAATGTAGAACTTCACTGTAGAGTCATACGTAGGAACAATGACAAATTTACTGACCGCCCAAAAAAGTCCGGCAAAAAGTACCGTAATTAAAATAACCAGCACGATATGGCTTTTCAGACTCAATAATATGTCAACTAGAGAAATCTCTGTTGTTTGATCTCGATCTCTTTCTTGATTCATGGGTTTCCTCTATATAAAGTGATTTGACCAGAGCCATTGTACACTATTAATTGCTTTTAGGGTAGGCAAATACTTCCACACCGCCACGTGGTATCATGTCTTCGTGCCAAACCACAATAAGATTTCATAGTATGGAGTCAATATGAAAAAAGTAGATGTAGCCATTATCGGTGCCGGTCTAGCCGGTATTTTTGCCGCTTACGAGCTTGTCGTGCAACGACCGGATCTAGAGGTCTTGTTATTGGAACAAGGGGAACCTATCAGGTCGCGGAACTGTCCGATTCTTCAGGGCAAGGTGGGAACGTGCGTTCACTGTAAAACGTGCGCGGTCATGCGCGGTTTTGGTGGAGCGGGTGCTTTTTCGGACGGCAAATTCAATTTGACGACGGAATTCGGCGGTTGGTTGACGGATTATCTCGATTCCAAAACTGTGCTGTCGCTTATTTACGACGTTGACGCCATCAACCAGAAATTTGGTGCGACGGGCAAGTGGTTCTCGACGGAAACGCCGGAGGGCGAAGCGATCAGAAAGCGTGCGCTTGCCTGCGACATCCATCTGCTTGATGCCCGTTGCAAACATCTCGGGACTGAGAACAACCGTGAAATTTTGATGAAGCTCTACGACTGGCTGAACGATCACGTGGAACTTTCCTGCAATACGACTGTTTCCACGATTATTCCGATGAAGGCGGGTCAAGCGGTCTCCCGATTGAACGGCGTCGAGCCCGATTGCTACAGACTCGAAACATCGAAAGGTGACGTTGAATGCGATATTCTGATTGCGGCACCGGGAAGAGCGGGCGCGGAGTGGTTCAGCAATGCTTGTCGCAAACTGAAGCTCCCGCTTATCAACAATCAAGTTGATCTAGGCGTGCGTGTTGAATTGCCTGCCCTCGTTTTCAAGGATATTACCGATGCCATGTACGAAGCGAAGCTCAAGTATATGACACGCGGGTACAAAGATATTGTACGGACGTTCTGCATGAACCCTTACGGGTATGTCGTCACCGAAAATACGGACGGCATCATGACGGTCAACGGTCACAGTTATAATGATCCGAATCTCCGAAGTGAAAACACGAACTTTGCGCTACTTGTCAGCAACCGCTTTACTGAGCCGTTTAACGAACCGTACCGTTACGGCAAGCATATCGCCTCACTATCGAATATGCTTGGGGGCGGCGTCATGATGCAACGGCTCGGTGACCTTCGAGACGGTCGAAGGACGAATGCGCACCGCATGTCGAAGAGTTTCGTAAAGCCGACGCTGGATGCGACACCGGGAGATCTCAGTCTCGTGCTTCCGAAGCGCCATCTCGACAACATTATAGAGATGCTCGAGGTGCTCGATCGCTTAGCTCCGGGAACGGCAAACTCCGATACGCTTCTTTACGGTGTAGAAGTCAAATTTTACAGCGCCAGGCTTGAGTTGACGAATGAGTTTGAGACGGGGCTTCGAAATTTCTTTGCCATTGGTGACGGTGCGGGTATCACGCGCGGACTCTCTCAGGCGGGCGCCTCGGGACTTCATGCGGCGCGCGCAATCCTGAAGCGCTTGAATGGCGGAGAATGATTGCCAAATTCCAAAATACGCAGTTGTTATGGTACTATTTAAACGATCGGTGAAACGAACAGTCATGCGTCGCAGGTAGGCATGATACGATGATGATCTTTCGTCGATCCGTCCTTTCTCTGCCTATCGGAAAAGCGACGTTATTTTGAGACATTTTCGAATATTACTGAGTCAAAGGAGTAAGCTATGGGTTTATTGAAAGCAGCCGGAGGCGCACTTGGCGGCGTGCTCGCCGATCAGTGGCGCGAATTCTTCTACTGTGACGCTTTACCCGAAAACGTCATTGTGCAAAAAGGTCAGAAACGTACATCCGCACGTTCGAGCAATGTCCGCGGAGAAGATAACATCATCTCCAACGGCTCGATCATTACCGTGAACAACGGCCAATGCATGATTATCGTCGAGCAGGGACGAATCGTTGAATTCTGCGCAGATCCCGGCGAATACGTATATGATATGTCGACGGAGCCGTCGTTATTCTACGGTCCGCTCGGCAAAAACATCGTCGGGACATTCAAGCGCATCGGTCAGCGTTTCACATTCGGCGGCGACACGGGGAAAGACCAACGCGTCTATTATTTCAACCTCAAAGAGATGATGAATAACCGTTTCGGCACCGCCAACGCTGTCCCTTTCCGCGTTGTCGATAAGAACATCGGTCTTGATGTTGACATCGCCATCAAGTGTTTTGGCGAATATTCGTACAAAGTGGAAAACCCGCTTTTGTTCTATACGAACGTATCCGGCAACGTCGAAGAGCCGTATACGCGCGATCAAATGGACAATCAGCTTCGTGCGGAGCTTATGAACGCTCTGCAGCCGGCGTTTGCGAAAATTTCCGAACTGGGGATTCGCTACAGCGCACTCCCCGGACATACAGAGGAGATCTCGAACGCTTTAAACGAAGTATTGACAGAGAAGTGGCGCGAACTACGCGGCATCGTCATCGTCTCGGTCGCCATACAGTCCGTGAAGGCATCCGAAGAGGACGAACAACTCATCAAAGATCTCCAGAAGAGCGCCGTCTTCCGCGATCCGACAATGGCAGCTGCCGGACTCGTCGGAGCGCAGGCGGATGCGATGCGTGCAGCCGCCGCGAACGAAGGTGCCGGTCCCTTTATGGCGTTTGCCGGCATGAACATGGCGCAAATGGCGGGTGGCGGACAAGCGACTCAGTTGTTCCAACAAGGAGCTGTGCAGCCTCAGCCCGTTCCCGGGTCGACCATGGTTGCCGCTGCTGTTCCCGTTTGGAAATGTACATCATGCGGTAAAGCCGACAACGTCAGTAAGTTCTGTGGAGAATGCGGTTCACCGAAGCCGGTCAAGGATGAGTGGCAATGCGAGTGCGGGACCGTGAACACCGGCAATTTCTGCCACGACTGCGGCAAGCCGCGCCCGGTGGCGTTGCATTATCAATGCGACAAGTGCGGATGGGAGCCGGAGGATCAGAACAACGTACCGAAGTTCTGTCCGAACTGTGGCGATGTCTTCGATGAGAAGGATATTAAGGGAGCCGGTTCAGAAAAACCTCCGTCCAAATAATGTAGCTTTCATGCGACGACGGCGAGCGTAGCATTGTCTTTTGGTTCTCTTGGGAGACTGATGAGATAAGTTGCGATCATGACAGACAAACAATACATCGCCGAAAGGCGTTGAATTTCAAAAAGGATCGCTCCGGCGTTGAGGTGTTACCGGGGCGATTCCTTTTTGTTGTGGATCTTTATTCTTCCGCCAACGGAATGTCGTACAGAAAACCGAAGTCGGGGTGGCGAATTCTATCGCCCGGCGTATTGTTTTGCTCGCGGATGATTTCCGTTGTCTGACTTTCAAGCATGTCGATGTAGTGGACAATGGTCGCGGCGACGGTTGTCGGGCGATCGCCGTAGAGACCGTGGTGTCCTGAGATGACTGATTGAACCTGACGATAGAACGATTCGTTGTAGTGCTCAATGATTACATCCTTGTGTGCGGCCAAAAACTCAATACCTCGCACGCGGTGATTGGCATACCAGAATTCCCCCATGTTGAGATCGCGGTATTCAAACACCTTTCCGATATCGTGCATGAAAATGGAGAAAATGAGGAGATCTGCGCTGGCTCGAAGCGGTGGATTGTTTTCAAGAAGCGCCTTGAGAATGTTAAGCATTTTAATCGTGTGATTTGCCAACCCGCCGAACACATTGTCGTGATGTCGGATGGCTGCGCCCTCAATCATAAATCTGTCTTCCAGCCTTGGATCTGCGAGTATGTGTTCGACAAGTTCCCAGCACGTCTCCGTCGCGCCGAGCTGATTAAGCCCTGCTCGGACTGTTGCGAGCTTCCGCTCGAGTTCGTCTCTTGGTATGCCTCCGAGAAAATCGTCTCTCGTGACTTCCGTTCCGGAGTATACGTCGATCGATTTCACGGTCAGGTAGGGACCGTTGTAGTCTGCTCCGACGAGCTCGGCAATATAGATGCCGGGACCGAACTCGTTGACTATTTCAAACACATCTTTATCCCAGATGCGGAACAAATAGTTCTGTCCCTTTAAGTAAAAAAACCCGCTCATAAAGTCGTCGCGTCGTCCGCTGCGAATGTCGGGCATGTTGCTGATGAAGACGAGCCCGCGCGATCGGCGACCTTTTTCAAGCGATAGCGTTAAATCGAGAATTTCCATAAGTATCTCCTTCTACCGTCATTCTACCAAAAGCTTTGGCAGACTCTCTTCCCGAAAGTGATTTTTCCCGAGGCGCTGCGGCTTTTTTCTTAGAAAGCGATGAGAAGGGTTGCGCTATTGTGGTTTTTCGGCATAAAGACTAAGGGAGAAGACCGTCCACGAGCCGACGCATATCTTCGAAGTCTCCGAGATCCGGAACCCAGACGGAGGAGGCATCGATCAATGTTTCCGGGTGTTGGACTTGTCCCTTGAAGGTGGACGGAATCGTGCCTTCCAGTTGTCCGCGGACACTTTGAGCGCGCAGGAGACAGAAAGCCTTGAATGTGTCAACGGCGATAAGGAAATCGTCGTGAGAGCAGAATTTCGTGGGATCCCGCTTGACGTAAGGAGAAATCATATCCCTGATGGAATCGACCTTTTCTTCGAATCGACCGCTTTCCATATACTTTATCAGGAAGTCATCGTAGAGACCGTGATATTGAGCGACATATTTGCCATGATACATAAGTTGCACGAAAAGCGGTCGGCGGACCATCACTTCCATCGGAGCGGGCGTGTCGATCGGATAGTTGACGAAAAGCGTCGAATCGTTGATGGGGTTCGTCATACCGAGCGCATACGTCGCGAAAGCGAGATTGTAATCCCATGGGAGCATCGATATCTTGCCGTCTTTTTCGTAAAGAAAATAATTGTGTCCCGTTCTTCCAAGATAGCTATCGAGATTGACGACAAACGTTTGAACCGTGAAGTACCTTAGTAATGCCTCGATATCGAGCGCCTTCTCAAGATTCTCCCCTTCAGCCAGTATTTTGAGCGCCCTGATCAGTCTTGTCTTGTCGGCGTCATTGACCTTGAAGACGGCGTGGCGGAAGATATTGTCGTAGCGCCAGAACTCATCGCCCGTATAGATCAGGGCGATGTCATCGTTCTGATCGGTCAGCCGGCGGTATTTCGGCTTGTAGAGTTCTCCGCGATTCATCCCGTAATTTCGCCGTATGAAGGCGTCTTCGATTTCCTCGATGGCGACGAACAGTCCCCAATCTTTTTCATTGACACGGACGAACGCATGGCTTGTGAGAGGTGCGGGAACCTTCATCTCTCGCATCATTTCATAAGTCATCGTGTCCTTCATGAAGGCGTTGTCTTGAAAAGAGGAGTTCAAAGAGAGCTTGTCAAGTCCGAAATAGGTCTGCCCTTTTTCGAAATGATCGAATTCAATTTTGAGGCTGAAGCGCTTGGAACCGTATTTATGGATTTGATTGAGAGAATTGTTTCCTTTGACGCGGAGTCCGACATTGAAGATTGCGTCGCCATCGATGAATACGTCCGCGTGGACGTATTCTTTCGCACGCGGGTTTTTGAGTATGCCTTGCCAATCCGCCTCATTTAAGACGAGGTCGATGGAGTGAACGCAGCTCATATCGAACAGGCGATTCGCATACCCGGGAGAGCTGTGATACGTTCTAAGACCCAACGAACCGGCGTTCATGAACACGACAATGAGGGCGACCATAAGCAGGGTCGCTACGAAACAAATCTTGTCGATGTGTCGATGTTTGAGCATGAACGCATCTCCAATAACGTCTGCCGGATTCTAGGCTTGACGGGACGACGGGCGCTATCCGACGTAATCACCCTTATAGCTTACGAGAACAACGTCCTGAACGCCCTCTGTAACAGCGATACTGCTGAGGAAAGAAGTCTCGCTATCCTTCAGTCGTACCTCGTAGTGAAGTTCAATCTCTCCATTGCGTACGCTTTTACTCTTGAGGACAAGCTTCTTGATGTTCGCCTCCAAAACGGTTTTTGCGGCGACCTCCGCCTCTTCCGACTCGCAACGCATGACTAAAATGAACGGGTTGTCGTGTGATTTCCAGCTGACGAAAATGACGAGAATCAAACCGATGAACAGGCTTCCGAAGACGGCGAGAGGTAACATTCCTGCGGCTATGACAATGCCGACTGCAATGCTCCAGAATAGAAAAGCGATGTCGAGAGGTTCTTTGATAGCCGATCGGAAGCGGACGATTGACAGTGCGCCGACCATCCCCAGTGAAAGAACAACGTTGCTTGTGACGGCTAGAATGACGAGGGTGGAGATCATGGTCAGCCCAATGAGCGTCACGCCGAAACTCGATGAGTACATCACGCCTCGATACGTCAGCTTATAAATCCAAAAAATGAAAAGTCCGACAAAAAATGAGAGCACCATGGCGAGCGCCATGTCGAGGATGGAAATGCTCGTGACATTCTCGAGGAATTTTGATTTGAAGATGTCTCTGAAACTCATGTGTTTTTCCTCTTTCCACTTTGATTGTTTCACCTCATAGTGAGGATGCTTTATATATGACTAGTCGTATTTGCGGCTGTGTGCGTATTTCGAGAAGGCGCCGCTTCGCCTTGGACCTATCTGAACGGCGTTCGCGATGAACTCGGGAAGAAACTGGTCGTATTTTACCTCGAGGACAGCAAAAGCCTCATCCGTCGGGATATGCAGGGGGTCGATCGCAAAGAAGTCGATGTTCTTTCCGCCCGTTCTGATGTCGCGGTCGAGGGTGATGCGCACATTCCCGGCGGGAAACACGAATGGCTCGCGGTAGTACTCGACGATGACACAAGGTCGCAGCAGCCGGCTTTGCAGATTGAAGTAAAATTCCTGAAGTAACGAGATGTCGCTCTCAAGAAGAAAACCGTATTCTCCATTGAGGATGGAACGTACTTGGTCTTCCGTTAGCCGCGCCGTCTTTTTGCTGCTCAGACCGCGGCGCTTGCTTTTCTTTTCCAATCGAATCCACGAAAAATCTTGGTTGTAACATCGGATGCGGAATTTTTCACGTTTATTGACGCCGCTGACTTTTTCTGTGAGAGCTCTGTCGAACGGATCATCGAAGTAAAGGCTCCTGACGAGGTATTCGCCGTCAGGACCGGCGTGCCGGTCGTGCGGAAGAATTTTCCGAAGCCTGTTTTTGAGCAGGAGATAGTCTGCATAATTGATCTCGTGTTTCAGTTCATGCCGATGTACCATGACCAATCTCCTTTTGGCGTTGAGCCGTTTCGTTCCCGTGCTTCTGTAATCGGAGCACAATGTTCTCGCCTTATCGAAATTCTTCGGTGAAAGTCTCTCTCTTCCGTTTCCGGTCATTATACCGATCATTTCTTTAAACACAGTTTTTCGGCTTTGCGCTTCATTTCTTCCCCGGTGTGGATACGCGCAAAGCCGATACTGATTGGAGGAATAAAGTTTACTCCGACGCAATTCCGACGGATCAATTCTTATCCGTTATAATCGCTGTCATCCTCGTCGTCATCGGAAGCATCGTCGTCATTGCCGTCGTCAAAGCCGCTATCGTCATCGTAGTTGCTGTCGTCATCATCGGAATCATCGTCGTCATTACTGTCATCGTCGTCATCATCGGCGCCATCGTTGTAACCGCTGTCGTTATCATAATTGGTGTCATCGTCGTGATCGCTGTCGTCATTAAAGTCGCTGTCATCCTCGGTCGGTTTTGTTGTCTTGTTGTAATCACTGTCATCGTCGTGATCGCTGTCATCATCGTAGTCGGTGTCGTCATCGTAGTCGCTCTCATCCATGTCGTCGCGCTCATACTTCAGTACTTGACCGCTCGTGGCGTCGATTTTGTACTCAAATTCGACACCTTTGACTTCAAATTCGATGTCGAAGTACACGATGTCATCGTCTTCTTCCAGCTCCGCCTTATCAAATTTGGCGTCTGCAGCCTCAACCTTTGCGTGAGCAAGAGCGATGGCTTTCGCCTGTTCAAGCGTGATGAAGTCGTCCGTCGAACCGTCGTAGTCGGAATCGTCGTAATCCGAGAGATCGATTCCCAAAACGTTTGAATCTAAATTCATCTCCTTGAGCGTGGAGCGAACGTCTTTGGCGACAAGCTTGTCGAATGACTCTTCAGGGAATACGGAGCCTTTGACGATCTCGATCGTGATGTCACGCTCGCTTCCGTCGATCTCGGATACGAAGAACCCGGCGTCGTGAATCGCCGCGACCAGTTGTTTGACGACGGTACGAACCTCTTGACCCTTGAAGTCCTGGACATTTTCGACAACCACTTTGCCGTCATCATTCTCGGGAACGACGTCAGTCACGATGCCCTCTTCGTCATAATGGACGGAGATCTCAGGGTTGACTCGCAGTAGAATAATGCCGGTGCCATCCTTCAATTCCGGTCCCTTCTTTCCACAACCTACAACGGCGGCGAACAGGAACAAGACGGTAAAGATCAAGGTGATCATTTTCATTCTGTTATGTTTCATAGTTTTTCTCCTTTTCGTCAGCAATGTTTTTTGCGCTGAACACTAATAGATTGCGGACGACGTTTCGGAAAAGCGGGGTCGATAATTGAATTCTTTAAAAAGTTTCTGCGAAAAGCGCTCTGTAATACGTAAAACGCTGCATATCGGTACAAAGGAGGATGAGAGCGCTGACAAGCGCCAACGGAAAAACTTCTCTCAATAAACTGTTTGATTCTTGACAGTTTAACTGCTAGAAACATTCTCTATACTAAATCTGAGCAAACAAATCACGAGTATACGCTTTGATGTTTACAGGTGATAGCATGTGGTATTTTTCTTTTACTGAAGCGAAAAACTCCCCGATCGATTCTTTTGTTATGAGACGATTCGATGGAGCGGCAAGCGGCAATCCTGCCCGAGCCAAGATCCAAGGTTTTTCGGTGTGCGTGAATGCCTCCAGAGTCTTTCCACTGTAGCAGCAAACGTGGTTAATAATGCTGTCCAGAAGCAGTTGTTCTTCTCCCGAAAGCACAGAAGCATCTACACCATCTTCACTCTCAATTGAATCGAAGCAGTAATCTCGGTATTGTCTGTAAATCTTTGGGTACACGGGACCATGTACCCAAGCTTCGCAATCCTCATTGAATAAGAACTTCCCGTAAAAGGCATAGCAAAATCCCTGTGCATAGTACAGTGCCTTTTGTAAAGATAACGGTGTGATATCTCCACACTTGGATAAGAGATAACCTGCAACGATTTCTATTTTGGACTGGGATTCTGTAGCAGAGTAATCCAAGAGTCTTTCCGTTATGACCTTGCTTTTTTCGTAAGCCTTTTCGCTTTTTAAATTCTCTTTGCCTTTTTCAAGTAAGGAAAGATAGTAGGCGGGGTCAGCATGGATAAGTTTTAATATCTCGGAGTACTGTTTGGTTGGCATATCGCCGTCATAATAACGGCTAAAAGTCTGTTCTCCCCATCCTAACAAAAGAGATAATGGTCGCTTTCCGATGTTGTATTTTTTGGGAAGACTTTGAATTTTTTCTAACGAGATAATGTCATTCTTCTGGCGGTATGTATCATACAGTTCCTTCAAATTGACATCTTCTAATTCAGGAACGAAGACTTCCTGCCCACACTGCTCGCAGTAAGCGATCTGCGCCATAAATTCATAGAGATCGCCCTTTAATTCAGCAGATTCCCTTTTCTCCTTAACAACATATATCACGTCCTGTCTACACTCCGGGCAAAAGACAGTCTGCCTATTCATCGTAATCACTCCTTTAAGTTGTTTCAGTCCGCTTATCGGAAAAGATAATCAATCGGTTTGTTGCGCTCATGAAACGAAATAACGACTACTCGGTTTCTCGAAGCGACTTCAATAATGTTGAACTTTATATAGACATCCACTTGTTTTTCTTCCCCAGCGAAGTTAAATAAGATGACTTGGGGGCAAAAAACGTACAATACTTCATGTTCATATCCGACGTTTGTGTTTTGTAGTGAGTGACAGAAATCTTCTGTTTCGATCTGTAAAAGAATTTGTTTCCTTCGAATATGTCTCAGATTGTAGTCCCGGACAAAAGAAAGATTCTCTTTCCGGTTTTCATTTAATGCGATCGTGAATCTACCTGCTCTTATGCACTCCTGAATTACTTGTAATACATCCGCAACTTCTTCTTTCGAATAGTCTGTGTTGTAGTGTTCGCTCATAGGATTCTCCCTTGGGAACACTATTCTAATTGAAGAGAAACCAAAAGTCAACAGAAAGTGGATCAATTGATGCATTAGCAAGTCCGTCGCAGTCGTCTTGCCGGAACTGCTCGATCCCCGAATCAGGTATCGCTTCTTCTTTTCAAATGACATCGACAGGTTCAAGAAGAGGATGACTAGGGCGATCCTATAATCAGGGAGGAAAGAGACGTGTTGACGATTGTAATCTTGATTACCACTTCTGCCAGAAGTGGTAATGTCACGAAATTCTGGTTTTCAACCATCTCCATTTCATAGGGAAATATTTCTCCAAAGCCAACCCTATGCGTGATAGAATAGTGGCGAATAGAGAAGAGACGTTTTAGCTCACCGCATTGAGTATCAAAGTCATCCCGACTATGGAGAGGTTGAGCATCGGCTTTAATCTATGGTGTCTCGCATCTGGCGATGGAGTATGGATGGTGTGACGAGCCATCATTCGTGCGATCACGTGAGTATCTGCTACGTGTGATTGAAAGAGGTATTTTATGGGTCTGTTCGACAGGAAAATCTGCGATATCTGCGGAGGAAAATGCGGTTTGCTGGGCGGCAAGAAAGTCAAAGACGGAAGGCTCTGCTCAGATTGCGCAAAAAAGCAATCCCCTTACTTGCCAGGGAGAAAGAATTTCACGGTTGAAGAAATGAAACAACATTTGGCGGACCGTGAGCGGAATCAAGAGATGATCAATCGTTTCGCTCCGACTCGCACGATCGGTCAGAATCTCAAACTATACATCGACGACGGGAGCGGTGCATGGTTCATTACGTCGGCTCGCCGCTACCAAGATGCCAATCCCGATATCTTCCAAGCAGACCAAGTGCTTGGAGCACGCGTCGACGTGGACCGTACTGAACATGAGAGAGTCGTGCAGGAGGCTGTTCCCGCTGCGGATGGAAAACCGGGAAAACCTGAAATCACAAAGAAGGTCATCGAATACGACTTCTACGTCAATATTGACGTGACGCACCCATGGGTCAATCAAATGCATTTACAGGTCAATCGTTCAACCATCGAGAGTTCGACGGGTCCCGATTACCGCGAAGCGGAGCGCGACGCGAAAGACATCGTCGCGGCTCTTCTCGCCATGCAAGAAGGAGCTGTGCGGGCTACCATGCCGAAACAGCGTGTGGTCTGCCCCAACTGCGGTGCGACGACCATGCCGGATGAAAACCATTGCTGCGAATATTGTATGGGATCGCTCGGTTAATCACGTAGCGTTCGGCGTTGTTCTCCGGCGATCAACGAGGAGGACAAACAGATGATATTAAAAACATACGCTGTTCCGCACCCGCCGATTATTTTGCCCGAGGTGGGGCGCGGAGAAGAGCGACAGATTGAGAACACAACGCTATCGTTCCGGAGAATGGCGCGCGAAATAGAATCGCTAGCGCCTGACACGATCGTTGTTTCGTCTCCCCACGCCCCTGCATATGCCGACGGGTTTTACATCGCAGGCGGCGACGGGGGGTACGGAGATTTGAGATCGTTCGGTATCCCGTACGTCCGGGAAGAAGTGTTCTTCGACCGGGAATTCTCGGAGCGTCTTGCACTCGCGCTCACCGATCGGGGAATCTTCACGACTGGGGCGACGCAAGGTCGCGGCGGTTTTGACCATGGGACGCTAATCCCGCTTCGCTTTATCCGCCAACGTTTTACTGACTTTAAGCTCGTTCTGATCGGGATCTCGTGGCTCAGAAGTGACGTGCACCGCGAGGTCGGACGGACCCTCGCGCGTATTGCCGAAGAACTCGGGCGCCGCGTTGTCTTTATCGCCAGCGGCGATTTGTCCCACGTTTTAAAAAAAGATGGTCCCTACGGTTATCGTCCGGAAGGACCGCTCTTCGATGCCGAGATCGCGCGTATATTCCGTGAGGGCGACTTAGAGGCGCTGTTTCACTTTGACCCGTCAATTTTGGAAGAAGCTGCCGAGTGCGGTCTTCGTTCTTTCCAGATGATGACCGGTGTGCTTGACGGCGTACCGTATGAATCGGAGCTTTATTCGTATGAGGGACCTTTCGGCGTCGGCTATGCCGTAGCGAGCGTTACGCCGAAACAGATCGACGGCGATGAAGACATGGAGGAACATCGATATGACGGATCAAAAAGAATTTGACGCGCCGCTGCGCAATCCTTACGTTGCGCTAGCCAGGGCGACGATTGATTTGTATGTAAGAGAGAAAAAAGTGATCGATGTGCCGGAAGATTTGCCTGAGGAGTTGGTGAGCAGTAAGGCCGGAGCTTTCGTCACAATTCATAAAAGCGGCGATCTTCGAGGTTGTATCGGCACCATCGTACCGACTCGCCCGACTCTCGCCGAAGAAATTATCGGCAACGCAATTTTGGCTGCGACGGAAGATCCCAGATTTTTTCCCGTCAGGGAAGAGGAACTCTCCGAGCTTGACATCAGCGTAGATGTCTTGGGGGAAGCTGAAGAAGTCGAATCGTTCGATGCCCTCGATCCCGTTCGGTATGGCGTCATCGTGACGCGCGGCTATCGCCGTGGACTCTTGCTCCCGAATCTTGACGGTGTCGACACGGTGGAGGAACAAGTCTCCATCGCTCTCCGTAAGGCAGGCATCTCGGGCGGCGATTATAAGCTCGAGCGATTCGAAGTGATTCGCCATACGGAGTGATTGCGTTACAAACGGAGGTTTTTTCAGGGGTTCCGTTCGCACCGGAGAATGACCCCCCCCAGTGGGGGCGAATCGGAATGATGACGGGCGGTTTCCGCCTGTTTCTATGAGGCGAATACGATGACAAACAACGAAAAATTGAATGGAGCCGCACATTGCGGCGTTTGCTGGAGGCACTGCCTCATTCCTGAGGGCGGTCTCGGCTATTGTCGCGCGCGGACGACGGTGGACGGTGTCGTCGTTGCGGAAAACTACGGAAAATTGACGAGCCTGGCACTCGACCCGATCGAAAAGAAGCCGTTGTCTCGCTTCCATCCCGGTTCTTTTATCCTGTCCGCCGGCAGCTACGGCTGTAACATGGCATGCCCTTTTTGTCAGAATTTCGAGATCGCGCATGACGCAATGGGCAAGACCCGGAGCGCGAACGTCTCGCCCCAAGAGCTTGTAGAGCGAGCGCTTTCCCTTCGTGATCGCGGGAACATAGGCATCGCGTTCACGTACAATGAGCCGCTCGTCGGATACGAATTTGTCAGAGACACCGCGATGCTGGCTCGACGCGAAGGACTCGAGACGGTCGTCGTGACGAACGGTCAAATTGAGTCTGAGCCACTTGATGAACTGTTGCCGCTCATCACGGCTTGGAACATCGACCTCAAGTCCTTTAAGAGCGATGTTTATAGAAAACTGGGCGGGCGTCTTGATGTGACGCTTCGTACGATTGAACGCGCGTCGGAAACGGCGCATGTCGAAGTGACGACTCTCGTTGTGCCCGGGCTTTCGGACGATGAAGAGGACATGGAGCGCGAGGCAACCTACCTCGCGTCCGTCAATCGTGACATCGTGTTGCATCTCTCGCGCTATTTCCCTTGCTGGCAATACGATGTACCCGCCACACCGCGAAAAACCTTGTACAAACTTCGTGATATCGCCGAAAACCATTTGCCGTTCGTCTTTTTAGGCAACATCTGATCGGCGTGTTCGCAAGCTTTTTAACCCCCCGTCGACACGCCGTAACGATGGTGCAAAGCGGAAGGGCGATATGAAAAGGCGGCTGGATTGATCCAACCGCTGTAAGTGATCTTTAAAGAACTCCGTAAGAAAATAAGTAAGCAATTACCGTCGATTCAACTCTTGAAACCTTATTAGCGCTCTTTCAATGACGCGTTTAGCCGATTCGGCGGAGTGGGTTTTCGTGAGCGCTGTACCTTTGCCTTCGAGCTCTTTGTAGACGCTGAAGAAGTGTTGCATTTCCGTGAGCATATGCTCCGGGAGGTCTTCCAGCTCAGTCCAGCTTCTCATCTGAGGATCGCCGTAGGGAATGGCGATGATCTTCTCATCTTCCTGGTTGTCGTCGATCATCGAGAAAGCGCCGATCGGATAGCATTCAACGAGAGACATCGGGAGAAGACTTTCCTGCGACAACACGAGAACGTCCAGCGCGTCGCCGTCATTGGAGAGCGTATGTGGAATAAAGCCGTAATTGGCGGGATAGTGCGTTGAGGTATACAGAATGCGATCTAGTCTCAACATGCCGATTTTTTCGTCGTACTCGTATTTTTGCTTGCTTCCGCGCGGAATTTCGATGACCGCGAAAAATTGATCTTTTGTGATGCGGTCTTGCGGTATGTTGTCCCAACGATTCATTCTATGTCCTCCCGGGGTCATGCTTTCTTTGCAACTCTTGGCTTAGTTGACGATTTATTCTACCACGAGTGGCGGATGATGTGTCATGGGCGCTTTTATAAGTCAGCGAATTGGCTTTGATAAAGGAAAGCGTATTCGCCTCCTTTTTCGAGAAGCTCTTCATGTGTTCCGCGCTCAACAATGCCGCCGTTCGAGAGAACGAGAATCTCATCGGCGTTGCGAATCGTCGATAGCCGATGCGCGATGACGAGTGTCGTGCGATCACGCGACAGTACATCGAGAGCGGCTTGGATAGCGCGCTCGCTGATGTTGTCGAGTGAACTCGTCGCCTCATCGAGAATCAGGATCGAAGGGTTGCGCAGAAAAGCGCGTGCAATCGAGACGCGTTGACGTTCGCCTCCCGAGAAACGGACGCCTCGTTCTCCTACGATCGTCTCGTATCCTGAGGGAAGCGACTCAATGAACTCGTGTATTTGGGCGTTCTCCGCCGCTTTGCGGATGGCATCGTCTTCTGCTTCCCAATCGCCGTAGCTGATGTTTTCGCGGACGGTACTGTTAAACAGATAGACATCCTGTTGCACGACGGCGATATTGTTGCGGAGTGAACGCAGCGTGAAATCGCGAATATCCGTGCCGTCGATGAGTACGCGACCGCCCGTCACATCGTAAAACCTCGGTATAAGCGAGCAGATCGTCGTCTTTCCTACACCGGAAGGTCCGACAAGAGCGACCGTTTTACCTGTCTCGATTGTGAACGAGAGGTCGGACAGCACTTCTTCTTCCCCGTATGAGAACGAGACGTGATCAAACTCGATCGTCCCTCTCAGCGTGCCGGCATCGACAGCATCCTGCCGGTCGACAATATCGGGTTCCGTGTCGAGGATTTCGACCATCCTGCGAAAACCTGTCATCCCTTTCTGGAACTGCTCGTTGAACATGATAAGCGTTCGGATGGGAGCGAGATACATGTTGATGTAGAGGATAAATGCGATCGCGTCGCCGGGGCGGAGTGTCCCCTGTATGACATAGATGCCTCCCGTAATGAGCGTCACGAGATAGAGCATGCCCTGCATGAATTGGTTGAGCGTGAAGTACTTACCCATGAAGAAGTACATACGCTTCTTGGAGTGATAGAAAGCTTCATTCCCATGATGGAATTTCTCGATCTCAATCTGCTCGTTCGAGAAAGACTGAACCGTCCGAATGCCGGACAGACTGTCCTGGATGAGGGCGTTGACATCGGCAATTCTCCGGCGATTGTCCATGAAGACGTTCGTCATTTTCGCGCGATAACCGAACATCACGATGACGAGAAGAATCGTGAAGCCTAGGAGGATCATCGACATGGGGAAGTGGATGCGCGACAAGATGATAAACGACCCGACGATCTTGAAGGCAGAGATGAATAAGTTCTCCGGTCCATGATGCGCAAGCTCCGTGATGTCGCTCAAGTCGGAGATGAGGCGGGACACCATCTTGCCTGTGCTCGTTTTGTCGAAGAAAGAGAACGAGAGTTTCTCCATGTGCTCAAACAGGTCGCGTCGCATATCCGTTTCAATACGAGCGCCGAGAATATGCCCCCATGACGAGACGAAATAGAGCGAACCTGCCTCGACGAGATAGAGGACAAACATCAAGATTGCCATCTTTGTTAGAATGGGTGCAATGAGCGACGTATCGGGCATGGTGAAAACGTCGTTGATGATATAGCGAATCATGGCGGGGAACACGAGTCCCACACCGCCGTTGATGGCGGCAGAGAATAAATCTGCCGCGAAAAGCCATTTGTAGGGTCTGTAATAGGCGACGAAACGACGGATGAGTGATTTACTTTTTTCTTTATTTGCTCGCATAAGTAAGCACCAGTCTATAATGACACGCCGCCCGCAGCAATCAACAATTGCTACGAAATTAGAGCGAGCACTCGGGGAAAACCATCATATTAATACCTATAGCGGGATCTGGTTCGCGTTCGATCGTCCCTTCCGCCGTTCGGATCACGATCTCGCACGTGACGGCGACGCGCGCTTCGCTGAGATGTCCGCCCATAACGGCGCCGGTGATATCGCTGATCGTCATGTGCATGTGAATGTAGGGGACGCCGTCTTTCGTCGTGATGTTGCCGACGAGACTTGTAATTTCGTATTCGCCTTCGAATTTATTTACGATGTATTCTCGTTTCTCAAGTGAATAGAGACCGAGTTTAGCGCTATCGACGGCGCCGAGACCGCTCAAGGAACCGAGCGTAATGTTCTCCTCGCGGCAAATGTCATTAACGGCTTTGACGATTTCTTCTCCACGGTCAATGCGGACGATGTACGTGTTGCCGGTCTTCATGTAATTCATGTTCAAAGCGTTCCTTCCTTACATGTTTTCGAATCGCAAAAGCTGAGACGCAGGCTCGCGTCCAATGCGTCGTCACGAAACTTGGCTGAACATCTGTCAGATGTGCCGGATTTACTTCTCGTCAAAGAACGGACGCGCGAGACCGACTAGCGCGCTGGCGCCGAGTCGTCCCGCTCCGATTTCAAGGTAGGCTAGCGCGTCTTCCAAGGTTCGAATGCCGCCGGATGCCTTGACTCCGATATGCGGACCGACGTGACGGCAAAGGAGGAGGACGTCATCGGGCGTCGCACCTCCTGAGGCAAACCCCGTCGATGTTTTTATGAAATCGGCTTCGCAGTCAGTGACGATCTCGCAGAGGCGAATCTTCTCATGATCCTCAAGTTCAGACGTCTCGATGATGACTTTCAGAATGGCGTCATCACAGAGATCTCTGATTTGTTCGATTTCGTCGTAGATGAGATCCCAAAGTCCATCCTTGACCCAACCGAGATTGATTACCATATCGATCTCCGAAGCGCCGCCTTCGAGTGCATCCTCCGTCTGGAACAGCTTCGAACCGGTCGTTTCGTATCCGTTGGGAAAACCGATCACCGTGCATATCGGCAATGCTCCGTTGACAAAGTCGACGGCCTCATCGACATAGGAAGTCGGGATACAGCAACTTGCACATCCGAACTCCATTCCCTCGGTCAGAAGCTTTTTAATTTCATCGAATGTGGCGGTCGGGCGGAGCAGCGTATGGTCCGTCGCAACGAGAATTCGTTTTACATCGCTCTTGTTCATTTGTATTATCCCCTTTTCAATAACTGCATTCTATATATTTTGATCTGTGTTTCTTCCTTCAGATTATACGGGACGGAAATCCTTTTTGGTGTTTCGTCTCGACCGTTCGGTGTTCCGCCCTGTCATTCATCGAAGAGACCATGCATGTCGCGGAGCGTGAAGTCGACAGGCGGGTATGAAACGGTTCGACCTTCGCGCCCGGCTTGAAAGAGTGAGAGGACGATGGCGAGGGCGTCGCGCCCCTCCGCGCCGTTGGCAATGGGCGTGCAATTCCTGTCGATGGCATCGAGCATGTCGCCATACAGGAATATATACGGGTTGCCGAGTTTTCCGATCACGCCGAATCCTTCGCGCTTGATGCGATTTTTGACAGCGTCGAGAAGCAATCGTTTTTCGTGTTTTTTTTCGTCATCGCCGATGACGGAGATCTTAGGCATGCCGCCTGCAAGGGATGCCGACACTGTCCCGCGTTCACAGCGCAGGAAGAATGAGGCGCTCTTCTCTTCAGGGTTCGTGTTCGTCGTGCCCTCAATGTGGAGCAGACGGTTACCGCGAAGTGTCAGCGTACCGACGGCGAGATCGGCAGCTTCCATCTCGTGACATTGTCGTAGAAGGACGGCAGTCGCGGTCAAGGGTTCTGCGCTCATCAGCCATGCCATCAAGTCGACGGCGTGAATGCTCTGATTCATCAAGGCTCCGCCGTCGCGCTCCCACGTTCCGAACCATGGAGCTTGATCGTAATACGCTTGGTCGTGCCCCCAACGGACGGCGGTAGAACCGTAGAGGACATCGCCGAAAGCGCCGCTGTCAATAAAGTCCTTTATCTCGCGCACGCCCGGAATGTAGCGATACTTCATGCCCACCGCGAGCTTGCGCTTTCGCTCTTGCGTAAGCGCGATCATTTCCTCTGCCTCGCCCATATCGAGCGTCAGCGGCTTCTCTACGACGAGGTGCGAATGGGCATCAAGAGCTTTCATGGCAAGAGGGAAATGAGAAGCGGGGGGCGTCGCGATTACTGTCAGATCAATCGGTGTCTTCTCCAGAATCTCATCGATATTGTCGGAGACGAGCGGACGCTTGAATTGAGCCGGACGCGAGGCGAGAGCGCTTTCGATCGCCTGTTCGTTCTTGTCGACGATCGCTTTAAGCTCAACGAAACGGCGCTTCTCGAAAAAGTGAATTGCCTTGAGGTGATCGGCTGACGCACGACCGCAACCGATCAGCGCGATATTCAAGCGTTTGTCGGTCTTTTTCCGTCTGCTTATCACTCGTTGTTCCTCTGCCTTTTTAACATCTACGTCTTTCCCGGCTGTTGCCCGCCGCGTCAAATCGACAGTCCAGTCCTGTATCCGGCACGGACGGCGTGCATGATCATCCCGGTGTGCGCCGCATCGCCGATGAGATGGAGCTCCGGCGTGATGTAAGCATCTTTAATCAATCGATGAAGTGTGTTGTCCTGCTCGTGACCGACGGCGAGAACGACAAGGTCAGCGTCGATCGACCTCATCTTGTATTCACTCTTAATCGGTTTCGCAAGCGGATTGGGAACATTCTCAGGGAGAACGGGGTTCCATGTGTTGTACGGATCGGGCACGGTGCGCGATTCGTTGACGTAAACTGCCACGCTGTCATCTTCGATTTTTTCGAGTTTGGCGCAGTTGATCAGTGTTGCGCCGTGCTTTTCGAGCTCATGGATCAAGTGTGTGCGATTCGCCGTAGAGACGTGGCTCATCAACGTCGGGAGCATCTCGAGCACGGTCACTTTGCGACCGTATTCTGCGGCGAGCATTAAGGCGACTTCGCAGCCGACCGTCCCGCCGCCCACGACGACGATCTTTTCTTTTCCGTCAAGCAAGGATGTATCCAATAGCAATGTTCGAGCGAACACGGCCTTCTCGAGACCTTCAACGCCGGGAGTTTTCTCGCGACTCCCCGTCGCACAGACGATTGCGTCGTATTTTCCGTCCTCCAACATGTAAAGCGTCGCCTCCGTGTTCAGCATTAGCTGGAAGTCGGGATTATCTTTAACACGCTGGTCGACCGTGTGTTCCATCCATTCGAGATAGTTTTTCACGTCGCGTTTAAAGGCGGGGATCGCCGCGAGGCGCACCATGCCGCCGACGCCTTCCTGCTTGTCGATCAGGTGTACTTCGTGACCGCGATCGAGCGCAGCCATCGCACATTCAAAACCTGCAGGTCCGGCACCGACAACGGCAACTTTTTTCTTGATAGGTGCGGGAAGAGGTTTCTCGGGTAAGGTTAACTCGTGTGATGTCCTTGGATTGACGGCGCAGCTCGGGTGTCCGCCTTCGACGAATTCGTTGATGCAGGCCTCCTGACATCCGATACAGGGTCGGATCTCCTGAACTTGACCGGCATACGCTTTACTAGGCCACATCGGATCAGCGAGCAGAGGTCGCCCGAGCATGACCATGTCGCACATCTCATCAGCGATCGCCTTCTCCGCAAGATCAGGGTAGCCAAGCTTGCCCACGGCGACGATAGGAACAGGAAGTCCTTTGTTCGATACGATGTTATTCTCGGCGAAGTGATCCTTGACGAGCTTGGCAACTTCCAGGAAAACGCCGGGCTTCATCGTTGTCGGCGGATGGGGGAGCCACCAGTTGTCGTAGCATCCGAGATCGACATCGAACATGTCGACGCCGGCTTGAACGAGATTCTTCATATAGTCAAGCGTCTGTTCAATCGTTCGCTCATTGCTGAATTTTCTGAGCGTCTTTACTGTTTGCATCCGTTCGCCGTACGTCGCGTGGAGCGCCAACGACAAGTTGATCCGGTACATGATGGGGTAATCCGGTCCCGTCCGTATGCGTATCTCGCGCACGATATCGAGTCCGAATGCCTGCCAGTCGGCATATCGCCCCAGTTTGCGACGATTGAACGCCGTATTGCTCATTTGCTCCAAGAGGTATCCTTCGTGACCGTGGAGATACACACCGTCGATGGTCGCCGTCTTCGCGTCGGCGGCAGCCTGACCGAAGTTCTTGACGATTTTTTTGAGCTTTCTTCCTGAAATCCTTAAACAAGGGACTGCAGGCAAATAGTAGTTCGGATTAAGCGACGCGGAGACGGGAAACTTGCGTTGATTGACAAGGCACTGCGGATTGCCGACGCGACCGAGTCCCGCCGTCAGTTGGATGAAGAAATGCGCTCCCGCAGCATGCGTGTTGTGCGCGATATCGCGCCACCCTGAAAAATACGTTCTGCTGCCGAGAATTTTCGGAAAATATGTAAGACCGCCCGGTTCCGTCAACGTGTGGTCGATCCCGAAACTGACCGGTATGAGACCTGAGGTGATCAAACCGACGCCGCCTTTGGCGCGTTCTTCGAAATAGGCGATCATGGATTGATTGGGTCGCCCCGTCTCCTCAGCTTGAGAGATGTTCCCCATAGGCGCCATGACGAGCCTGTTTTTCAGTGTAATGCTGTTGACGCGGATCGGCGAAAACATCGACTTGTAAGGATAAAGTGCCCGGCTCATGCGACCGACACCCTCCTGCTCTTCATCGAGGAACCAGTTTCCGGAATCTTTTAACCAATCGGCGATTAACGTTTCGGGGTACTTTGACATGTGTTCGTTTCCTTTCTTAACTTGCTGTGTCCCGGTTCATCACTCTCCAATGATTTTTATCAGAACGCGCTTCGGGCGTTTTCCGTCAAATTCCCCATAGAAAATGCGCTCCCAGGGTCCGAAATCGAGGCGTCCTTCGGTCACGGCAACGACGACTTCACGCCCCATGACGCTGCGTTTCAGGTGCGCGTCGGCATTATCTTCATACCCGTTATGGTCGTATTGATCATACGGTTTCTCCGGAGCGAGCTTCTCCAGCCACCGTTCAAAGTCACGGTGCAGACCACTTTCATTATCGTTAATAAAAACACTGGCAGTGATGTGCATGGCGTTGACGAGGCACAATCCTTCGCGTATACCGCTCTCGGCTAGTGCCTTTTCGACTTCCGGTGTTAGGTGAATAAACGCCCGCCGTGTCGGCGTGTTGAGCGTCAGCACTTTTCTAAATGATTTCATCACAACTCCTTTCCCCCGCCGCTGCTGGCAAAGAACGCGCTAGCTTCAACCATCTGGCTCTTAAATCTGCTCTTGGCTGCGATCACCGCGTGACTCGTCAAAAATCTACACCTAGACCGCGACAGATAAAGTCGACATTTGAGCGAACAAGGCGTTCGTAATCATCACCGCTTTTCGCGCCGAGATAATGTTCCATCCTAAGCTGATAATACCGCGATGTCAGTGAAAATTGGAGCATAATAACCGCGTTGTCGATGAAAAGCGCGGCGGCATCGAGATCGATGTCTCTTCTCACCTCTCCTTTTTCAACCGCACGTCTCAAAACGGCTTTGTACATCTCTCGAAAGCTCATCTCTGCGCGATCCGAGAGCCTTTCCGTCTGTGCCTTCATGTTATCCGTCGTGATCAGGAGATAGAGACGACACATATCGGGGTGTTTCTCCGTATACCGGATGGCGACACGAAAGATTCGCTCCAGCACTTCCGCAATCGTCCCTTCGTCAGGACAACATTCATTCATCGCGCGGTCAAGAAGTTCCAACCCTTTCTCCACTAAAGCTAGGAACAGGTCTTCTTTCGACTCAAAGTAGCTGTACATTGAGCCGATGCTGACACCGGCGAGCTTTGCGATGTCATTTATATTTGCCGCATCAAATCCGTGTTCCGCAAAAACGGTGATCGCTGTCGTAAAAATGCTGTCTTGTTTTTCCGGTGAGATCTTGTCGAAGGTCTCTTTATAAAAAGGCGAAGACGACATATGTTTCCTCCTATTAAGTCTCCGTCATACCTATATGAATTTCACTCATTATCTCATAAGTCGCCGTGATTGATACGTTACACGAACACTCGCACATTTGCCGAAATAAAGGAGAGGGGGGATTCCCCCTGCTAATCCCCCCTCGTGCTTAGGCGCTCCCACCATCGACACTACGCTTGAGCATAGGAGCCGACAAGAAGCATGTAATCGCCCAGCATGTTCCCGAACTCCGGACCGCCCTCCATGATCATCTTTCCGCCGGCGACAAGCTCCATCATGTCTCCGGTTCCAAGCAGTGTCGCAAGCGCGCTCTCGAGATCGATGAAGCGCATGGTAAAGAACGGCTGTGATCTCGTGTATCGACCACGCGCCGCTTTTGTCTTCCCTGCTTTTACGCGAAGATACGCCGCGACATCGTCATAGCCGTCAACGGTCCAAGCATAGACGCGATTCGGGCTCTTTTTTGTCCATTCCGTAATCGTCGGATGACCTTCACGGTTCAGCTGGCTGATACCGGAAGACAAGAGGTAAAAGTAGAGCTTGACGAGAAGCCGCTGTGTCTCTTCCTCTTTCGGGGGTTCCTTCAGTCCGAGGAGTGACGCCATTTTCAACAGTGCCCGCATAAATGGGATCAGGGTGCCGAACCGCATCAGCCCGCGGATCGACGGCAGTTTTTTCGACGTGCCTTTCATAAAACCGTTGAAATCACGAAGATTCTTGAACGCGAGTTCGACCGTCGGTTTGTCGGCACACGGACCGAGTACTGTACTGACCTCGCCGTTGTCGACAATGAAGTGTGTCGCCCAGATCCCTTCATCGGTCATGGCACTCACTTGAAAGGTGCCCGATTTCCCCTTGAGGGACGCGGCAAGACCAGGCACATCTTCAATGATGGTGCGGACGAGAGGCAGAACGGCGTTGAAGAAAATTTTTCCCGAATAACGGTCATCTCTCGTATCCATATCACACCTCGTCTTCCCAATCGTCATCGTCCTCAAAATCGAGTTGCAGGAGGTCATGCACAGATTTGACGATGCCGTTCGTGTCGATGCCGTGTATCGCCATCAGATCTTCGTGGTAGCCGATCGGGGAGAAACAATCTTGCAGTCCGAGTCGACGGAAAGCGCAGCTCATGCCACTCTCTGCGAGCACCTCTGCGACGGCGCCGCCAAGACCTCCGATGACGTTATGATCCTCTACGGTGATAATCCTTCGCGTGTCACGACAGGCTTTCAAGATGGCGTCCTTGTCAATCGGTTTGATCGTGTGCATGTTGAGTACACGCGCCTTAATGCCGGACGCATCAAGTTCGGCCGACGCTTGTACCGCTTGGAAAACGCCCGAGCCGCACGCGATGATGGTGACATCCGTCCCTTCAGCGAGCTGAACGGCTTTCCCGATTTCGAAACCGTAATCGAGATCCTTGTATACAAGCTGATCAAATCCTCGGTTAATGCGAATGTATACGGGACCGTCGTACTCCACTGCGGCGCGCACGACATTAGCCGTCTCCATGCCGTCGGCGGGGACGATGACGACGAGGTTCGCCATCGAGCGCATAATCGCGATGTCTTCCGTCGAGTGGTGCGTTGTGCCGGCTTGTCCGAAGGACGTTCCCGCGTGCGAAGAAATCATCTTGACGTTCGCTCTCTGGTAGCAGATGTCCGTGTGGACTTGGTCGAGCGCGCGACACGATGTGAAAATCGCGAACGACGACGTAAAGGGAATCAGCCCCGCCTTCGCCATGCCTGCCGCGGCGCCGTACATGTTCTGCTCGGCGATGCCGAATTGGTAGAAACGGTCGGGGAACTTTTTCATGAATTCACCGATCTTTGACGATTGTCCGAGGTCCGCCGTCAAGGCGACAATGCGCGGGTTCTCTTCTGCCAGCTCACACAAAGTCTCACAATAGACTTCACCCGTCGAAAGCTTCGTTTGATTAATGCTCGTAAATGAGATGCCCATTATTATTCTCCTCTCCGTTCGATGGCTGCCACTCTCTTTGCGTAATACGCGTCAAGGTCGCGCATCGCCTCTTCGCCCATTTCTTGCGTGATGCCACCATAGTGCCAGCGGTAATCGCCTTCACAGAAGCCGACACCTTTTCCTTTGCACGTATCGAGAATGATGCACGTCGGCATGTCCTTTCGGTAGAGCGCCTCCCTGATCGCGTCGTTCATCGCGTCGAAATCATGTCCGTCCACGGTCACCGTATGGAAACCGAACGCGCGCCACTTATCCGCGAAGGGTTCAAGCGGCATGACGTCCTCCGTCATGCCGTCGATCTGTGCGTGGTTACGGTCGACGAGCGTCACAAGGTTCGGCGGGTTGAAATGAGCAATCGCCATGGCGGCCTCCCAGATCGACCCTTCCTGGCATTCACCGTCGCCCAGCAAGCAGAATGTGCGGTACTCCTTACCCAGTTGTTTGGCAGCCAGAGCAGTCCCGAGGGCGATCGACAAGCCGTGACCGAGCGAACCGGTTGATGCGTCAACGCCCGGCACCTTGCTGGCGTCGAGATGGATGCCGAGATTCGAACCGGTCAGGTTAAATGTTTCCAGATCCTTCCTGTCGATGTAGCCAAGGTCGGCAAGTATAGCGACAAAGCCGATTCCTGCATGTCCTTTCGACAGAATAAAGCGATCGCGGTCTTCCCAGTCTGGGTTTTCAGGGTCGATTCGCATGAATCGGCTGTAAAGCAACGTCGTAACATCAATCATGCTGAGCGCGCCGCCTATGTGTCCGCTCCCCGCACAGAGCGTCGTTTCGACGATTGTGCGTCTGTGCTCGTGAGTCATCGCTTCGATGGCGAGCAGTTCTTCTTTAGTCAATGGCATGGATAAACCTCCCTTAGCGGTACATTTCCGGATGGTTCTTGCGCACCGTTTCAAAGGCGTCGTGAGCGGCGGCAAACGTCTGCTCAAGGTCTTCGTCCGAAACGGCACAGTTCATAAAGATGTTGTGATGGTTCGCGAGGAAAATACCTCTCATGACCATTTCAGCGACCCACTCCTGCAGCAGGAAATTGGATTCGTCGTCACTGAGCGTTAGTATCGGCATGGCGCGCTCGCCTGTGACGCGAAGCTCAAACCCGTGTTCATCCGCGATATTGATCAGCCCGTCGGCAAACTTGTCACCGATGTGTTTCATGACTTGAGGCGCGTCGATTTCGCGCATGATTTCGATACAGCGAATGGCAGCTGCGATTGGTACCGCCGATAACCAATAGCTGCCCGTCGCGAAAACTGAGCTGATCGCCGGTCGGAGCGATTCGTCGCCACAAAGTGCCGAGATGCTGTAACCGTTCGCTAACGCCTTGCAAAAACAGATCAAGTCTGCCCGGAAGCCGTAATGGTAATCGGAACCGCGCAGATCGAGACGGAATCCACAGCGGACGTCGTCAAGAATGAGTACGATTTCGTTCGTCGAACAAAGCTGGCGTACTTCACTCCAAAAACCGTCCGCAGGCAGATGATTCTCGTTCATCGCCTGATGATCGTAAGGCGTTGAAATCACGCCTGCAATGTCGCCATGATGTTCGGCGAGTACTTGCTTAAAGATTTCCACATTGTTGAATGGAATCGTAATGATGTTCTCGATGTCCTCGTAGAGAACGCCGGGATATCCGACGTCCAACATCCACGGGAGCACGCCGTGATAACCTCCCACAAATTTGACGATTTTCTTTCTTCCCGTCGCCGCTCTGGCGGTGAGCATCGCAAGGTTCGTCACATCGCCGCCGTTCTTGGCAAACATCGCCCAGTCCGCGCTGTCGACTGTATCGACGAGAAGTTCCGCCAATTCGATCATCAGCGGGGCGGGAACCGTTGTACAGTTTGCTTTTTCCATTTGAGCGCGCGCGGCGGCATCGACTTCCGGATGGTTGTACCCTAGGATGTTGGGACCGTAAGCGCACATGTAATCGATGAAGCGGTTGCCGTCCACGTCCCAAAAATACGTTCCCTCCGCCTTCTCGCAGAAAAACGGATACGCAGAAACAGGAATAAAGCAACCGGATGCGGGACCGAGATGACCCGGAATCCCCGCGGGGATTACTTTGACCGCTCTTTCAAACAGCTCTCTGTTTTTTGGATATTGATATCGTTGCATATCGTCATACTCCTTTCACGAGAGGTAGTGCGGGACCATGCCCAGCAGTTTGTTGAAGTTGTCAATCATGGATACGCGGCCGCGAATGGCGAGAAGCCCCAGTCCAATGCATGTGTAACTGTCGAGTTTCCCATTTAGCAAACCGAACGCAGTCTCAAACGTGTCAAACATCATGGCGGTACGCGCGTTGGCACTTCTGCCTTTCATCGTGCGAAGCCGTCCTTTTTCCGCGATGAGATGGAGACCGAAATCGTCGCCTACCGTGACGTTGATGATGCCGTCCTCTATTTTGCTCGCCAACTTACGCCCAGTCTCATCGTAGCGGGCGATTTCCGGGACTGCGTAGAGCGCCGCGTATGCCGTCAATATCGTGCTTTTCTTAAGATACTCAGAATCTGTTGCCGCCTTTTCGTGATCAGGTTTCAAATAGCTCTCGAGTCGCCCCGCCAGAAAGGTAAAAGTGTCTTTGAGAAACCCGATGTGCCGGAATCCCTTGGTCGGTATCGGATTTTTCACGCCTTCAACCATGAGATTGAGGTGCTCAGGCGACGAAAATCGAAGATTCATGTTGTACGGGAGTTCATCACCCCGCCCTGCATGACATGACTGATCACGGAAGGCGAGTACCAGTCGATCAATCTCAGGCACGGAGAATCGAATGGAGACATAGCGGTCGCCCACAGCCTCTGCGGACGCGTCATCAAGCTGGCACAGATCTTCCATGTTTCTGAGAACGGCGTGCAGATTGATTGACGCTTTTACTGTTTCATACATAATAATCACTCCCTTCTTATGCGGAACAGTCAGCTAATATACAGTTCTGGTGACCTGCAAACGTTGATGTGTTTGTGTTCAGGTCGCTTTCTGCAAGAATCGAGTGAGTACTCACTCGATATTAGAATACATATAATTATAAAAGTTTGTCAATCTTTTTCTCAAAAAAGTTCATCATAATATACAAAGTCTTCTATTTTTGAGTGCTGTGATTCGGAAAGTTATCTAAATTTTGTTTGTCATTATTCATAAAACCTGCTACTATACAGGCGTATCGATAACAATAGTTCACGCAGGAGGTGTAAAAATGATTATCGGTGTTCCAAAGGAAATCATGAAGGGTGAGAGGCGCGTGGCGGCTTCCCCCGAAACAGTGAAGAAGATGGTCAGCGACGGGCTGACCGTTCTCATTGAAAAAGACGCCGGAGAAGGTGCTTTTTATCATGATCAGGAATATTTAGCATCCGGAGCAGAAATCGTCGAAAACGTCGCGGAGCTTTTTGATCGCGCAGACGTCATCCTAAAAGTTAAAGAGCCGCTCTTCAATGAGCAGCAGGACAAACACGAAGTCGACCTCATGCATGAAGGCCAAGTTATTATCACATTTATCCACCCCGCCGCACCGGCAAACCATGACATGGTTAAACATATGGCTGAGCGCGGTATCACAAGCATTACGCTCGACGGCATTCCCCGTATTACGCGTGCGCAGGCGATGGACGCTTTGACATCCATGAGCACATGCGCGGGATATAAGGGGATGCTGATCGCCGCCAACGAACTGCCAAACTTCGTACCGCAGATTTTTACTGCCGTCGGCATGATCAAGCCCATTAACGTTCTCGTCGTCGGCGTAGGCGTCGGCGGACTTCAGGCGATCGCGACGGCGAAACGTCTTGGCGCCATCGTTCACGCCGCCGATATTCGTCCCGCCGCCGCGGAGCAGGCGATGTCTCTCGGCGCGAAAGTCATCGACCTCGGCGTGCCGGCGGAAGAAGCGATCGGAGAAGGCGGATACGCCCTGATGCTCTCGCCGGAGCGTTTAGAAGAAGAGCGTCGCATCCTCGCCGAATATGTTAAGGACATGGACATCATTTTCCTGTCGGCGCTCGTTCCGGGCAAGCTCGCGCCTACACTCGTCACAGAAGAAATGGTGAAATCGATGAAACCCGGTTCCGCCATCGTCGACATCTCGATCGACCAAGGCGGCAACTGTGCCATCACGCCTCCGGGAACGGTTGAAGTGAAACATGGTGTGACGCTGGTCGGCATCAAGAACATCCCGGGTCTTCTGCCGAAGAGCTCCACATGGATGTTCTCGCAGAACGTCTATAATCTCTTGAAATACCTCATCAAGGATGGAGAAATCTACCTTGATATGGAAGATCAAATCATCCAAGAATCTCTCACGACGTACGCCGGAAAAGTGGTTCATAAGGGTGCGTTGGAGGCATTCGCTGCACTTGGTCATTAGACATTCCGTTATTGTGGTGCCGCATCGTTCCGCGATGCGGCACTTCTACGTCAATACATCGCGTATAGGATGACGTAACGGACAGCCGTTTAGGTTGTATTAGAACAAATACTTTATCTCGCTTACAGGCGCCGCGACACCAAGCGGCGTTGCCTTGTCAGAAGAATAAATAACTAAAGAAGGAGACACGTATATGACAACCATACAAGCCATCCTGCTCGGCGTCTTTGTCGTATCGACACTGGTTGGCTACAAGATTATTACGCGCGTTCCAAGTTTGCTACACACACCTCTTATGTCCGGCATGAATGCTTTTTCTGGCGTAACGGTGCTAGGGTGTCTCATGGCTACAGCATTGGCTGTCCACTGGGGGAGCAAGGTTCTCGGGTTCGTAGCTATCGTTCTCGCGATGATTAACGTCGTCAGCGGATTTGGCGTTACGCATCGCATGCTGATGATGTTTCACAGCAGTTCGAAGACGAAGAAAGGAGAAGACAAATGATGCATTCCTTCTCACGTCTGCTCTTGACAGCGATACCCGTGTTCGCCGAGGCGAAGACTGGATCCGACACGTTTTACTACATCGCCGCGGGCGTCCTTACGGTGCTCGTCCTTGTCGGAATTTCGATGATGAGCAAAGTCGAGACGTCTGTTCTCGGTAATGCTCTCGGCTCCTTGAGCATGCTGCTCGCGATCGCCTTGACGCTTTGGTACTTTAATATTTTCGACGTCTGGCTCCTCTATGTCGCTATGCTTGTCGGACTCCTGATCGGCATCATCGCGTCGATTCGCGTCAAAATGATTCAGATGCCGCAAATGGTCGGTCTCTTAAACGGGCTCGGCGGTGCCGCTTCCATGCTCTCCGGAATTCTGACGCTCATTGCCGCCAAACCGGACGAGACGCTGTTTTCGTTGGTGACTGCCGGACTTGCGATCTTCGTCGGTTCGCTCACGCTTACAGGAAGCCTCGTCGCCGCGGGGAAACTGCATAAAGTCCTCCCGCAACGTCCGGTTATCTTGAAGAACCATCAACTTTGGACTGCGCTTTCATTGATCCTCTCGCTCGTGACGGTCATTCTGCTCGCCATCCGCGATGTCACGGATCACGCCGTGTGGAAAATCATCCTTCTTATTGGATGTTCCCTCTTATCCGGTGCGTTCGGCGTTATTTTCTCCATCCGCGTCGGCGGCGCTGACATGCCGATCACGATTTCTCTGCTCAATTCATTCTCAGGAGTCGCGGGCTCAATCGCCGGTATGGCGATCGGCGATCCGCTCCTCGTCGCCATAGGCGGTGTCGTCGGAGCGTCGGGTCTCCTGCTTACGCAGATTATGTGCCGCGCCATGAATCGCAAGCTTTTCGATATCTTGCTCGGCAAGACTTCCGTTGCGGGCGCTAAACCGGCAAAGAAGACGGAGGCTCCAGCCGTTGAAGTGACAGTGCCTGAGGTTCAAGAGTCCGCTGAAATGTCGCCCGAGGAAGCGTGCGGATGCTGGTTGCGCGACGCCGAGAGCGTCATTATCGTGCCCGGTTACGGCATGGCTCTGTCGCAAGCGCAGTCGATTGTCAAACAGCTGATGACGGAACTCGAGGCGGAAGGCAAGGACGTGAAGTTCGCCATCCACCCCGTCGCCGGGCGTATGCCGGGTCACATGAACGTGCTCCTCGCCGAGGTCGACATCCCTTACGATAAGCTCTACGAGATGCAGGACATCAACGAAGCTTTTAAGGATACCGATGTCGCGATCGTCATCGGCGCGAACGACGTCGTGAACCCCGCCGCCAATACCGCAACCGGCACGCCGATCTATGGCATGCCGATTCTCGATGTCGAGCACGCGAAACACCTGATCATCTGCAACTTCGACAAACTCCCCGGTTATGCCGGTGTCGACAACCCGCTTTACAAAGCCGGAAGGGAAGACAAGATCGCGCTCATGCTCGGCGATGCGAAAGCGACGCTCAACACGATCATAGCGTCCTTCCGCGCTTCCGGAGCTGAAGCTGCAGTAACGCCGGATGCTAAAGATGTATCAACGCCTGAAATGTTATGCGGATCCTGGCTGCGTGACGCCGAAAGCGTCATCATCGTACCGGGATACGGCATGGCACTTTCGCAGGCGCAGTCGATCGTGAAACAGCTGATGACGGAACTCGAGGCGGAACGCAAGGACGTAAAGTTCGCCATCCACCCCGTCGCAGGTCGTATGCCGGGACACATGAACGTGCTCCTCGCCGAGGTCGACATCCCTTATGACAAGCTGTACGAGATGCAGGATATCAACGATGCCTTCAAGGATACCGACGTCGCGATCGTCATCGGCGCGAACGACGTCGTCAATCCCGCCGCCAACACCGCGACCGGTACGCCGATCTACGGCATGCCGATTCTCGATGTCGAGGATGCGAAACACCTGATTATCTGCAACTACGACAAACTCCCCGGTTATGCCGGCGTCGACAACCCGCTTTACGAAGCTGGCAGGGAAGACAAGATCGCGCTCATGCTCGGCGATGCGAAAGCGACGCTCGGCACGATCATAGCGTCCTTCCGCGCATCGGGAAGAGAAGCGGACGCTCCAAAGCAAGTTTCCGACACGCTGACACCTGTCGAATGCTGCAAATCCTGGCTGCGTGACGCGGAGAGCGTCATTATCGTGCCGGGATACGGCATGGCACTCTCTCAAGCGCAGTCAACTGTCAAGCAGCTGATGACGGAACTCGAGGCGGAAGGCAAAGACGTCAAGTTCGCCATCCATCCCGTCGCGGGTCGCATGCCGGGTCACATGAATGTGCTCCTCGCGGAAGTCGACATCCCGTATGACAAACTGTACGAGATGCAGGACATCAACGACGAGTTTAAGAACACTGACGTCGCGATCGTCATCGGCGCGAACGACGTTGTCAATCCCGCCGCGAACACGGCGGAGGGCACGCCGATCTACGGCATGCCGATTCTCGATGTCGAGCACGCGAAGCACTTGATCATCTGCAACTACGACAAACTCCCGGGTTATGCCGGCGTCGACAACCCGCTCTACGATGAAGGAAGAGAAGACCACATCGCGCTCATGTTGGGAGATGCGAAGGAGACATTGACGGCAATCCTTAAGGCTTTGAGAAACTAAGACGGCGATTGACGCACACGCACATATTTAAAGCGTAATAACAGGGGGCTTTCTCAAAAAAGAGAGAGCCCCTTAAACGTGGTGCCGTGTTTTATTTTTTGTGAACAGTCCATCGGAAATCGTGCGAAGCTAGGTGAAACGCTTTTAATTCGAATCCGCAAAAAAGAACTGCCACCAAAGAGCAAAATCCAAAAATTCGATATTACTTGAAGAATTGCACACCGGTTCTGAGCTTAAAGTCCAGAAAATCGATATAAATTGAAAAATTGTACGCTGATTCTGAGTACAGTATCTCGGGTGCAAAGCGGAAAATCAAAATCTCACTATTAATTGAAAAATTGCACAGGGCGCCTGGTGCATATCCGAAAATCGATATTAATTGAAAAACTGCGCACTAGCGGCGGGAGTGAATTCAGAAATTCGATATTAACTGAAAAATTGCACATCGGGATCGATCCCACAAAATTTCCTCAATTTTTCAGCTCTCATTTTTTACGTCAAAATCTCTTGAAACGGTACTTGACAACTTGGTTTGTGTAGGCTAACATGTTGCATGCAGTTAGTTAATACTAACGATAAACCCACGCAAGAGGACGCATCGATTGTGTGGCGCATGACTGAAACGAGGAGAAATTATGCTGCCCTTGACATGGTTACAACCGGGGGAGACGCGATATATCAAGTGTGTCCGCGGCAATGACGGTGTCTGCCGTCATTTGCGTTCGCTTGGTCTTGTGGAAGGTGAACCGATCCGGCTTACGCAACGTAACGGGAACAACGTCGTTGTCGCGATCGGAGAGGGTCGGTTGGCGCTCGACGAAAACTTAGCTTTAAAAGTGCTCGTCACTGATGAGGCACCGGAGTGCAGGGAGGCGCTTTGTTGCGAAGATTGCCCGCGGGCTTCGCGTCGACCGCATAGAAAACGAAGGAGAAATAGAAGAAGTGTTGACTTTGAATGATCTGAAAGTCGGCGAGACGGCTGTCGTTGTCAGACTACACGGTCAAGGCGCTGTTCGCCGCCGCATCATGGACATGGGAATTACGAAAGGCGTACCTGTTCGTGTCACGAAATTCGCCCCGTTAGGAGATCCTGTCGAAATCAATGTTCTCGATTACGAGTTGACCATCAGGAAAAGCGACTGTGCGCTTGTTGAAGTTGAAAAGCAGACATAGAGCGGCGTTCAGTAGGTCATATCGCGGCGGAATCAAAATATAGACAGGAAAACAGGAGAATATTCATGGAACCTAAATCGATTAAGATTGCTCTCGCCGGGAACCCGAACTCCGGCAAGACTACCCTATTTAACAAATTGACGGGAAGTCGTCAGCGCATCGGCAACTGGCCGGGCGTCACGATTGAGAAAAAAGAAGGAACTGTCAAGGGTCTCAGGCATGTCACCGTGCAGGATCTTCCCGGCATCTATTCACTTTCGCCGTATACACCGGAAGAGGAGATCTCGAGAAATTATCTTCTCGATGAGAAGCCCGACGTCATCCTGAACATCGTCGACAGTTCCAACCTTGAGAGAAACCTCTACTTGACAACACAACTCATGGAATTGGAGATTCCCGTTGTCGTCGCGCTGAACTTCATAGATGTGGCAAGGCGCGATGGTGACAAAATCGATTCGCGCAAACTTGAATCTCGGCTCGGATGCCCCGTCATCGAGACTTCTGCTCTCAAGGGAGAAGGCGTCGAGGAATGTGTTGCTCGGTGTGTACGAATGGTCGAAAGCGAAGACAAGCAAGACCTCGCAGGCAAAACGGCGACCCGTTTCAGCGCCGACGTCGAACAGGCGATCGCGGACATCGGATCCGTCATCGGTGACAGCGTGCAGGAAAGGCGTCGATGGATCGCCGTCAAAGCGTTTGAACGCGATGAAAAAGCGCTTGCAGGAGTCTCGCTCACCGCTTCCCAAAAAGACATGATCGAAACGATCATCCGTCGCACGGAAGAAAAGTTCGACGACGACAGCGAAAGCATCATCACCGCCCAACGGTACACGGCAATCGGTCAACTGACCGACAACGTTATCGCGCGAGCGCAACGCAAGGACAATTTGACGCGATCCGACCGCATCGATCGCGTCGTGACGCATCGATTCTGGGCATACCCCATTTTTATCGCCGTCATGGCTGCCCTCTATTACATTGCCATCAGCTTGGGCATCAACACACAAGACATGGTCGATGGGTGGTTCGGCGACGGTCTTATTCCGCTCGTGCAAGGCTGGATGGAGGGGCTGGGTGCATCCGGCTGGCTTACAGGTCTTGTGACGGACGGGATCATCGGCGGTGTCGGCGCCGTACTTTCGTTCGTACCGCAGATGATCATTCTGTTTATCCTGCTCGGTATCATGGAGGATATCGGGTACATGGCGCGCATCGCGTTTATCCTCGACAGACTGTTCCGTCGATTTGGGCTTTCGGGCAAGAGCTTTATTCCTATGCTCATCGGAACGGGTTGCTCCGTTCCGGGCATCATGGCGTCGCGCACGATCGAGAGTCAGCGTGACCGTCGCATGACGATCATCAACACGCCGATGATTCCCTGCGGGGCGAAACTTCCCATTATCGCGCTTGTCGCTGGCGCTGTCTTTGGGGGTGCCTGGTGGGTTGCGCCCCTCGCTTACTTCTTGGGACTTTTGGCAGTGATCGTATCCGGCATCATTCTTAAAAAGACAAAAATGTTTCAGGGCGATCCCTCTCCCTTCGTAATGGAGTTGCCCGCTTACCACGTTCCTTCGGTCGGCAACGTCGCACGAAGCACGTGGGAGCGCTCCTGGTCGTTCATCAAGCGCGCCGGGACCGTTATCCTTCTCTCGAGCGTCGTGCTCTGGTTCCTTCTGCACTTCGCGGTTATCGACGGTAGCCTCGTCATGATTGAAGACGAGATGATCGCCGACAGCATCGCCGCAAAAGTCGGAGCTGTGCTCGGACATCTCTTCGCGCCTCTCGGTTTCGGAGGGTGGCAGGCTTCGCTCGCGACGGTCACAGGACTCATCGCGAAAGAAGAAGTTATCTCTACATTTGGCGTCATTTTCCGTATCGAAGACGCGCTTGGAATCATCGAAGAAGGTCAGTACGCCGGAGTCGGAGCCATCGCGCAACATTTCACGCAACTCTCGGCGTTCTCGTTCATGCTGTTCAACTTGTTCTGCCCTCCGTGTTTCGCCGCGATGGGCGCGATCAAACGCGAGATGAACAGTGCCAAGTGGACGTGGTTTGCGATCGGCTACTTATTCGTCTTCGCATACATCCTGTCTTTCATTGTCTACCAGATAGGTCTCCTGTTCACGGGCGGGTCGTTCAATCTCCTTTCCGGGCTGGCAGTCGCCTTGCTTGCGGGATCGCTCTATCTGTTATTCAGAAAGCCTCGCACAGGCGGCGTATACGTTTCGGCTTAGCAGCGAGCATCTCCGAGACAGGCGGATATCGCGCCGTCCGGTGCGGTATCCGCCAAAGGAGACGCTTGACCGATCACAATTTAACCGGATGTTCCGGTCCTGTCACTCTATTGGCAGCGCCGTCATCAACCATAAATTCTCGGGAGCCGCAGGTCCTACTCTCCTTCCTCGCGGTTCCCGGGAACGCTCTGTCTCAGAATCACTTGAAAGGGTTGTCATATGAGACTCAAAAACTTTCTTTGGACCGCCTTGGCGAACGTCACGGCTCCGGTAAGCGGCATCGACTATGTGGTGATTGCCGTCATTGTCCTCGTTATCGCTGCCATTATTGTTTCGATGATCCGGCATAGAAAAAAGGGCGGCGGATGTTACGGCTGCCCTCACAGCCAAACGTGCGGTGTACGTCTGGATGACTGTCAGTCAAACATCGGGGGAGAATCAAACGATGCGGAATAAAAGAGCGGTATCGTGGACGTCCCGTCGTTCAACTGATAAAATAGCGGCAGGCGAGAGTTTCGCCGGAAAGGTTGCCGTTATGAGTCAAGTGTCCGATTCTGCCGAAAATTATCTTGAGAGTATATACGTACTGAGGAAGAAAAACGACTGCGTCCGTTCGATCGATATCGTCCGCTTACTGGGATTCAGCAAACCTTCCGTCAGCATCGCCATGCGCAAATTGCGTGAATCAGGTCATATCAAGGTCGCGGACAACGGCTGCATCTCTTTGTTGCCGAAAGGTGAAGCGATTGCCGAAGAGACGTACAAGCGGCATGTCCTGATGCGGTCATTCCTGATGCACATCGGCGTCGATCCAGACACGGCGGATGAAGACGCCTGCAAGATGGAGCACGTCATCTCGAAAGAGACATTTGAAGCCATGCAGGAGTACGCGAAGAGCATCGGGCTTCTCCCTCCTAAATAAGGCGGCGATTTCTGTCTGACATTCCGGATCTTTAATCTCTTTTTCGAACATTTTCATTTTTACCGTTGCAAATAGATAATCCTTGTTCTATACTTAAGCTGTACTATGCGATATAGTACACTTATAGCGCGTTAAATAAAGACAGCGGCAAGGAGCAGGAGATGATCTATCCGGAAGTCAACGTACAGAGCGGCGTACCAATTTACCAGCAGTTGAAAAACTCTTACCACCGGTTGGCGGCGCTCGGACTTATTCAGCCTCATGAACAGCTTCCGTCCGTGCGCCAGCTGGCGATGGAGTTGGGCATCAATCCCAACACCGTTCAAAAGGCGTATAGGGAACTCGAACAGGAAGGGCTCATCTATGCCGTTCCGGGACGAGGCAATTTTCTCAGTGATGCAGAGCGAGAACTTGACGTCGAGTACGAAGAGATTCGGCGCGGTTTTCGTTCCGCCGCGCACATCGCGTGGACGGCCGGCATCGATCGCCCGACATTGCACAAACTCCTCGATGAATGCCTTGATGAGCCTCAGCTTTCCGAACAGGAAAGATAGGTCTTCTCTACACAGATAGAAAGGTGTATCACCATGACAAATAAACTGACAGTTGAGAGTCAGCAAAGTGAATGGGCAAACTCGTCCATTGCGACGCCACCGACCGATGATCAGGAAGCCGTCATCGTTGCCGATAACCTGAGCAAACACTTCGGAGCGACGAAGGCGCTCGATAAAGTATCCTGCAAAATCGGCGGTGCGTCGATCTTCGGGCTAATCGGGTCAAACGGTGCTGGTAAATCAACATTCTTGCGACTGACCGCGGGCATTTACCGGCCGACGGAGGGCTCCATGCTCTATCGCGGGCAGGTCGTCTTCGACAATCCGAACGCGAAAAAAGACATCATCTTCGTGGCGGATCAACCGTATTTTCACTTTGACAATCTCAGGAAGATGTCGGCTCTTTACCGATCTCTCTACGAAAGATGGGATCAGGAACTTTATCAGGAATTGACTCGAATCTTCCCGATCAGAGAGGATCAGCGACTTGATCTCCTGTCGAAGGGTATGCACCGCCAAGCCGCTCTCATCCTCGCGATCGCCGCGAGACCTCGGCTCCTCCTGATGGATGAAGCGTTCGACGGTCTCGACCCCGTCATGCGCCAGAACTTGAAGCGCGTTCTCGCTCGGCAAGTGGCAGACGACGGGATGACGACGCTCATCGCGTCACAGAACTTGCGTGAACTTGAGGACTTTTGCGATCATGTCGGGCTACTCCACGAGGGGGGGCTGCTCTTTGTTGAAGAACTCGACAAGCTCCGTCTTGGTCTTGTCAAGGCGCAAGTCGCCTTCCGAGAGGAGGTCAGTTCGGAGAAACTCATGGAGATGGGGCTTGAAATCCTCCGCTTCAGCGCGCGCGGGTCGCTCGTCGAGATTCTGTCGCGCAACACGGAGATGGAACTGAGAACGATCTTGAATCAGCTCAATCCGCTGCTGCTCGACGTGCTTCCTCTGACACTCGAAGAAGTCTTCATCTATGAGTTGAGCCGGAAGTCGTACGTCGTGAGCGAGCTCCTGGCGTAACGCGGAAAGGGACATCATGGTACTCCAATTACAGACAGATCACAGAAAGAGCGGGGCGTTTCACCGCAAGGGCGGCCTTTGGTGGACGTTTCGCCGACAGCTTGCCGATCTGCGCTCGCTCATCGCTATTTTCGTATTTCTCTTTTTGCTGGTTATGCCCATCGCGATGTTGATTCTTGGGCGAGAAATTTTTACGGGGCTCGCGAACCGGTATGCCTTACCGTATCACGATGCGGAAGGGATGTCGGTAACGTACCTCCTTGGAAAACCTCTACTCTTCAATTTCGCCTTTGTACCTTTTCACCTCATGATGATTACCGTGTCATCTGTCGCCGTGCTCATCATGGGCGGCTCGCTCTTCCGTCCGCTTTACCACCGCGAAACGGTCGATTTTGAATGGAGCCTCCCGCTTACGAAGAGCCAGTGGTTCCTCGGACGCGCCCTTGCGCTCGTCGCGGGGCTGTCGGTCGTCTATCTGGTCAACATCGTCGCGACGAGCGGCATCGTCTATGCGTGGGGACTTAATGAGCTTTTAGGCGACTATCTTTTCGCCTACTTGAAAACGTATCTCTCGACCATTGTGTTCGCGGGGTTCAGCCTCGTCATTTTCTCGCTGGCGGGACGGTTGTTTGACGCGATCATTCTCAATATCATGATTCATCTCGCATTCCCGCTCACGCTGCTCATTCCGTTTCTCATAGGCGATATAAACAGACAGAGCTCTATACATAAACTTGTGTGGCTCTTCGCTCCGGCGTTCGACACGTATCGCGGGATAGTAGCTGACAGAAGCATTCTGTACTACGTCATTCTGATTATTTTCTGGTTCGTCTTCGGTTGGTTTTGCGCGATGAAAAGACCGGCGGAGTGGGGCGGGCGAAAAACAGGTATCATGCTTTGGTTCCCATTCGTTCAACCCGTTTTCTCCGTGGCGGGAGGCATTGTTGCGGGCAACCTGTTCTATGCGTTCGACTTTGCGAATGTGCTCCATGAGCAGACGAAGTTGCTCAGACCCTCCTTCATCATCGGCGCCATACTCGGAGCTTTTCTCGGGCAGCTCGTCTCCTCAGCAATCATGGGCAAGTCGTTGCAACGCGTTCAAGGTGACGAACCGAGCAAGGCAAGGCGGCATCCTGTCCTCTGTGAGTGGCTGTGGAGCTTGCTCGGCGTCGCGATTCTTTATGTCGTCGAGCTCCTCTGTCAAGTCATATAGGACACCGGAGACGCGGTAAAGAAAGAGAGTCAGTACGATGAAAGATCTAACCGATACAAAACAACGAAGCGGAGAATTGATACGCTTGCTCATACAGAAACACTCAATCGTCCTGTGGGTTATACCTATCGTCTTCCTGTCGATGACGACCATTGTGTCGCTCATCGCCGGTCAGGGTATCTCTGAATTCCCGGGTTTTTCGTACGGGTTCGTGTTATTCCTGATGAGTTTCGTTGTCAACCATCAGTATTTCAGTTTCATGCATCGCATGCCTTCGACCGACTTTATATACGCGTTGCCGCTCAGTCGTGCGGGACTTTATCTACGCCTGAACGGGAGTGCCATCATCAACTTATTGGTTCCCTCCTCAATCATGGCGGTGATCCATTTCCTCGTGATTTATCTTCGAAATGCTGCTAAGTACAGCTATGCAATGACGGCTCAAGATTTTTCTGAATATTGGACTTCCTACGCAAGCCTCGTCGTCAAGATCCTGCTGTTCTTTTTCATCATGCAGATCTTCTACTTCATCTCGGAAAAAACATCGTCGGCGATCACGATGTTCATTCTCGTCAATCTTTTCTGGTCTCTCGTCGTCCTTCTCTTTACTGACGCGACGGCGAGCTTTCTCCCGGGATTCATCGCGCCGTCACTTGTGCTGTCCGGCGGCGTATCTTCCTGGATTCTCCGTATCATCCAGCTGTTCTCGCCCGTGTCTGCATTCTTCTTAAGCTATTCCCACGAGTTTGACTGGTTCTCGCTCGGGCTGCTCATCCTGTCCGCCATGCTGTCATGGTATCTGTTCAGGAAGCGTCAGGCGGAGCACGCGCGCCCATCGGGAACGCTTCGGTACCCCGCCATGGTAACGCACTGGATAGTCACGCTCGGCGTCGCATTGCTGGGGGGTTACATCTGTCACTATCTGCGACTTGCCGTTGCATCGTATGTGACGACAGAAATAGCCGGCAAGTACTCCCCCATACCGTTTCTCATCGGCGTCGCGCTCGGGCTCATCCTTTCGCTTTGGGTATTCAATCTCTTCCAAGGAAAAGGGCGGATCAACTGGCGGACTCTTATCGCCCCGGCTGTTACTGCGATCATTCCGCTCTCCATCTGGATGACCATTGTGATGTCCGGTGCGTTCGGATATTCCGTGAAGACACCTCAAACGTCCGACATCGCCAAGGTTACGATCGCTTATCATAACGATCAATATGACTATTACGGTGCGGGTAAAGTCGTAACACATGTATTGCTGACCGACGAGCGCGATATCGACGACTTCATGAAACTATACGGTCAGACCGTCTTGCCTGACAATCCCGGTCTGTCCGTCCCGAGAAATCTATCGAGCAGCAAGCAGTTACAACATTTCATCAAGGATCAAAGAGTGACGATCGGTGAAAACCGTTACCGCTCTTACTTTGAGGACACGGAATTTACGATCACGATGAAGGACGGGCGCACGATGAAACGTCGGCTGCCGCTTCTCGAAAGTCCCGCCAACGAGTACTTCTACAGCTTATTCATGCGCAATCGCGATTATCAATTGGCGGAATTTACCTTCAAAGAAATAATCGGATTTGCCGATTCCGGTGTCGTCTCTCAGGAAATTCTGGTAAACGAGAATATACCGGAGACGAAAAGACCTTCGTGGGTATCGGACTTGCAAAAGGCTCTCAAGGCTGTCGAACACGAATACCATGCGGCGCCGATCTATGAAACGTACGCGCTGCGTATGATGATCTCCCAACACCTGTTGACTCTTACGGAGGAAGAACGGGTGGCATACATCGAACAGGCGCCGTGCGTGATTCGTCTGACTGTGAACAAGCTCGCGATTAAAGGAGCGACGGAACCGCTCGTCTTCGATTACCCCGTTAACCCCGACCTGCTGAAGCCTCTTAGCAAAGCATTGGAGGAAATATTGAACCGATTGCCTTAGGTTCCTCTATCTGTGCAAGGATTCCGGGTACCATGTACAAAAATTCAAGTTAAGTTGAAAACTGTGCAGGGGTTCTGAGTGCCATGTCCAGAAATTCAATGTAAGTTGAAAAACTGTGCAGGGGTTGGGGGTGCCATGACTAGACAAGATTTAATTTTCCTGTTATTATCATCTGCGATCGCCCTCTTGCGAGAGGGTATCTTTTTGAGCTTTTAAGAAAGGAGGAGTGTTAATGCCTACGTTCAACCAGTTGGTTAGGAAAGGGCGGCAAAAGAAAGTGAGTAAAACTCATGTTCCCGCGCTTAATGTCGGCTTGAATACGTTGAAGAGACGCCCGTCGTACTATTCGTCGCCTCAGAAGCGCGGCGTCTGTACTGTCGTTAAAACAACGACGCCGAAAAAGCCGAACTCGGCTTTGCGTAAAGTCGCCCGTGTCCGTCTGACAAATCAGCACGAGGTCTACGCGTATATCCCGGGTATCGGTCACAACTTACAGGAACACAGTGTCGTTCTCATCCGTGGTGGCCGCGTGAAAGACTTGCCCGGCGTTCGCTACCATGTCGTTCGTGGAACGCTCGACACGGTCGGCGTCGCAAATCGCAAACAGGGTCGTTCAAAATACGGCACAAAGCGCCCGAGGGTCGCGAAAACCAAGTAGCGTAGCCAGCGGTTGGACAAACATGCAGCTGTAAAACACGCCTCCGATTTTTTCGGGTCTGTTTAATTGCGCATGACACGTGTCCATATCGTGAGTACCTATGGTTTCGGGTTTCCTGACAAAGAACCCGCATAATCATGAAAGGAGGGAAGACCATTGCCAAGGAAAGGCCATGTACCCAAGAGAGAAGTACTGCCGGATCCCGTTTATGGGGATATCCGCGTAGCTAAGCTGATCAATAACGTTATGTTAGACGGCAAAAAAGAGCTGGCGCAAAGGATTGTGTACGGCGCGTTTGACCTGGTCGAAAGTCGCGTCGGGCAGTCACCTCTGGAAGTTTTTAATCAAGCAATGGACCATGTAATGCCCGTGTTGGAAGTCAAAGCGCGTCGCGTCGGCGGATCGAACTATCAGGTCCCGATGGAAGTGCGCCCGGAGAGACGCCAGACACTCGCATTGCGCTGGATCGTCCAAGCTGCTCGCAACAGAAGCGAGCGGACGATGATCGAACGTCTCGCCAATGAGCTGATCGATGCGTCGAAACAGGCCGGTTCAGCATTCAGAAAGAAAGAAGAAATCCATCGCATGGCAGAGGCGAACCGCGCGTTTGCACACTACAGATGGTAATCAACGGAATACCCGCCGATTCGCACTCGTTGCCGTAAGGCGAGGTGTTTATTAGGAAAGTTTAGGTAGGAATCAGGAGGATTGACGATGCCGAGGGAATTCTCGCTTGAGAATACAAGAAATATTGGCATCATGGCTCATATTGACGCCGGCAAAACGACGACGACGGAGCGTATCCTGTACTATACGGGTCGCATTCACCGTCTGGGCGAAACGCACGAAGGTGCCGCCACGATGGACTGGATGCCGGAAGAACAGGAACGCGGGATTACGATCACGTCTGCCGCGACGACCGCTCAATGGAATGACTGCCGTATCAACATCATCGATACGCCGGGTCACGTTGACTTTACCGTCGAGGTTGAGCGCTCTCTTCGCGTGCTCGATGGCGCTGTGACAGTTCTCTGCGCCAAGGGTGGCGTCGAGCCGCAGACGGAGACTGTCTGGCGACAGGCCGACAACTACGGCGTGCCGCGCGTGGCGTACGTCAACAAGATGGATATCGTCGGCGCCGATTTTTTTCACGTCGTGGAGATGATGAAAGATCGTTTGGGCGCCAACGCCGTCCCGATTCAGCTGCCTATCGGAAAAGAAGATACATTCGTCGGCATTATCGATTTGATGTCGATGCAAGCAGAATACTACGACGAGGAAGACCTCGGGAAGACGATTACGACATCCGATATCGACGAGAGTCAATTGGATGAAGCCAAGGAGTGGCGTTCTCGTATGGTTGAGGCGATCTGCGAAACGGACGATACGCTCGCGGAGAAATTCCTTTTAGAAGAGGAAATTACCGTCGAGGAGCTGAAGCGCGGTTTGCGCAAGGCGACCATTGCGACAGAGATTATCCCCGTTACCTGCGGCGCTTCTTACAAGAACAAGGGCGTGCAGTTGCTTTTAGACGCGATGGTCGACTATTTGCCTTCACCGGTCGATATTCCGCCTGTCGTCGGGATCAACCCGAAGACAGAAGAAGAAGTGACGCGCGAGGCGGATGACAAAGCGCCTTTTTCGGCACTCGTATTCAAATTGATGACAGATCCGCATGTCGGTCAGCTATGTTTTTTCCGTGTTTACAGCGGAACGCTGAAGGCAGGATCGTACGTCATGAATGCGTCGAAAGGCAAACGTGAACGGATCGGGCGCATCCTGATGATGCACGCCAATCACCGTTCCGATGTCGATCAAGTCTATGCGGGAGATATCGCCGCGGTTGTTGGGCTTCGCAACACGACGACGGGCGATACGCTTGCGACAGAGCAGGCGCCAATCGTTCTGGAGAGCATGGACTTCCCGGAACCTGTCATCTCCGTCGCGATCGAGCCGAAGTCAAAGGCAAGTCAAGAAAAGATGGAGATCGCGCTGGCTAAGTTGGCGGAAGAAGACCCGACGTTCCGAACACGCGTCAACGAGGAGACGGGTCAGATGATCGTGTCCGGCATGGGCGAGCTTCACCTCGCCATTATCGTCGACAGGATGCTTCGCGAATTCAAAGTAGAAGCTAACGTCGGTCAGCCGCAAGTGGCGTACCGCGAGACGATCACGAAAACCGCAAAGGGCGAAGGACGCTTTGTTCGACAGACAGGCGGTCACGGACAGTACGGTCACGTCATCCTCGAGGTTTCTCCGCTCGAAGCGGGCGGTGGTTTCGTCTTCGAGGATAAGACGGTAGGCGGGGTCATCCCGAAGGAGTTTATGAAGTCGATTGAAGAGGGCGTTCGCGACGCGATGAACGGCGGTGTTGTCGCCGGCTATCCTGTCGTTGACCTCAAAGCGACTGTACTCGACGGCTCCTATCACGAAGTCGACTCTTCCGAGATTGCTTTCCGCATTGCCGGTTCCATGGCATTGCGAGACGCCCTTGAAAAAGCCGGTCCAATTCTTATGGAACCGATCATGAAAGTCGACATCATTACGCCCGTCGAATATCTGGGCGACGTGTTGGCGGACATCAGCGCGCGGCGCGGTCAAATCCAAGGAATGGAGGCGACGAGCAACGCGCAAGTTATCGATGCGTTCGTCTCCCTGTCGGAGATGTTCGGCTACGCGACATCGCTAAGGTCAAGGACGCAAGGGCGCGGCGTGTTCACGATGCAGATCAGTCATTTTGAACAGGTGCCCGAGAGTGTCCGCGCGCTTATGGCGAGATATTCTTATTAATGAACCGTGAAGGGCTGCTGATTATAAGCCCTCACAGAGCGCATTTTATTGCGTATATCTCAGTTTTATGAGATTATGAATAGGTATTGCAAAACTAAAATAATTAGATCTTTAATAACGATCTACCAGCAGGAGGATATTTGAAATGGGTAAACAAAGGTTTGAAAGAACGAAACCGCACGTCAACGTCGGCACGATCGGTCACGTCGACCACGGCAAGACGACGCTGACGGCTGCAATTACAAAAGTTCTCGCCAGAGAGGGTCTCGCGAGCTTTACGGACTACGCCGCGATCGACAAAGCACCAGAAGAGAGAGCGCGCGGTATCACAATCAACGCTTCTCACGTTGAGTACGAGACGGAAGCTCGTCACTACGCACACGTCGACTGCCCGGGGCACGCCGACTATATCAAGAACATGATTACGGGAGCCGCCCAGATGGACGGCGCGATTCTCGTTGTTTCCGCCGTTGACGGTCCGATGCCTCAGACGCGTGAGCATATCCTGCTCGCCCGCCAGGTTGGTGTTCCCGCCATCGTCGTTTTCATGAACAAGACGGACCAAGTCGATGACGAGGAGATTCTTGAACTCGTCGACATGGAGATCCGCGAGCGTCTGAACGAGTACGACTTCCCCGGCGACGATACGCCGATCATTCGCGGTTCTGCTCTCGAAGCACTCGAGTCGGAAAGCACCGATCTGAGCGATCCCGTCTATGCGCCTATCCTTGAACTGATGGAAGCTGTTGACAACTTCATCCCGACACCGGCACGCCCGATCGACCAGCCGTTCGCCTGTCCGATCGAGGACGTCATGACGATCACCGGTCGCGGAACAGTCGTTACCGGTCGTGTTGAGCGCGGTCAGATCGACATCAACAGACCCGTCGAGGTTGTCGGACTCGCCGATGAGCCCAGAAAGACAGTCGTAACCGGAATCGAGATGTTCCGCAAGATGCTCGACCATGCCGAAGCCGGCGATAACGTTGGTCTTTTGCTCCGCGGTGTCGCGCGTGACGAAGTCCGTCGCGGACAGGTCGTCGCGGCGCCCGGCTCCATCAAGCCGCATACGCGCTTTGTCGGTCAGGTCTACGTCCTGACGAAGGATGAAGGCGGACGCCATAAGCCGTTCTTTGACGGCTATCGCCCGCAGTTCTACTTCCGTACGACAGACGTGACCGGTGTCGCCCATCTGCCGGAAGGCGTCGAGATGTGCATGCCCGGCGACCACGTCGAGATCGCCGTTGAACTCATCACACCGATCGCCATCGAGCCCGGTCTGAAGTTCGCTATCCGTGAAGGCGGCAAGACGGTCGGATCCGGTACGGTCGTCCGTATTGTCGAAGACTAAGCCAGATAGCTTGTTAAGGAACTGAGATGAAAGCCTCGGGAACACGTTGTGTACTCGAGGCTTTTTCATAGGTTGAAAAGCGCGGGGAGTCCGCCGTGCTCCGTGAGAATATAGGCGCGTTAGTGCGCGGATTCTTGTGACGAATTGCGAGGTTAATAATGCAGGAAATTTTGATCGTGGTGGATATGCAGAACGATTTTGTCTACGGGTCGCTTGGAACGCCGGAGGCACAACGGATCGTCGATCATGTCGCAGAAAAAATCATGCAATTTGAAGGTCGTGTCCTCTTTACAAAAGACACGCACGAAAGCGATTATCTTGAAACGCAGGAAGGCGTGAGACTACCCGTCGAACACTGTATTCGCGGCACAAAAGGTTGGGAGCTTGTTCCTGCGATTGAAGCTCTGCGGCTGCCCGATACGCCCGTTATTGAAAAACCGACCTTCGGCTCGAGTGAGTTGGTCAGTCTCTTGGAGCGACTGAATGAAGAAGAGCCGATTCGCTCCATCACGCTTGTTGGACTTTGCACCGACATTTGCGTCATCTCAAACGCGTTGTTGATCAAAGCGTATTTCCCGGAAATCCCGATTGCCGTGGACGCGACATGTTGTGCGGGTGTGACGGTCGAAAGTCATCAAAGGGCGCTTGACGCCATGCGCGTGTGCCAGATCGACGTTATTGAATAAATTATGAGAGGATGTCGCCACGGCATGCGACGTGCCCTTAAATGGATAGGGGCGAAAGTTATGATTAAAACTCAGCTGTCGCGGCATGCGATCGTTTCATAATCATCCCGCGTATCGATATCAAGGGAGACGCGCTCGTCGCTATGCGTGATCGGAATCACGATGCACTTTTCTCTGTGTGCGTCCATGACTTCGCGCCCGCCCCGATCATCGTTCAGTTTTTCAAGTTCTTCATAGAAAAGTCGGTCGAAGAGTGCGGGTGACGTGCTCCTGCCGGCGATCTCAGGGACGATGATTTTTCCGTCTTCCGACGATTCGGCGAGCGTTCTCATGACAGCGGGCGACACGAAGGGTTGATCGCCCGGGACGAAGAAACAACCGGCGCTGCGATCACCGAGATAGCGTACACCAGCAGCGACGGATGTTCCCTGCCCCGATTCGTAGCGCCTGTTCAAGATCGTTTTAACAATCGTGGTCGGGGGTGTTTCCGTACCGGCGACTTTCATCACTGTTTCTTTTACCTCGGTCGCTTCGTGACCGAGGACGACGACGAGTTCGCGGATATCGCTTTTTAGTACCTGCGCAAGGGTATGCTCGAGGATTGTCTTGTTTCCGAGAGGAAGGAGCAGTTTGTTTTCTTTCCCCATTCGTCTAGACAGACCGGCGGCGAGCACAACGGCTGAAAAGAGAGGCGAGTCCGTTTCCGTGCGCACAAGACCGAATTCAGTTCGATGGGCATCTCCCGCGCCGGCAGTAAAAAAAACGGCATCGATGGAGGGAATCGCCAGCGCGTCTTCCGCCCATTTCCTCAGAGTCACATGGCTTGATAATGAATCCGGCAACAAATCGGCTTGATTGAAGATGACGGCAACGCGACTCGTTCGCGGGATTCCCTTAATAAAATGCCCGCTTCGCAATAGAGTGATAAGATCGTCAAATTCAACGCGTTCACCTTTTTCCTTGCCGATGATTTTCGAGAAGCGATCCGTCCTGTGTACAAATGGCTCAGTAAGTGGTTTTCCGACTCCGGCACACCCAAAGATAATCAGTGTCAAGTCGGTCGTTCGAGGGATGACGGGTTCATGTTCCGCATGCGCTTTCAGCGGTTTGCGCTTTGAGCCGTCCGCCTCACATAAGACGATGAGGTCGCTGTCATCCTCCTCGCGCCGTTCACGGATGTAATCATCGAAGACATCGCGCTCGATGCCGCTGTATTTCCCCGGGAAATCGGAAAACGGCTTTCCATACCACACACCGGAGTTCGCAGGAGGCGAGGCGGAAATCCTCAGGAGTGCGTCGTCAAGCTGACAGAACTCTTCGCAAGGATTCGTTGTTCTGTCTCGGTGACCGGGCGCGATCATCGCCGTTGTGGTCGTGAGGATGGAGCGAGTGCGATACTTTTGTTGGAAGAGGTTGACGAGAATCGTCGTCTTGCCTCCGCCGCCAACGGCGCTAATCACAAAGGGGGAGGAAAAGCGCAATTTCCGCTCATTCAAAAGCGAGCGGATATACCCGTCGAGTGTGTCGCGGCGTGCCATGTGAACGTTGTTCTTGTCGGTACGGTGATGCGTCACTGCAGTTCCTTTGTGATCACTAAATCGAGCGGATGCAAGTTAATGGATCTACCGTTGTTCCGCAAAAAAGGACGCGATAGCTTCGAGGACACCGCCAGCTATGTTACGTCCCTTGTCGCTGATGGTCATGCAATAAGAGACATCGTCGCGCGGGTCGATGTCGCCGATCTTCTGTCCTTCGAAAACATAATGACCAGGCGCGATCAGACCGCGCAGAACGCCGGAAATATGCGCTTTGACCTCCGTTCCGTCAACGGTCAGAATTGTATCGCCTTTCCGCACGTGATCGCCAATATCGAAGTTATTCGCCATCGTACCGGCATGCGGAGCGCGCAAGACGCGGTCGAGATCGTACCCGCCGATGACGCCCGGGATCCCCGTATCGGCAATGGCTTCTCCTTCTCTGATCAGGCTTCCAAGATGATGTCCTCGCTGCGTCTCAATGACGACATGGGCATGGACGCCTGCGACAATGCGAGGACCTAGTCCGATGACGAGAGGCGCCCACGACGTATCGTAATTGGGTGGCTTTTTGGAGATGGTGGCGTCGACAAAGACATCCGGCTTGAGATAGTCGAGGACCTCGCGATCGGGAATGGTCAGAACGGGGATGATCCCCGCATCGAGCGTCGGCTCGATGTCGGCGAGCGTGTGGATGTGTCGCGACGTTTCGCCTTGAATTTCCCACTCTCCCTCATAGATTGCATTGCAAAATGAGACTGTGCGCCGCACGCAGGTGGGCTTGGCGATGTCGCAGACGACAACGCGCAACCCCGCTTTTTTGAGTTTGTAGATGGATGCCGAGGCGATATCTCCGCCTCCTCGGAATAGTACTGTTTTCTGAAACATGTGACTCCTCTCCCGTTGAACAGGAAAAGCCTGTTCAACGCACCTGTGCGGCAGTATCGTTGAGCATATTCGTATTGCTTTGACGTCTTCGCCCCCGCCTATTCCGGGCTGACGCGGGAAACATCAGTCGGACAGACTATCGAAGTATCCTTGAATGAGTACGACAGGCGTGCCTTTGTCGCCGCTTCCGGATGTCAGGTCGGCAAGCGACCCGAGCAGGTCGCAAAGACGGCGCGGCGTCGTGCCTTCCGCTTTTTCTTGAGCGTCTTTGTCCCGATCCTTTTCGCGAATGGCGAGCTTAATCGCCTCATCGAGCTCCCTGCCCGAAAGGGCGGCAAATTCGTTATCGGCGAGATACTTCAGTTTGAGTTCGCGAGGCGTCCCCTTGAGACCGTCCGTGTAAGCCGGCGAGACGACGGGGTCCGCCAGCTCCCAGATCTTACACACGGGGTCTTTGAACGCTCCATCGCCGTAGATCATGACTTCGATGTGTTTGCCCGTTTCCTTTAGGAATCTCGACGCAATCGCATCGACTAGCTCTTTGCCGCCGCGCGGGAAGAGCTTGATATGCTCTTCGCTCGCTTTATTGCTGCCGAGGAGTCCGTATTCGCTGTGGTAACCGCTACCGTTGACAGGCGATGCCAAGATATCGTCGAGACCGAGCACGCGCGTAGCGCCTGCCCGCTCAAGGAGACGTCTCGTGCGGTGGCGCGAATGGACATCGGCAACAAGAACATAAGGTGTTTTCTCCAAGATGGCAACTGGATTGTTGGCGAGAATGATCTCCGCTTTGGCACCTTCAGCCTCAATGATTTCCCTGTAATGCTCGACATAATCGACGCCTGTGAACGCATGGCGATTCGTACCGAATAGTTCGCGATAACGCTCTTCCGTTAAGCAGTCAGAAAGCGGATCGACGCCCTTTTCATCCATGACATCGAGATCCATCAGACTGTTGCCGACCTCATCGGACGGATAGCTGAGTTGCAAGATGACTTTCTTTACGCCGCGCGCGATGCCTCGCAAATTCACGGCGAATCGATTGCGGCTCAGAATAGGAAACACAATGCCCACTTCGCCTTCGGGGAACAGTCGCCTGACGTCGTGCGCGATATCATCGCACGTCGCGTAGTTGTTCTCCGCGCGAGCGATGACAGACTCCGTAATAGCGACGACATCGCGGTCGTGGAGCTTGAATCCTTCGCTTTCAGATGCCAAGATGACGCTTTCGACGATGATGTCGATGAGATTATCTCCGCTTCTGATGATGGGTGTCCGAATGCCTCTGGAAGTTGTGCCTGTACGTCTGACCATGTGATGTGCGGAAAACCGCTCTCCTTTCGTGGCAGAGGACCTCCCGCAAAAGTATTGTCGGCATCGGTTCGTTTGCCGAACTCATCTTCGCGGAAAGCTCCGTCATTCCGATAAAAAGCCGACGCGCCTGCCCTCATGCCTGCAGCAAATAGAGCCGGCGCGTATCGGTGGCGGAGACATGTGAGAATCGAACTCACCTGGGAGGCTACTAACCCCCCTCAACGGTTTTGAAGACCGCGGGGCACACCAGAACCCGTCTGCCTCCATGGAGTATTCTCACTGTTTTAGAGCCTTTTGTCAACCTCGAGGAGATACCTCAGTCAAGCGGGACGGAGACGTGACGCGAGTAGCGGACGAGCCAGATAAGCGCCTCGGATACTTCGCGCTCCGTCGCTTTCGTGATGGCTTCGGCGTAATAACGTATCTGTGTCGAGTAGCGCCTCAGTATTTCGTCATCCGCCTGTTCGTACGTGTCGAACGGAAGGCGGTCTGTCTTAAAATCGACCAGGACGACCTTTTCATTCTCCTCAACAAACCAGAGGTCGATCATGCCTTGGACGAGCGTGATTTCATCGTCGGGGAACTCATCGCTTAGCTCTGATGCCGCAATCGCCATGGTGAAGGGCATTTCGCGGTAGACGCGTCCTGTCGCTTTTTCGGCGTCGAGCAGTCTTGCGGCAAGGGAACTCTTTGCCCACGCGACGATTTGAGGCACGAAAGGCAGGGCGGCTTTTTGCTGCTCGTTTGTAATCATGTCCGCTTCCGCCATCGAGCGCAGTTGGGAGCGGCAGGTTTGTTCCGCTTCTGTCGCTTCCTGATGTGCGAACTCATCTATATCAATGAACTGAAAAATAAAGTGCATCAGGGTACCGAGAGTCGCCCCTTTGATCTGATCTGGTTCTTCTCGTTCTCGCATGGTGAGCGCCATATCGGATCGCATGATAGCATTTTTCATGGGAGTATCGTCCACACCATCCTTGTCACGACTCAAAGAGAAATGATCCTCTCCGCTTACATCATCTGTCCGGGCGACGAGCGTCAAACCCATCGGCTCAGGCGGTTCATCGGAGGAAAACGGCTGATTAAACACGTCGTCACCCAAACGCTTATTGAGTTCAGTTACGGTAATCTTTGCAGGAGTAGCGGCGGTCTCTTTATGCGGGATGTTTTTCGATAGACACTCTGTGATCTTCTCGACGACATCGTCATGCGTCGTTGTATCGTTACTTGTCTCTTCAACGTGATCCGTCTCATTGTCCGTGTCGGCTTGTGTTTTACGTTTTTCTACAGCTGTCACGATCTCGGAAAATGGGGTGACGCGGGCGCTCAAATGTTTGAACTCGAAGTAGCCTTCAGTTTCTGACACAGTTGTCTTTAACGTTTCAGGCTCGCGTACGGCGAGAACCGACAGCAACAATCCCAGGTCGTTCTCTGCGTTTGCAGAAAGGCTCTCGGGGACGACGGCTCTTTCTGTCCGCTCCGTAGCACCAAGATGAGATGTGAGACGATCCGCTTCCTTGAGGATTGTCTTGACGCTACCGATCTTGTCCATCGTTTTCTTGACCGACGACAGCAAGATGAGGTGCTCTTTCGCTCGCGTCATCGCGACATAGAGTAGACGCCACGATTCTGCGCGTGCTTGCTTTTCTTCCGACAGACGATACATCTCATGGAGTCCGTTGTTGTAAACCGTCATTCCGCCGTTAACGATCGAGTAGCCCGATATTCCGTTTTGTTCCGAGTAGGATACCCAGTTTTTGCTTGAAGCGCCTCCACCTCCCGAATCAAGTCCGCCCAGCAGGACGTAATCCCACTCAAGCCCTTTGCTGCTGTGTCGCGTCAGAACGTGGACGGCTCCCTCCACGAGGGTCTTTGACGATTCCTTGTCATCTATAAATGGTTGACCAAGTGCTTTTTGGAGCTGAGCGAGCATAGAGCGCACGCCGAAGTTGTGCGGTCGGTCAGGAGACTCAAATAGCGCAACTAATTGCTCCAGTTCTTTATAATGACTCGCCCCAAGGTCGCCGCGCGAGATGTAGGGCACATAATCCGACTCGAGAAAAATAGTGTCGAGCAGCTCGCGTGCATTGAGCTCAGTCGCCAGCATTCTCCACCGTTTCATCCTCGCATCGAATAGTTTCATCTTTTTTGCAATGTCCGAAAAGGGATTGCTTTTGCAAAAGTACCGCAGACGGTCATGGAAGAAACCGGTGACTTTCCGATGTCCGCTTGTTGACGACTTGTCGTTCCCCTCTTCATCTTCGATGAAATCGAATGTCGTCTGTCCTATGCGTGCCAGCTCCTCGCTTGTGAACGGATTCGGAGCGAAAGGTCCGACCATGGTGGAGAGTAGAGGAATATCCTGTCGAGGGTTGTCAAGGACTGCGAGCAGGGCTTCTATCTGACGGCTGACGAGATTGTCCGGGAAAATTCGCCCCGAGCGGCTCGCGACGGGGATGCCGTATGCGCTTAACACTTCTTCAAATTGTCGGCAATGCTCATTGGTGCGGAGCAGAACGGCAATCGTTTCGGGTTTTGCGCCCGCGGTCAGCAATTCGCCGATCACGCGCGCCGCAATGAAAGCTTCTCTTTCAATTTTGGACAGTTTGCCGGGCAGTTGCGAAGTGAGGGAATCAGACGAGGATTCCTCGCTCTGTGCTTGTGTACCGACGCCAGCGAGTTCGTCGCAAATTGTTGCGATTTCCCACATGACTTCGGGAAAGTGACGAGGATTCAGTTCTTCCGTTTGCTCAGCGCGGGAGCGATGGACCTCGAACATCTGTGTCTCGTCGTACTCGATCTCTCCGACCGACTCCGTCAAAAAAGCACTGAAGAAATCATTGACAAATTCGATGATGCCGGGGCGGCTTCTAAAGTTTCGATTCATAAGAATGAGATAGCCGAGCTGATTGCTTGAAAGTGGCGGAACAAAGGGTTGATCATGATCGATTACCTGAGACTTATTGACGCGTGCTGAGAACAATTGAGGATTCGCATAGCGGAAGCGGTAAATGCTCTGTTTGATATCTCCGACCATGAATACATTTTTACGGTCGATGGCGGAAATGATGGCATCCTGTATGCTGCTCGTATCTTGGTATTCGTCAATATAGATCTCATCGTACAGCTGGCTGATGCTTTCGCGGATTTCATCTTTCTCTAGGATTGCGAGCACGCTATGCTCAAAGTCGCTATAGAGGGCAGTATTTTGTTCGAACCTTTTCCTCTGGTATTCATTGTCGACGAGAAGCGTCACTTCTAGGAATCGGGCGACCGGACCAGCCCCGGCTAGGACTGATTCTGAGAATACTGTAAAAACAGAAGGATGCTGTGAGAGATATCGCTTGTTTCGATCAGTATCATGGTTGACTTTATCCGAGATGAGTGCGGCGAGAGGGAATACTTCACTGAAAAATTGTTCCAGATAGTCATTTTTGTCTATGACTTCTCTATTTGTCGAGTTAAGATGGGTCATATTGGGGAGTATTAGCTCGGGTAATGTCTGTCCGATACGGACAATTTCGTCCCAGCGCTCTTTTGATCGCCCGGAGGCTTGCTCAAGAGCAGCGACGACACGTTCCATTTCCTCTGTCGTCTCTGCGAGATTGATCAGATGGTCTTTCTTTCCGGTCTCTCCCGCCTTCCTCCACTTTTCCAATTCATCAAATATTCTGCTGTAGTGGCTTGTGTTTTGCAGCTCTTCAAGCGCAGACGTTGCCGTTTCTAACGTCGTCTCGAAAAGTTCCCACCAGTATTGGTTCATGATGCCGTTCGGGAAGGATGCAACTTCGGCAGCGTAAGTCTCGTACGCGTCTGCAATCAGGCGCCTATAATACGGCAAACTGCGCAGTTGCTCCAGCATACGCACGATCGCTTCGCGAAGAGGCTTGTCGCTCAGTTTAGGGGCATAGGCGAGGGAGGTCGCTTTGAAGTCGCGCAGCCAGTCCGCGTAGGAGCAATCACGTCCTCCGAGCACGAAGGGTGTAATTCCGTCGGAAAGGTCAGGTATGCCGCGAGGGACGGTCGCACAGTAGTCGCACTCATCCTCGTCCGTGTTGTATTTTGTGCCGGGTTGACTTGAAATAGTTGAGTCGAGACTCACGGTTCGTTGTCCGGTCTCGTGTTGCTCTAATCGGTCGAGTGCGGCATAGAGAGTTGACAGAACCGTATCGACTGCCTCATCACAGAGATCTTGTTCTTCCGAGCCCTGCAAGACTCCATATCCGGGCTCTAGGTATGGTTTGCCCTCTTTGTCCGTGAATTCCGCCAGATAAGAAGAGAGAATGTGGTTGCAAAAGGAGTGAATCGTTGAAATTCGGGCAAGCGGGAGTTCGCGAATTAAACGATCGATGCGCTCGCGTTCGTCTGCATCTTGAGCGGAATCGCGCAATTTCCGAAAACTTGACATGATTTTAGCTTTCATGCTATTCGCCGCAAGTTCCGTAAACGTCACGACGAGGAGTCGGGAAGGTTTCACGATATTATTCAACGCACGGACTGTAATGCGCTCAGTCAAAACGGCTGTTTTTCCCGAGCCCGCCGCGGCTGAAATAAGCAACCGTTCAGGCTTGTCGAATTGAATTGCATGATTTTGTGCATTCGTCCAATCGATAGTTGTCATGGTGTCTCCGTACTCCTCTCTTCAATCCTCCGTATGCCTAAGGGTTCATCGTGCGGAGCGGATATGCGCATTCGCAGTCTACTCACTTTTATCTTTTCTCTCATTCTACCTTGAATATCACTGACAGTCGCGGACTCGTGATATGATTCATGCTAGATAAAATGCAAAGCGAGCATACTCGTACACAGTTCGGAAATGTGCATGTGCTTCGGGGAGGCATGAAGACAACATTGGGCGATCAACGTGATTATGCTATGATAATCAAGTGCCCATTTCTGTATATAAGGGGCGATAGAGGTGCTCGTGCACGATCGCGATCGCTGTCGCTGTCGAGCATAGGGGGGTAGTCTCTCATGCGAGAGGAAAAAGACAATATACCTGAATCAGAAGAGTTGTGTTCAGGAGATGATAGGCAACTACGCCACGAAGACGACGTCGACGCTGATTTTGACGATCGTTGGGTTCTGATTTCAAGCTTGTCAACTCATGCGGAGCATAAAGGGGAGGCATCGTCAAATAGGCAATCGAACAATTCCGATAGAAGCCTGCAAGTTCGCCGCCCGAATCTTCGCATGAACGGTGAAGCTCCTGCGGAGGCGGCACCTATGAACGGTGAAGTTCAGGCAGACACGGCGCCAAACGAAAAACCGAACGCCAAGTTCCTGCTTACGCCTTGGAAAAAGAATATTCTTAAGCGTTCCTTTCAAGGTATAGAAACTGAGAAACAAACACCGTCTGATGAAGAAGATCGGTCGAAAGCGAGCACGTTCTGGTTGGCGAAAGTATGGCTAAAGATCAAAAGTCACGCCATGAGCGAACGTTTTGCATGTATGACGAAGTTCGCCTTGCTGTTTTTCGCTCAACATTTTTTGTGTGAGTTCATTATTCGTGTTACGACGAGCTCCAATTTCTTTAGCATCGGCATTCTCCATTCGACGCTCTTTATCATTTCCAATTCTCTTTTCGCCGCCGGAATCGTCAGCCTCTTCCCGCGGCGAGGACGCGGCGTGTTTCTTGTTGTCGCGTTGTTCTTTTTGCCGTTCATTTATAGTGCGCAGCTGATTTATTACCGCTTTTTCAGGACTTTTTTCGTCTTTTATTCGATTGGACACGGCGGACAGGTCGCGCAATTCCTTGCCGACATTATGCTTAAGATTTTGCGCAACCTGCCGTGGATTCTCGTATCGTTAATACCGCTGATCGCGTATTTTGCTTATTTCCGCAAACGTTTTTTTGCTGCATGTTTAGCGTCCGCGGTTCGTATTCGCGACTCCTTGATCTGTATCGCGCTTGCGGTCGTGATGTTCGGCATCTCGATCGCGAGCATGGCATTTAACCGTACGTACAATAGTCCTTGGCAAAACTTCTTTTACGAGAATGAGATCTTGACGGGAGCGAATCAATTCGGTCTTCTGACCGCGATGGGTGTCGATGTTAGTCACCTCATTTTTCCTCGTTCAGCGCCGCTCACCCCTGATCTCTTGCCGGATCCTATTGAATCGACAGAGCCTTCCGAACTTCCCGATCCCTCATCCGATCCGTCCGAAACCGACCCGCCGATCGTTATTGAGCGCTTGCCCCAAGTCTTGCCTGTCGATTTCGAGAAAAGACTCGGTGAAAATAAGCCTGACGATGATGCGCCCGCCGTTTTATCCGGGAAGACGCGTGCCGATATGCTCCGCTATTTGGACACTGTTTTCTCGCGGACGATCCCGACGTACACGAATGAATACACAGGAAGAGGCAAAGGCTTCAATCTCATCTTTATTACAGCGGAGAGTTTTTCGCGTTATGCGATGCATCCCGAGCTCACGCCGACCCTGTGGAAAATGTGGCATGAAGGCATTCACTTCAAAAACTTCTATAACCCTGTCTGGACCGTATCGACTCTCGATGGCGAGTACGCGGGCATATGCGGTATGATTCCGAAGCAAGGTGTGTGGACTTTAACAGAGGCACATAAGAACGATCTCGCCCAGGCGCCGGGCAACTTGCTCAATCGACTCGATTACACGACGTATGCTTGGCATAATCACACGTGGACTTATTATAAGCGTCACCTTTCCCATCCTAACCTCGGCTATCTGTACAGAGGTTTGGGGAACGGTCTGACCGTGAGAAAAACGTGGCCCGAGTCCGATTTGGAAATGATGGAAAAGACGATTCCGGAATTTATCAATAAAGAGCCGTTCCACATCTATTATCTGACGGTCAGCGGTCACAGCGCCTACACGCGAATCGGCAACATGATGGCATCGCGCCATTATCACGTCTTTAAACATCTCGATCTTCCGGAAGAGGCAATCTGTTATATGGCGGCTAATTACGACTTGGAGTTGGCGTTAGAGTATCTGCTCCAACAGCTCCGAGATGCGGGCATCGCCGACAGGACTCTCATCGTCGTCAATCCCGACCATTATCCGTATGCGATGGATAAGGCCAATTACGATGCCTTGGCGGGGAAAAAGCTTGATGAAACGTTCGGCGTCTATGAGAGCGCCGCGTTCTTCTACCACGACGGGATCGAACCGGAAGTGATCGAGAAATATTGCAGCAGCCTCGATTTGTTGCCGACGGTCTATAACTATATGGGGCTCCCGTACGACTCGCGTATGCTTTCCGGAAGGGATATTCTCTCGGATCATGAAGCGCTCGTGATTTTTAACGGCAGAAGTTGGATCTCAGACTACGGTAAGTACGATGCTAAGACAAATACTTTCACGCTGCATGAGGGGCAGACACTTGACGAGGATGAAGAAACATACGTCGGTCGGATCAATCGAGAAGTCAGAATCAGGTTCGAGACGGCGAAGCTCATCATCGACTCAGACTATTACCGCGACCTGATGCCAGCGGAAGTTTGGGAACAGACAAGACAACCGTACCGCGAATGGATGAAAGAGAATCCGTGGTCCACAACTGAGAAACCACATCTGCCGACGACTGCCACGACGGAAAGCGAAGCCGAACAGACGACAACGACGCCGTAGCGAAGTTGGCTTTTTGATGATACGTGATCTTTCTTGAAGTTCTGTGTCGGCAACTTTATGCCGGTCTTTATGGAATCTTTAGTATTCTGTTTTGTCTGTGATTTCTTGAAGGATGTCTATCTTTATATTCTCATCGCTAATTTTAGGCAACGGCTTGTTTCGCTCGAGGCGATCATCATATCCGCATGCAGCGCGCCAATTACAGTAGTCACAGGGCGGTTTATCGGTACCGCGTATGGTCGGTCTGGCGGGAAATGTTCCTGCAAGGATATTGCCGATCGTCTCACCAGCTTTCTTTACAGCTAATTGGGCGGCTAGGTCAACGTTACCCGGTTCCCATTTCTTCTTTTGGTTTTCGAGGTGTTCTCTGACTTTGTTCTTTTCAACCGAGGTTTTGCTATATGCGTTTGAAATTTTCAGATCCGGTCTCTCAAAGCCGCAGAAATAGAGTTCGTCAACTTTTTTTTCATGGAATGCTGTCTCAAAAGCAAGCTTGTAGAGCGGGAGCTGGATATCTGTGCCGTCATAGAGATCAGCCCACGAAAAGTCTTTGCTCGTTCTCTTAAAATCGAAAATACGCGCTTTGTTTGCGGTATTTTCTTCTATACGGTCGACAAATCCGCGCAGAATAAAACTATAATCGCCGACGCGCAGGAGGTACGGTCGTGCGTCGTCGTTTGGGAAGTACCACTCTGAAAAGCGCGGTGAGTACCCATCCTCTTGACCAAAATCTGCGATCGCTTGAATTGTCTCCCCGGCAAAAATCCGCAACCTTTCACCTATGCTCCCCGATGAGGACGGCAGCGCGTACCAGCCAAGACCACGGTCTTCCGTTGCGGTGTTGTAGAGTCTCCGCATATAATCTGTCGATTCCACGTCCCGGCGCCAGAGAGCGGTTATTTCGCTGATCTTCTCTGTTGTGTCCGCGTGTTGCAGACGATCTTTCAGATCTCTTGTCGCAAGCTCCACAAGGCGGTGCAGCAGTGTGCCTTGCATATTCGGTCTATCTTCTGCTTTGACGCGTTCTTTCGCACCGGCGACATATTCCGCGAAGTAGAGGAAAGGGCAAGTGTTGTATCTTTGCAACAGGGATATGCTGACACCATCGACCGATAGGAGAATATCGCTGGCGAGTTCCTGCGGAAGCATGGTGTCTTCGGCTATCGTATCGGCAAGTGCCAGTAACGGTCGATCAGTCTTCCCATTTCGATCGACTGCCCGATTGACAGCCACTCTCCAAGCCGGAGGTGCTTTCGAATTCCAGCGCATGATGCGCTGAGCCGCCTGCAAGGCATTCCACCGTACGTCGGGTACTCGACCGGGGTCCATGACGGTGCTGAGGTTTTCCGGCTTTTGATCTTTTAAACCTTCGCCATTTTTCGATGGCATAGCCTTTAGGTTGTCAAACACGTACGATTGCCCGTCTTCACCGATCATGGGCACGGAGACATAGAGGGTGTGCGTCGGTCGAGACAACAGCATATGGACGAGCCATGCTTGCGAGGCGGGGTCGTCTTTTTGCAGATTAGGAAATGGCTTATGAGTCTCTTCCGATAGAAGTTCACGCTCCTCATTGCGCAAGTAACCTTGCTGTTTGTTCTCAGGCGGAAACGCTGCTGCCGTCGCGCCCAAGATAAAGAGAACACGACACGGCCACGTCGCCATCGCTTTGAGTGAACCGACCCGCACGTGGTCGGCGCCCAGCGGTACTGCCGGGAGGACAAGCCCTTCAAGCCCGGCAAGCAAAAGTTGCGTGTAATGATCCTGTGAGATACGAGTCTTTCCTAGGAGTTCTCGACATTCCCGCAAGAGATCGACCGTCGCATTCCATGAGGAGACGAGCAGCGTGGCACTATCTTGGCGCTTCTGTTCCACAAGAGAGTCAGTTCTCCGCTTGACACGCTCTGCGGGTGAATTGTATTGTCCGCTAAATAGAAAATCGAGAAGCAAATCACTCTTGTCATATCCGTTCCTAAGCCCGCGCATTTGTGAAGTGAAGGTAAGGAGGTGGAAGACATCCTTTAACGCTGCCCGAACGGCGCTTCGCTCATAGGCGTTTCCCTTGAATCGATTTGACAGTACGTCATCGAGCAGGGCGGGAGACGCTGCGAGTTCACGGAAATCGCGCGCTGTCGTCCAGCCGAGCGCAAGAGCCGCATTCTCGAAAGAGTCGATCACGTTATCCGAAAGTGGCGACAACCCGCTACGGTAATATTCCATCAGCTGATCGAAGGAAAAATCATAGGAACAAAGCGACAAAAATGCCGTAAAAGTGCGCGCAAAGGAACTTTGCGAGAGAGGTTTTCTCGTATCAACCCATGCGTCGACCCCGTATTCCGCAAGAGTCGTCTCTATGATATTGGGCATCGTCCGATTGTCGCAGAGCGCGACACCAATATCGCGTCGTCGGAATTGTCCGCCTAACAAAAGTTCTCTAATTATCCCGGCGCAGTAGCGCGCTTCTTCGTGTACGTTGATCGCTTCGACAAGCTGGATGTCGCGCTTTACATCGGTCGTCGCTTTTACATCATTTCCCGGAAGAGATTTTGTCGTCTTCTCGATAGACCGAGAAGCGGCGCGGTCGATTCGAACACCCGGGAATACGCGCTTTAGAGTGTCGATCGTCGCACGACCGTGCTGAAAGGCGAGCGCGCCTCGATTGCCGCCGGGGTAGTCTGCTGTTACTGTGAATGTTATGCCGGAGACGCGCGATGCCAAACCGCGGAGAACCTTCATTTCTTGTGAAGTGAATTGGCGATCGGCTCCGAAGCCGACAACCCAGATATGCGTTTTAGCCAGAAAACCCAGCCTTTGCGGCAACGGAGAAGACATAAGCAGCGAGGCGAGATTTGTCAAGGTGCAGTCGGGATCGCCTAATCGTCGCTGTGCTATTTCCCCTTCAAGTGCATTTTTCAGAAGGGCGAAATCATGGAACTTGTCAAGTGTCGCTCGGTTTTGTGATTCGATCTGAAGCAAGTCATCCGAGGATATCTCGTACCGTTGGAAATCTCCAAGAATCCGGACGAGCTCCGCGGCATAGCGCGGCTGACCCGCCATCCGTTTGAATGTTCTGAAAGGCATCTCCGGATCAAGAAGAATCTTCTGCGCGAGGATCGCCTTGCCGGCGCTTGATAGGGGTTCGTGAGTGGGGATGCCGGACTCTGAAAAAAGTCTTGTCGCTAATCGGCGAAACGATAATATCTCCGTCAGCATGATGCCGCCTATATGCGTCCTCGTGATAAAATGTCGCTCCATATCTGCCTTCATCGGCTCAGGAACAATTAGAAAAGCGCGCTGATCGGGTTGGAATTCAAGTCGACGTTCCATCCGCTCGAAGATATGATCGACAAGCAAGTCATAGTCTTCGGAATAGACGATGTCGAAAATACGTGCTGTCATACGTTTTCTTTCATCAATTGAAAACTCGTGCGTCTCCGACCAGTTTAGTCTTCTTTTGCCTATCGAAAAATTCGAGAAGCGCGATGGCGAATTTACGTGTTGCTTTGATTTTGTCGCGAAAATCGCCTAACGTGATCTGTCCCTCCGCCTCGATCGTCGTACGAACGACGTCCCACGCCTCATCGACAAGATTTTTCGGCATCAAAATCTGCGGTGTCAACCGGACAAGCGTTCCTTTATTGAGGAGCAGCGTGACAATCTGTTCGGTGTTGGCGCGTTTGTTGAACTTCTCGAAGAGTTCGTCGGTGCTCGGCGGCGTAAAACCGGCAACGGCGAACAGCGCTTCGATCTCTTCGATGATCTCCTTCTCCACTTCGGACAGCGTCACTTTGAATCCTTCTTTGGCGACGAGACCGGACGTAACAGTAAGGTAGCCTGCCCGCTCCAGCTGATCGATGACGAGGTCGGAAAGCTGTATGTCGGCGCGCGGGAGCAATCTCGTGCGCAGCTCTTCGCGGCGCATGCCGCTCTCGAGTGATCGTTCGCGGTGAAAGCGTTCAAGAATGTCCGTCGCGTCTTCACCGAGCCTCTTGAGCGTTTTTCTGTGTATGGCGACGCGGTCGTTCAACATGACGATGGTCTCATCCGCGATCAATTGGCGAATGAGCGCTTCCCGATCCTCCGCTTTAATTCCCGCACGGTAACAGGCGATGGTGAGCGGCGCCAACTGATGTTCACCCTGAAGAATGGCGAGCGCGAGGCGATCGGCTTTATCTTCGCTCGCCATGATGCGGAACTCCGGCTCATTGATCGGTCGCCTGCGACGCCGTTTGGCGGGAAGAGGATCGACGATGACACCTCCGCCGATCGTCTCAAGCGGAGAATAGAAGCGAATCACAAACCTGTCTCCGTATTTAACGTAAGCTTCTTCTTCAAGGCGGAGTTGTGCGTGGACGGTCGATCCGGGGTCTACGATATCCGTGTCCAAAAGGATGACGCGCGCAAGTATCTCGCGTGCGCCGTGGAATAGGTGTACGCGCATATTATTCGCGACGGGAAAACGCGTGCCCTGAAGCGCGGTCAATTCAACATCAATGCGCGTCGTCGCCATCAGGCTGTCGGGATATGCCAATACGTCGCCGCGCTCGAGATCGGCTTTTTTCAACCCTGCCAGACCCAATGCGACGCGCTGTCCTGACTTGGCGACCGTCTCTTGTTGTTCGTGGATCTGAATGCTTCGCACACGAGCTTTTTTGTTGCCCGGATAGATCTCGACCTGGTCTCCTGTTTGAATGGTACCTTCAATCAGCGTTCCAGTGACGATGGTACCGAAACCGTCGAGAATAAAGACGCGGTCAATCGGCAACCTGAAAGGGAGATGGTCTCTGTGTGTACTGATCCTGTCGACCTCATCGAACAATGTCTGTCGCAATTCTTCGATGCCTTCACCTGTCGTCGCGGAAGTCCGGATCATCGGCGCGTCCTCAAGGAAAGTACCCGCGACATGGTCGCAGACGTCCTCTTCGACGAGGTCGATAAAGTCCTCTTCCACTAGATCGCATTTTGTCACGACGATGACGCCTCGCTTGATGCCGAGCAAAGACAAAATGCCGAGATGTTCGCGCGTTTGCGGCATGACGCCTTCATCGGCAGCGACGACGAGAAGCGCGAGATCAATGCCGCCCGCGCCCGCCAACATGTTGCTGACGAAACGCTCATGTCCCGGGACGTCGATGATGCCTGTTCGCGTTCCGTCGGGATGTTCCAACCACGTGAAACCGAGTTCAATCGTGATGCCGCGCTCTTTTTCTTCGGCAAGTCGGTCGGGATCGCGCTTCGTCAACGCGTAGATGAGTGATGATTTACCGTGATCGACATGTCCCGCGGTTCCGATGATGACATGACTCATAGTTTATCTCCGTATCCAAGTGCTCGGGTGTGACAAGTTATGCAGGTACAAAGTTCTCTTCATCGAGAGTCCGATTATGACCGGGATTCGGTTTTCATTGCGTGGAGCAAATTATCAATGAGCAAATCCTCTTCGTCGCATCGAACCGTTCTTAAATCAAAGAATAACCTATCCTGAATGAGGCGACAAATAACGGGTCGTGAGGACGCGCGAAGATTGGAATCGATGACTGAAGGCGAGGGGGCGCCCTTGTGAAGAGCAGGATCAATCACGCATGCCCAAGACTCGAGATACAATTCCGGCGCCGTTCCACCTCCCATCACCATGCTGGATGGCTCGACGGTCGCCTGTATGTCATGCATTCTTAACTTGTCAGCGAAAAGCTCCGTGCGACGCTTCAGTTCCTCGGGTTCGACGAGCGCCATGGAAAGGATCGGTACGTGCCGACGCGCCATCTCATCGTCAAAATAGAGGCGCAACGTATATTCTAAAGCCACAAGGGTCATTTTGTCGCAGCGGAATGCCCTGAGAAGCGGATGCTCCCGCATAGCGGAGATATAACGCTCTTTGCCGACAATGATGCCGGCTTGAGGACCGCCGAGCAATTTGTCGCCGGAGAAGCAAATCACGTCGACACCGTCCTCGATGGCGGAGGCGACGGTAGGCTCATCGGTGAGCAAGGCGGCGAGTTGCGGAGATAGGCAGCCGCTTCCGAGGTCATAGATTAATGGCAAGTCGTGTTCGTGCGCCAAGTTCGCCAGCTCTTTCGTCGAGACGCTTTTCGTAAAGCCGATCAGACGGAAATTGCTCGTATGAACTCGCAAAAGGGCTGCAGTCTCGTCGGTCAAAACACGTTCATAATCGTGCAAATGCGTCCGATTCGTTGTCCCGACGCCGCGCAGGATTGCTCGGCTCTCTTCCATGATTTCAGGGATTCTGAATGAACCGCCTATCTCTACGAGTTCGCCGCGCGAGACGATGACTTCTCGGTCGCGCGCCAATGTCGAGAGGACGAGCATGACGCCTGCCGCGTTATTGTTTACGACGATCGCCGCCTCGACGTTGAGCAGTTCGCAGAGCAATTTTTCGACGTGCGTATTCCTGTGTCCGCGTGACTTTTGTTCGAAGTCGTATTCAAGCGAGCTGTAAGTCGATGCGACCTCATAGACAGCATCGGCGACTTTCTTTGAAAAAGGCGCCCTGCCGAGATTCGTATGCAAGATGACACCTGTCGCGTTGATGACGGGTCGAATTCCCGGTTTCGCATCGCGCGCGAGTCTTTCCAACACGCGCTGTGTGAGAAGTTCGCACGTCAAAGGCGTCTCTTTCGTGCTCGGATGACAGGTCGCGTTACATTCGCCTTGATTCAAAAGGGTTGAGCGCGCCTCATCGATGACCGCCCGCGCGGTTTTGATCGTCGGCATATACCCGAACGTCTCAATCGCTTCGGCGAAACACTCGTCGCCGATAAACTCATCTATTTTTGGTAAATCGCGAGGATTTGTGATTGTCATATCGATAGACCTCTTTTATGCTGTCGGTTCAGGTCATTTGCCTCGGAAGACAAACGAACAGCGTTTGCCACTGAACCGTTTTCCGAACTAGATTTCATGCGCCATCGGTACTCCAAGAGTCCGCTCCGATTTAACTTATCATAACAAATAAGGGGAGTTCTTTTTAGTGATTGGCGAAGAGCTCGATGTAGTCATCGCCTTCAACGCGGTAGACGCCTTCCGTGTCATCGTCGACCATGGCATCTTCGTCAAAATCAAAGGTGAAGCAGACGGCTGAACCGCACGAGACGGATAATTTGCGCGGAGCGGGAATCATCATCGCTTTCTCATCTCCCAGATCGCGTATGCGCCTCAGGAAGGAAAGGGCGCCGTAGTGTGTGTGAAATGTCGCAACATATTCCATAGTGAGCCTTTTCTCTCTACTTCGCGTGTAGCGGTCGCCGACGGAAGAGGTGAAAAACCGCCGGCGACCTCGTCACTTACAAACGCGTTTACTCGGTGAACGTAAATTTGTATTCTCCGTCCTCTTCAACAACCTCAAACTTATGACCGTTGTTTGTGGCGTATCGACGGATGTTTTCGTAGGGTGTCGCATCGTCGACGAGTACAACAAAAGGATACTCGCCTTCCATGATTGCCTTTCTTACGAGGAGTACCGGCTCCGGGCAGGACAGTCCTCTTGTATCAACTGTTTTCATATTGAATATCTCACTTTCTTTGTAGTGTGCGTCACACGCTTTTTGTTACTGGATTACACTTTGTTTCGTTCTGTTCGCTTTGCCGATGAACAGAATGTCGATCATCGGCAACGAACAAGTCGACCATTCTTAGGACTATTTGCTTTTTGCTGCCTTTTTCGAGTACGCAAAGCCGATAATAAGCATCACGACGATGCAGACGATGGCGGCGATGCGTCCATTTGCTGTGGTTCCGCCTGTTCTGACTCCGTCGACAATACTCACGCCGCCTGAAGCCAAGCCGAAGTTGTGTGCGAACGCCGCACCGGCGACGAGTCCGAGAACCGTGATGCCGGAGTCGGTATTACCTGTTCCCGCAAGGATGAGTTGACGCATCGGGCACCCGCCGAGCAGAACCGATCCGAGTCCGACAATGAGCATGCCGAGGATATTCCAGAGCCACTCGTCGTGAGCGATGGGTTGACCGGCGATGCTGAGCTTGAAGCTTGAATTGATGAGGTTGTAGACGAGTGCAACGACCAAGATCGCGATGTTCCCCCAGAAAAGGTGGAATTCCTTGATCATGAAGACATCGCGGAAGCCGCCCGCCATACAGATACGTGAGCGCTGACCGATCACGCCGACGGCGAGCGAAAGGATGAGCGCGAGCCAGATGTTGGCATGCATGGAACCGGGTCCCTTCTCAGAGAACGCGAGCAGCGGTGACGCAACCAACAGCATGATGAAAAGCGGGATTTGCAGCACGGGAACGATCGCGCCCTCGAGGGGGTTTTTCGCATATGTCCTGCCGAGCGAGAAGCCGTTACGCAGGAACAGCGTCCCGATAAAGACTCCAATGACGAAGCCGATGAGGGCGATCCAAGCGTTCAGGTCACCTGCCGCCATACGCAGAACCATGCGAAGCGGACATCCGAGGAAGACGAGCGCGCCGACCATGACCATAAACCCGAGGAAGAAACGGGTCAACGGCGATGAGCCGCCGCGAGCGCGGAACTCGCGGGTGATGAGTGAAATCAGGAACGATCCGAAGATGATTCCGATGACTTCAGGTCTTGCGTACTGAACAACGGGCGCGGTGTGCAGCTTGAGCGCACCGGCAATATCGCGCAGGAAGCAGGCGATACAGAAGCCCATGTTACCGGGGTTGCCTTTGATCATCAGGAAGACGCCTGCGAAACCGACCAGGACGCCTGTCACGATGACGGCAATAAGATTTTTCTTTTTCATATGATCTCCTTGTTTCTTGTATTAGTGACTGTCCGAACTTTGTATTTGACGTCACTTTTGTTGATCGCGATCGCTTCATCGAAAACGCATGGGCGCCCTCACAATCGCTCAACGCGCCGGCTCTGGCGGACGCACGAGAAATTGGCGAAGGATCGCGTGTGATCCTTGACCAATAGCAGTTCGTTGGTTCGTTATTCGTTAGGTGAAATAGGGGCGTATCCGGATGACCGATCAGATGACCTTGATTGGGGCGCCTTCCCAGGGGAGGACTCTGCCGACTCGCCAAGCTTCTTCGCCCAGCGCGCGCATCGCGTCTCTGTACGGTTCAACGTCCTCTTCTCGCATGGCGAGAAGCAGGCCGCCCGATGTCTGCGGATCAAACACCAAGTCCGAGATTTCGAGAGGCACATCGCTTGCGAAAGACGCGCGATCCCCGATGAAATGACGGTTGCGGTAGGCTCCAGCCGGGAGAATGCCGTCGGTTGCCATTTCAATCGCCTGTGGAAGAAGTGGGATCAGCTGACTCTCAAAAACTAGTGTTGTTTGATTGTCATTCCCCGCCATCTCCGATGCGTGTCCCATCAAGCCGAATCCCGTGATGTCGGTTGACGCGGAAACATCCAGTGCAAGAGATGCTTCACAAGCGTTCTTGTTGAGTCTCGCCATCGTCTCGACCATTAAGCGTTCGCTTTCAGGTTCGATGAGATCGACTTTCGCTCCCGTTGACAGTGCGCCGGTTCCGAGTGGTTTCGTCAGAACGAGCACGTCTCCGTGCCGCGGTGTGTCGTTGCGCCTGATTTTGTCAGGATGACAAAGCCCCATCACCGATAGTCCGTACTTAACTTCCTCGTCCTCGATGCTATGCCCTCCGGCGATAATGGCGCCGGCTTCCATGCATTTATCCGCGCCGCCCTCGAGTATTTTGCGTACAACAGCCAAGCTGAGGCAATTCGAGAAGCAAAGCAGGTTCAATGCTATCTTCGGGGTGGCACCCATCGCATACACATCACTGATCGCATTCGCGGCCGCGATACGACCGAAATCGTACGGGTCGTCGACGACAGGAGGGAAGAAGTCAAGTGTCTGAATAATCGCGATTTCTTCCGATGCGATATAGACGGCAGCGTCATCACTAGAGTCGTAACCGACAAGAAGGCGTTCGTCTACCACTTTGGGCAATCCGGACAGAAGTTCCGATAGGACCGCCGGCCCTATTTTCGAACCTCAACCGCCTGCTTTGGTCAACTCTGTAAGTCGAATCTTCGTGTCAGACATTGATTGCACCTCCTTGTCGTAAATTAGGCAGAAACCCACTCTGTATGATACACGAACCGACGTGTTTTGCAAAGTGAGACGCACGGCAGGTCGTTGTAATTGACAATTAGGCTGAATGCCAATTATTCGTGTATACTACTGCTATTCATGTATACTACTGCTTACAACACTTTAAGGCAGCAGTGTATTGTCTGGCATATGGTTGTCTAATTCTTGAAAGAGAAGGGTAAAGGGAAAGTAGTATGTTGACTCGGTCTAAAATTGTCAAGTTTTCGGCTCTTGCAGCCATACTGATCGTCATTCTTTCAGTTACAGTTGCTCTTGCTTGTCTGAACCTGTCGACAGGAAATACGTCGGATAGCTCGACAGCTTCCGACCTCTCGCCGTTTACCTCCCAAACGCTTATAGATTCTTCGAAATCTGAAAGAACTTCGATGCCAAGCACAACGTCCTCTTCTGAAACAACGACAACAACGACAACTGAGCCGCCAACGACAACTACGACGACTACAACCACAACGACGACAAAAACGACAAAAACGACAAAGACGACAAAGAAGACAACGACCACTACCACAGAACCGCCTGATGCTGACGAAATTTACGACAAGGTGCGTGAGTATTTTGTGAAGAGTTTCAGCGCACACGGTGATATGATCGATATGGACGTCTTTGCGAGCGGAACAAATATCTTACAGAATCTGTTGGCAAAGCGCCTTGATCTTCTAATGCGGCGGCGTCAGGAATTCAACCTCGTACCGTCCAACACCTCGATCAACCTCAAGCTTCTCGAGAAGCGCTTCCTTGCCGATACGGCGTATCTATCCTATCTAGTGACGGAGACATGTTCCTTCTCAAATTCGGATGACACGTCAGCGGAGAAATCAACGTGTCGGCACAATTTGCTAATGATGTTGGTAAAAGAAGGGGGAGAATGGAAGATCAAGTCGTTTCTCTCGCGCGATAAGCATTTCGGGATGTTTGAAAAATCCAGTAGTGCGAGAGTGCTAAAAGTGAGAAATGCAATCAAAACAGGTGTGAATCTGTCTCCCTCATTGTTTACACTCTCGTGCTCGAATGATTTGATTGCAAAACGCTATCAGCAAGAATTGGACAATATCGCCAAGGATAAGAAAGCATCTGTGCTCGAGGAGAGTGTCCCTGTCTCAACCGGTGAAAACAGAGGGCTGTTCGACCGCGAAGCGATGCGACAGTATCAACAACAATGGGCGCTCAGTCGTAACACGAAGCACTATCCCGACTATTCCTACTCCGGAGGGGACTGCCAAAATTATGTTTCACAAGTGATTGTTGCGGGCGGCACTCCTATGGATACAGTAGGCTCTCGCCAGTGGTATTATTTCAATGATGGTCGAAGATCGCCTTCATGGGCCGCCGTGGGCTATTTCATCTCCTATATCCTGAACAATACCGGCAAAGGTCCGCATGGAGTACTCGTGAAGAACGCCGGCTCGCTCCTAAGCGGTGACGTCGTACATATCGATACGGATTACGACGGCAAATACAATCACGCCGTCTCGCTTTACCTTTCCGGTTCATCCCCCACTTTCTCCGGGCACTCAAACGACGATTTGAATTATCCGCTTTACTATATACCGGGGATCAAACAGTACTACCATCTTGTTGACTACGGTAAATAGAGTCGATGCGTTCTCAGGTGCATGCATCACGAGGCAGGAGGGTGGTTGACACGCAATTTGATGGCGGAGGGAACGTTGTAGACTTGCCATCTCATTCGTGAACCGCCGTATTCGCCGTCTACGGTAAAGGAAACAGGTTCTTTGAACGTGAAGATGACTTCACGCGCTTTCTTGCTGATGATCGCGCTCGTTTTTTTGCGTTGTAGGAGACGCGAGAGAAGCTTAGCGATCTGTCCGACATTTTGCGGCGGTTTGACGAGCATCACTTCAAAAAGACCGTCGTCAAAAATGACATCTTCGAGTCTTATCATGCCTCCGACGGAAAAGGAGTTAATGATGCCTCCAAAAATATAGCTGCCCGAATAGTCTACTCCGTCGATCGTGACTTCCACTTCCATCGGCGCGATGTCCTTCACAGATTGAAGACCAGTCCATATGTACGCGAAGTGTCCAAGTCTCTTTTTTAAACTGCGCCTCGTTGCATAAGAAGTTTCAGTAAAAGCGCCGAAACTAGTGATGTACGTAAAGTAATCGGGGAGTTGTTCTTCGTGCTTCGGCACGACGCCTTTCGGCAGATCGCTGCGCAACAGAGGTGTCGACCCCGAGACTCGACCGATATCGATGGCGAACGAGACGCCATGTAACATTTCACGCGCCGCTTGCCTTGGGTTTGAGGAGAGATTGAATGTCCGCGCGACGTCGCATGTGGAACCGACAGGCAAAAAGCCGACCGGGGGAGGCGACTCTAATCGCATAAGTCCCGAGACGACTTCCGAGAGTGTCCCGTCACCGCCGCACGCGACGACGAGATCGTAGTTTTCGGCTTCGTTAAAGGCGATATCGCGCGCATCACTAATACCGGTCGTTCTCCTTTTGCACGTTCGAACACCGCCATATTGCAACTCATGGATGAGTTGCTCGGCTGCATCGTTCGATCCGTGCCGTCCCGCCTGAGGATTGACAATGATAAGCGCATTTTTGAAAACATCTCTCATGGTCATTCTTACAGTTTCCCTACACGATTAACCGACGTGCGTAAAATGTAAAGTGTTACGACGACATCCGTGTGACGCGGTCGAATACGCACGAAGAATGTATACGAACAAGTCGACGCCGGGGAGCCGAAGTAACGCTCTTGCACCATTCTACCATGAGCGATGAAAGTTCGATATCGTGGAAACAGTCCATGGGTCATCGGGGTCTGCGGTGGAGTTCATACCCGGAATTAGAGTCTTTGACATCGATATTGAGGATGGATTGTCATTGAATTGTAATATGACGCATCTGGCGAGATACCACAATATATGGTATTGTCCTTTCTAGCTAGACACTACATGGTGTAGATGAAGAGGTGAGGAGATGAAAGCCATGTCGCTTGACGGAAGCGTTTTGAAGAGACAAACGAGAATCGAATCAGAGACCAGCGACGCTCCGCATGTCATAACATCTCCCGACCCGACTCACGTGATCAAGCGTGACGGCACGCTCGCATCGTTTGATCGTTTTAAGATCAGACGCGCGATGGAATTGGCGAACCGCTCCATCCCGAGCGAATTCGTATCGGACGACGTCCTTGATCGAATGACCGATACGGTTATCGCATCGATTTCCTCCGAGACACCTTCCGTCGAAGAAATTCAAGATCTTGTCGAATACACCCTATTCTCCGAGCGGCTGTTCCGCACGACGAAAGCCTTCATCATTTACCGCGAGACGCACACTCGTCGACGCGACTCCATTGACGATCTGATGAAGCTGTATCAGGACATGACGTTCGCGAGCGCACACGATGTTGACATGAAACGCGAGAATGCCAACATCGACGCCGACACGGCGATGGGCACGATGCTCAAATACGGCTCCGAGGGTTCCAAATATTTCATCGATCGCTACATTCTTCCGGAAGAGATCGAAGAGGCGCACACAGCCGGTGACATCCACATTCACGATAAAGATTTCTACATGCTGACGGAGACGTGCTGCCAGATTGATTTGCAGAAACTGTTTCACGACGGATTTTCCACGGGGCACGGTTACCTGCGCGAGCCGCAGAGTATCAACAGCTATGCGGCACTCGCGTGCATCGCTCTTCAGGCGAATCAGAACGAGATGCACGGCGGGCAATCAATCCCCGATTTCGATTATGCGATGGCGCCCGGCGTGATCAAGACATACCGGAAGAGGGTGATCGGTATTTTGACGGGATGGGCTTCACTTGTAGGCGAGGAGCTCGATCTCGATAAGGTCAAAATGTGCGTGGATAAGATCGAGCGACTAGAGGACACTGATTCTCTCAGGCGAGATCTCGTCGAGCTTTTGAACGGGAGCACAGCCGAATCGATTGATCGCATCCTTGAACTTGCTCTCGAGAGAACGAGAAGCGACACGAATCAGGCGATGCAGGCGCTTGTTCACAATCTGAACACAATGAATTCGCGCGCCGGCGCTCAAGTTCCTTTCAGTTCGCTCAATTATGGAACCGATACGTCGGAGGCCGGGCGGATGGTGATGTCGGAATTGCTCGAGGTAACGCTTGAAGGGCTCGGAAACGGCGAAACGCCGATTTTCCCCGTGCAGATTTTCAAGGTGAAAGAAGGCGTAAACACCCCCGGCGATACGAACTATGGTCTATTCCAAAAGGCGATCAGGACGTCGTCGAAGCGTCTGTTCCCGAATTTCAGTTTCCTCGATGCACCCTTTAATCTCGCATACTACCGCGAAGGAGACCCCGATACGGAAGTGGCCTACATGGGGTGTCGTACGCGCGTGATCGGCAACGTCTACGATCCCGACCGCGAAGTGACGAAAGGGCGCGGCAACCTTTCCTTTACATCGATCAATCTGCCGCGTCTCGGCATTGAAGCGCGCGGATCGGTTGAGACATTTTTCGCTTCACTCGATAAGAAGCTAGACCTTGTCTTCCGTCAACTGAAACACCGGTTCAATATCCAGCGCAAAAAACGCGTCTACAATTACCCGTTCCTGATGGGGCAGGGCGTGTGGCTCGGCTCGGAAGAACTTAGTGTGGGCGACGAAGTTGGCGAAGTGCTCATGCACGGAACACTGAGCGTCGGTTTCATCGGACTCGCAGAGACACTCGTCGCGCTGACGGGAATGCACCATGGCGAGAGCGCGGCAAGTCAGGAGCTGGGTCTTGCCATCGTCCGCCATATGAGAGAGCGCTGCGATGAGCAGAGTCAACTGGAAGGTCTCAACTACACGTTACTCGCCACGCCCGCTGAAGGGCTGTCGGGGCGTTTCCTCCGCATTGACAGGAAAAAACACGGGGAGCTTCACGGGATCACCGATCACGACTATTACACGAATTCGTTCCACATCCCTGTTTACTTCCCGATTACGGCTGCGGAGAAGATTTGTCGCGAGGCACCGTATCATGCCTTGACAAATGCGGGGCATATCAGCTACGTCGAACTGGACGGCGATATGGCGAACAACTTGGACGCTTTCGAGCGCATCGTGTTGTTCATGAAAGACAAGGGAGTCGGATACGGATCGATCAACCATCCCATCGACCGAGATCCCGTCTGCGGGTACATGGGTATCATCAACGACGTCTGTCCGCGGTGCGGACGGCGTGCTGGCGAATCGATCTCCATCGAAAAACTTGAAGAGCTGAGACGCCGCTACCCCGACGTCCCGCCTTCGTGTTAACGAACATAAAGAAATATCAGCAAGAGCAAGCACAGGGGCGAGAGCCTCTCACATCGATAGAGAACAAAGGAGACCACCATGATCAGCAAACATGCAACCGTTGGAGAAGGCGTGAACTTTCAAAGGATTCGCAGAATAACGGGTTATCTCGTCGGAACGACCGACCGCTTCAATGACGCCAAGCAGTGCGAAGAACGTCAACGCGTGAAGCACGTCGTCAGAATCTGATGACACGAACGATCCGTGTCGCCGGCATTGTTCTGGAGTCCGTCACGGACGGACCCGGTATCCGGCTCGCGCTCTTTTGTCAGGGCTGTTACCATAACTGCCCCGGCTGTCACAACCCCGAAACACACGATCCCGCAGGCGGGCGCGAGATGACGGTCGAGGAGATTACTGCCCTCTACGACAGCGACCCGCTCCTTTCCGGCATCACGTTCTCGGGAGGCGAGCCGTTTCTCCAGCCAGAACCTCTCTCCATCATCGCCGACCACGTTCACGCTGTCAGAGGCAACGTCATCGCCTACACGGGCTATACGCTTTTACAACTCCGAAAACTTCAAGAGACACAACCTGCCATCGGTCACTTGCTCGACCGTATCGATCTTCTGGTTGATGGACCTTTCATTCTCGAGGAGCGCTCGCTTCTCCTTCCGTTTCGCGGCAGCGCAAACCAGCGTGTCATCCCTCTAAACGAAGGCAAGGGAAAAACACTCGCTGAAAAAATCAACAGTCTTTGAGTGCAATCTCTCCTTTATTGCGCATGCTCCTTCTTGTATTCTTCCGTCAGAAGATTCATTTTACGTATTTCTCTTTTCCACCCCAGATACATAAACAGCCATATCAACGCGTAGGCAAAGACGATGATTGTCGTCATGATCAGAATCGGTACGATGTGTGGGGAGAACCAGTGAAGTATCAATCCCACTACAAGATATGAAACGATTATAATGACACAGTGGAACACGGATGATCGCAGAAGACTCCAGCTTTCTATATCGAAGAAGCACATCCCGCCAAACGCGACGGCGCCGAGCAGAGCACCGAGGATTGTTTGAAGAATCAAAGCTTCGACAAAGCCGACTTTTTCAGTCAACTCCGGCATACACACCAGCCACTCACCCTTTGTTAATTGATTGATCAAAAGAGTAAAGAGATGTGCCATCGTCGCACCTACAACCAGACCGATGAGTGATCGTATAAGCAAACGCTTTTTCATCGTCCTATCCTCCTTTTCTGAATCTTTTCGCGGATCTGCTTGGTGTATCGCCTAGACGTGTAGCACTTATTTCCGTTCGCCATTGTGATCTGAATGAATCCGCCGCTGACAAAGTCCCAATGCTCCAGATATTTCAGATTGACAATCTCGGACTGAGAGATGCGCATGAACCATATAGGGTCAAGAAGTTCCTCAGTCCGCGATAGCGCATCCTTTATGATGTGGTCGCCGTTAACCGTTACGGCGGTGACATAGCGACCATCACGCATAAGAAGGATGACGTCATCAAGATTGATGTTGTATTTTTCATAAAACGCCTGACCGACTAACAGCTTTTTTGCATTTTGCGAAAGCTTCGACAAAAGAGCATCAACTTGATTGTCTACATTCTTCGCTCGCACAGTAATTTCTATGCCGTCGACCGTGTCATCCTCTACAAAACGGAATCGCACATCCATGTAATCCCTGCTTTCTTTTCCACACAAGCAACAATCGTTCCGCACGGCAATGCCGTGTGCGATTTTGTATGACCATGATAAACAGTAGGTCTTTTAATTTTCAACATAATAGTTGTATTCGGTCTTATTTTCGTCATATTCGGTCGGTGCGGATACCACTTAACATATTTTTTAATGAAGTCGTTAATGCCATTATCAATGTTGGTCGCCCTCTTTATCGCCATATCTGGTCTAATCGAAACATCGAATATTTTGAACTCATCGTTATCAAATATAGGGTCCTGAATAGCTTCATGTAAATGATCAAGGGTACACTTATCGGTCTGCAGCTCATACCGCGACACACAAACGTAATCGCGCTGGGGTTCTTTGCCTGATTCCATGCAACACAAATTAACTGATGTGCCAAGGTAAAGACAGGGAAATCCCGGTATGCTATATCTTTGTGTTGACATTTTTGAGCGCATACTGAACGGAACATAAAAGACATTTTAACGGTTAGGAACAACAGCGCTTTTCACATCAACAACACGGTATAAAGATTCTTCGTTGATGCTTTCCATTTCAACTAATAATGGATCTTTGCTAAGAATCTCCATTACACCCTCAAGACTCTTATATGCTTTCTCTGGATATCCTCTGAAACAGAAGTCAACAGCAGCACATATATCGCGGCAAACAGTCTTCACCGCAACACACAAGTCGGGATCGTCACAATACTTCCCTATGTCGTCGCGGTATTCTTTCAGATGTTTGTACGGTGTTTTATAGAAATCCTTGCCATCCTAACGCATAGGCAGCTGGAAGGTGTCTTTTGAAAATACTTTTTTAAACGTTGATACGTCCATTGCTCTCCTATGTGCCCTGCGCTGTTTCTGTCGATTTGTCTGTGTATGATTCTGCGAAGGTTTACCGCTCTGCCTTCTCAATCAAAAGGATGATTGTTAACTATCCTTCAGAATCCACTGACCTGTCTTTGCGCTACCCTCATATTCTAATTTGTTCGACTCTTTAAGTGTCTTAATATCTCGCGCAATCGTGCTATGAGACACACCTAACTTATCGGACATTTCTTCTCTTGTGATCCTCTTGTCTTCTCTTATTAGATTGATTATTTGTAACCTTCTTACCTCTGGGGACATTTTCGTTTTTCCACTTTGGGATTCACTTTGAGGTTCATTTTGAGATTCATTTTGAGGGACATTGACTTTGACTCCCAATTCGGCAAAACCTTCGGGGGCTGTGAACCGGATCATGATATCTCCGGGATGAATCTTGAATGTCGGCTCTGGAACATTTTCCGCCTTGCAAGCACTATAAATTTTCTCAATACCGCGTCCCCAGCTCTCAATATGACCGGCTAAATAAAACACGTTAGCAATCGACGGATTGAAAGGAATGGATGTGTGTTTTCCCAACAGGTCATCTAATGTCCAGTTTTCCGGTAATCGTCCGACATTGCCGATATAAAGCTTGTCTTCATAGATGCTGATCTGAATGGGAATACTTCGACTGTAGTCTTTGTGACAGATGGCATTAAGGATTGCCTCACGCAAGGCTTCATCAGGAACGAAATAGCGTTCAATTCTCTGGATGCCTTCATACGTGATGCGCGCCTTCATGTATTTCAGGTGAATGACTTCAATAATGCGATCAATTTGATCAATGAGCGGACCTCTGATTTCATCCTGATATTCGAGATCCGCATGATTGCGAAAGAACCCGATTTTTACATAGGCGCCTAGCTGCCATTTTTCCGGATTTTCCGAAAACAAAAGCATCGCGGCGTTTGTCAGGTGTCCGTTTCTAATCAGTCCAAGCCTTTCGAGCAGCATTTCTTTCGGTTCGTCCAAATTATCTGCCGGAATACGACCTTTCTTCGCTGCCAGTTTCTTAAAGTGTTTAACAGCTTGATCACTTATGTCGTCCATCGTAAATCCGGGTAGGGGAAGGCTATCCCAACTCACGCCACGTTTGCTTAAGATAAAGCTTTCCAGCGCTGGTCCCGTTAACCTTTGATTCGTAGCGCCACTGCGAATATAATAACTTCCTTTATAGGAAATGGGTACGGGATAGGGTGGCACCTTAATCTCGATCAGATCTTTGCCTCCCTCACGAGTGAGATGAATGTCAACGACAATTCCAAGCCCATCACGGATTTTGTTCGGCAGATCAACCATTAATTTCTTTGCATTTGCGACACCGATAGATTCGCCATCGTCCCCTTTGCCTATGATTAAAGCCCCGCCGGAGCTGTTCGCAAAGCCGCAAAGCCAAGCTAAGAACTCATCATTCCATTCTTGTTTCCACTCTACAATATGGGATTCCAACATGAAGACCCTCTCTCAAACTGCACTCTACCACGCATCTGTCGATAACGAGGCGCTTCTCCATCTCTTAACAAATACTACTCTATCGCTCAAGAAATAACCAATATCTAGAGTAGCGAGTGACTCACGTCCCTTTCCGCAAAATGTGCAAGTATTCTTCGTAAGCAAAGATTCTGTTCCTTTTAATATCCTCCGTTTGGACAAGAATGTTTGCATCCATCAATCGTTTGACGGCAGAGGAAACCGTGTTGAACGATACACCAAGTTTTTCCGCTGTCGTTCCTATATCAATCATCGGATTTTTCTCAAGATACCAGAAGACCTGCATCGCTGTTTGAGAGGCTCGCCCCATTTTTTCAATGATGGTGAGGTTCTTATTTCGTAGCGCGGTCAAGTTATCAATGGTGTGTATCGCATCCTTGGCGGATTCAGCAATCGCGAGGAGGAAAAAACGAATCCATTGTTCGTAATTGCCTTTATGTCTGACCTCGCTCAACCGGTCGTAATATTCAATCCGGTTCTTCTTCAGAAAATAGGAGATGTAGAGAGCCGGTGTTGAAAGCAGCTTTTTGTCCATTAAAAAGAGTGTCACAAGCAGACGCCCGATCCTGCCGTTGCCGTCGAGGAAGGGGTGTATTGTCTCAAATTGATAGTGGATAAGCGCCGTGCGCATAAGAGTATCAAGTCCGTTGTCTTCGTTCATGTAGCGTTCTAACTCGGACATGGCTTCGATCATATCATCCGTGTTGGGCGGAATGAACCGCGCTTCCTTTAAAGAGCTGTCCGGACTTCCAATCCAGTTTTGAGAACGCCTGAACTCACCGGGGTTTTTCTCTTGCCCGCGCACGCCGGTCATCAAGATGGCGTGTGCTTCTTTGATCAATCGGTTGCACAGCGGAAGTGATTTAAGGCGCTCGATCGAGTGTTCCGTCGCCTTGATGTAATTGACGACATCCGCTACGTCTCTATTGATGTTTTTCTCAATCATCGGATCGAATATGTCTTCAAGTGTGGCTTGTGTTCCTTCAATCTGCGAAGAGAGCAGCGCTTCTTTGCGGACATACATTGAAACGAACAGATCCATGTCAGGAATGCGCTTGGCGATGCTCTCAAGCGAAGACAGTGCATTGTTGGCATGAATGAGTTGCGCGAGCATATCGTCGTCAATCTCAATGGCGGGATGCGGCGGCAGGGGAGTTGGCACGAATGACTTGTATGCTGCTTCTCCGGTTAGGTTCGTTTTGTAGTAGCCCGCTCGGCGGTGCATTGGTTTTCTTTTCCTTTAACTTGAAATACTAAGCGCATTATACCTCGTTTATTTCAATTTAACAAGTAAACTTAAAATAAGTTGCGTATTTCTCGGTTCTTATTTAAATTAGAGGCTTAGCATGAAATAAGGGGTACGTTCCTTGCTCCTTATTCCACGTTTGAGAGTTAGTGTGTTCGGTGGATCTACCGCTTATCGTCTACGTCGATAATCTCGCCGATGAACATCCAGTGCGATTGCCATTCGCCATGTTCATCCGCTGGAAACGACCTCGTGTTAGTTTTGTAGTATTCCTGTATGTCTGTCGCCAAACTTTCCTTGGCAAACGGGTGCTGGTAGATTTTTCTACAGAGAAAGGTCAAATTAGCTTCTTTGTAGGTGACGCTTGCACCTATGGCGACAGGCGTGAGACCTGCCATCGCCACTTTGTTTACATCGCGACCGGAGTGAGAGCCCATAATAACCAAAGCTTTTTTGTAGTTTGTGGGGAAGAAGCTGACCGTAAAAGTGTCGTTCTCCATCAGAAAATCACATGTATAGCGTGTCGGGTGGAGGTATACTGTGACGACCGCCCCGCTTTTACCTCTAGTCCACAGGGTGCCCAAGCTGCCCCAACCAATCGTGCAGGAGTTAAAGCGCTCCATGTTCCCTGCTGTTACAAGTGCCCACTGCTTTTGGAAAAGATCGAATGCCTTGTATTCTTTTTCTTCAAAATCGCTCATAAACCGATACCGCCCCGAATAATCTCTGTCTTCCTATATGTGACGCTTACTTCAATTATAGATGATCAATGAACTTGCGCATGAGGTTATTAGAACCGTATTCATTGACAATATTTGGGCGAGAATCGATAATTTTGTCAGAAGTACCGCAAGAGACTATGCCATGATTGAATCATCTCTTGCTGCGAGCAGATGAAGCGTATAACTGTTGACCGACCTTTGCGGGGTAGTCTGTCAGTTCTGAGTTGAAGGAGAATATCGATGAAAAATTTTCACTATAATGTGCCAACGGAAATCTTTTTCGGCAAAGGAGCGATCGCGAACCTGAGCCATATCGGCAGGTATGGCAAGCGGGTTTTGCTTGTTTATGGCAGAGACAGCATCAAGAGAACGGGACTATACGATGAAGTCGTTCATATGCTTGAGCGACTTGGCATGGCGTTCTTTGAATTGTCCGGCGTAGACCCAAATCCAAGAATCGAATCTGTCCGTCAAGGGAGCGTTCTGTGCAAAAAGCATGGCGTAGATGTTGTGCTGGCAGTGGGCGGAGGCAGCGTCATCGATTGTGCCAAGGTGATCGCCGCGGCTACCGTCTACGAGGGCGATGCGTGGGAGCTCGTGCTCGATTCCAGCAAGATAGTAGACGCTTTGCCCGTTGTGGCTATTCTCACTTTGGCTGCGACCGGCTCGGAGATGAATGGTTCTGCGGTCATCACCAATGTTGAGACACGTGAAAAAATCGGCACCTATTCAACATTGCTGAAACCGAAGTTTTCAATCATGGATCCTGAACACACCTTTACCGTTTCAAGGGCGATGACGGCTGCAGGTGTTGCGGATATTATGAGTCACACGTTTGAGAATTACTTTACGCCCGTCAAAGGTGCTTATGTGCAGGCGCGGATTTGCGAGTCTTTGTTGAAGACTTGCATACACTACGGTCCTATAGCGTTGGAGGAGCCGACCAACTATGAGGCAAGAGCCAATCTCATGTGGGCAGGTACGCTTGCTATCAACGGTATCTGCAGTCTCGGTCAACAAACCGGTTGGTCTGTACACCCTCTTCAACACCAATTAGGCGCCTATTACGATATTACGCATGGCGTCGGACTGGCGATTTTGACGCCTCCATGGATGAGATATGTACTGAGCGATGAAACTGTCGGCAAATTTGTCGAATATGGTGTGAATGTCTGGGGGTTGGATGCGAACGGCGATCCGTTTGATATAGCCAACCGAGCCATTGATCAGACAGAAGCGTTTTTCCTATCTCTTGGTCTTCCCATGACATTATCGGAAGTCGGCATTGACAGCCGATATTTGGAAGAAATGGCTAAGAATTGTGAACGCCGTACATTGCAGGGTTTTGTGCCCCTTACCTACCGCGATTCGATGGCTATTTATAAAGCGGTCTTGTAAGTCCGCCACTTAAACTTAAAACGGATAGTAGTGAACCATCTTTCCGAGGTCTTCCAGGCGGTTGAGAATGGCGCGCACTGCTTCGCGGCGAATTCTGATGCCTAGCTGCTTGAAGAGGAGCATCTCGTGCGCTTCATTCGCGGCGAGTCCTTCGTAGACGTCGATTACGTCGGAGTTGAAAAAGAGCCGCGCGAGCTGTTCCGGTGCCGACTTCCCTTTTACTTCCTCCGGATCTGCGTAGAGAAGGTTGGCAGCCTGATTGAGCGCGATGGCGCCCTCCGTGACGAAATCGGCTCCTTTCATTGTATATGTCGGTGGTGAGTGGAGTCCCTCTCCTTCGGTGAGAAGCCTTACGCGGGTACCGAGTTCTCTCGCGAGAATGCCGCTCGTCGTCGAGCCGCAAATGACTTTCGTCCCCGCGGCATTGCGGAAGGCATCGGCGTATGCCGAGTCGTCGTGGCGCCATCTAGGCGGTCCCGAGAAGAGGCTGAGATGACGCGCTTTTGACGCTTGAATCATGATAATTGACGTGTCGTCCTCGTACTGATTGCCTGAAATCTTTTGGCAGTGTTCGACGAGCGCGTCGAGCAGTTCTTCAGGCTCCATGTTGGAACAATGGCGTCCGATAAAAGATGTCACACCGTCTTCACCCCACCCGAGCGCACGTCCTTTGCCCATTCCGGACTGGCTCACGCCGTCGCTGAAAATGAAGAGCATATCCTCTTCCTCGAGATCAATCTTGACCTCGCCGATTTCTTCATTGCCTGTGGAATAAAAGCGCGGTTTTAAGGTTCTTGTCACGCGTTTGCGACTCAGAATGGGATTAGGTGATTCGTACACATAGATAAGTGCGCTGCCGAGCCGCGTCACCATGACGGCGACGAAGGCGGTGAAGGGGATTTTCTGGTTTCGCGCACGGTTTGTGTCGGCAGCCATTTTCTCGCACGCTTCGCTGATGGATATTCCTTCGCGGATCATCTTCTTCCAACGACTGGCGTTTGCGATGGCGGCGAGATTTGCGTAGACACCCGACCCGACTCCGTCGAAAATGGCGAAATAATAGGAATCCTTGTGGTTGAACGAAACGATATGATCTCCGCAGACAAGCTGGTGATCTTTGAGGACTTGTTTGTTGAAGGCTTCGTAGTGGAGCATCGATCAACCGCCTTCCTCGTACATATCGATCATCCGTTGGACGAGTACTTCGCTTTCTGCCGTGCTTTCGCCGAGATACTGTGCGAGATTCTGGGCGAATTCCACCTGATGTTGCAAGAGCTCCTTTGCTTGGAGAATCGTCTGTTCGCGGATGAGTTCGAGTTGGTTCGTATCCGGTTCCGATTTCGCCAGATTGAGATAGAACCCGATGTACTCGTTCTTGTCCGCGGAGCGGGAGACAATTTCGTGGTAGCGTCTCCCGTACTTGGCGCGGATGGCCTCCGCTGTCGTTGTATCGCCTTGAGCGACTTCCTCGTAACTGTCGGCGTTGATGAGGTAGCTGATCTCGCGCCCGACGACGCGATCTGTGCAGAGGAACATCTCCTTGAAGGCGGGGTTCATATGTCGAATGTGCAAGTTCTCATCGAGCGCGACAATGCCGATCGGTGAGATCTCGATAATCTTGTCCATTTTACGCTCCGCATTGCGACGCATTTGAGGAAGACACATCGTCGCCTCTGCCATGCCGAGCGCGACCGCGGCAGCCTTCTCGCGGCAGCTATTGTATCCGCAAGCGCCGCAGTTGAGCCTCTCGCTCTCATCTGCTTTACCCGTTTCCGCAAGGATGCGTTCAATCTCCTCATCGCTTACCGAATCGAGTGAAAGGATTTTATTCCGCCTCTCGAACGTGACGCGCAGATCGACAGGGAGAGCGTCGGCTTTTGGGAGACCGAGCGATTTCGAGTTGACGTAGTCGAGGACGCGTTTCCGCCTTTCGAAAAGATTGACTTCCGTCGGGTATCCCGGTCCGCCGATGCAGCCGCCTTCACAAAACAGCGGTTCCGACGCACGAAAATTCCAAGATTCAACCGGTACGTCGAAGAGCGCTTTGATGGCATCCGCGCCGCAGGGATGAATGATGTCATCGACCGACGCGTCGGCGAGGATGTCGCACGTCTTGAGCATGCCTCCCTCAAGCGGGAACAGTCTTGCGACGTCGTACCCGCCCTCTCCGTCGAAACTTTCGACGGGACATTCCGCCAAATCGATCGCTTCATCCTCGAACCACTTCACCAGTTCCGTGAAGGTGAGCGCCGCTTGGACATCGCCTTTGTTTTCCGGGCGGAGAATTTCCTGTTTCTTGGCGGCGCAAGGACCGATGAAAACGACTTTGATGTCATCGCCGAGGCGTTCTCGGAGTATACGAGCGTGGGCGATCATGGGGGAGGCGACCTCGATCATCTGATCGAGGTACTCGGGTCTCTCCTGCTCGACGTAGCGGACGACGGCAGGACAAGCCGTGAAGATGCTTCCTTTTTGCATGGGCTCCAGCGAGACCTCGGCGACAGCCTCGGCTCCTTCAGCCGTTTCGCCGACGTAGGAAAAACCGAGCGCCCGGAGCGCCGCGGGGATTCGTTCGCTCTCCCAGCCCGGAAAAGCGGCGGGAAAGGACGGGGCGACCGTCGCGACGACGCGGTGACCTTCCTCGATGAGAGATTTGACGTAATCGGTCGAGGGGAGGATGATCTTTGCGTGTTGCGGGCACTCGTGAACGCATGTTCCGCATTGGATACACAGGTCGCCCTCGACGCGAGCGTAGCCGCCGGCGATGCGGATGGCCTTGACGGGGCACGCTCTTACGCATCGGTAGCAGTCCATGCAGTTGGCGAAGTCAGTCTGTATGACGCTGAATGAATCTTGATTGTTTTCTTGGATATCCATGAATTGTCTTTCCTTTTACGCTAATCACATTCGATTTCCTTTTAACCTATTATATAGCCATTTGGATATGGTGAGGCGCCTGTCGGACATTCGTGCCACAAAGTCGTTCGAAGAACAAATCACGTTGTTGCATTTGTGCCGAGCGTTTCTTTTTCTTGCGTTCTCGATGTGGTCATCGTATACTATATTTTGCCAAGATGTGAGGACATGAAATACGGGCGGGGCACGGGTATCTTGCCCCTTTTTCCCGCAAACACACTGTCTTAAAGCGATTTTTTTACGGAGGGAAAATATCTAATGAAGAATTTTGATCGGGAACTTGCCGGTAAGCTCGTAGGCGGCGTCATTATGGATGTCGTCAATGTTGAGCAGGCGGTTATTGCAGAAGAAGCCGGCGCCGTTGCGGTTATGGCTCTTGAGCGCGTGCCGGCTGATATTAGGGCTGCCGGCGGCGTGTCGCGAATGAGTGATCCCGGCATGGTGAAGTCTATTATGGCTGCCGTGAAAATCCCTGTTATGGCAAAGGTTCGCATCGGTCATTTCGTCGAGGCGCAGATTCTTGAGGCAATCGGCGTCGATTTCGTCGACGAAAGTGAAGTTTTGACACCTGCGGACGAATTGCATCACATCGATAAACGCAAGTTCCGGGTACCGTTCGTTTGCGGCGCACGCGGGCTCGATGAGGCGCTGCGCCGAATTTCGGAAGGCGCTCTGATGATCAGGACAAAGGGCGAACCCGGTACAGGCGATATCGTTCAGGCAGTTACGCATATGCGTCAAATTGCGGGGGAAATCAGAGAGGCCGTTTCGCTTCGCGAAGACGAGCTTTTCGTCATGGCGCGCGATTTAGCGGTGCCGATCGATTTGCTCCTTTACGTCCACGAACACGGGAAACTCCCCGTGCCGAACTTCTCGGCAGGCGGCGTCGCGACACCGGCGGACGCAGCTCTCATGCGACAGCTCGGAGCGGAGGGCGTCTTCGTCGGCTCGGGCATTTTCAAGTCTGGAGATCCCGTCAAGCGCGCGAAGGCGATTGTCGAAGCGTGCGAACACTACGACGATCCCGAGCGTCTGGCTCATATCTCGGAGAACCTCGGAGAGGCGATGGTCGGACTCAACCCCGAAGAAGTTGAAATCATCATGTCGGAGCGCGTCATTTAAGACGCTTCCGATGTTCATTTTACCTGTCTATACGTGGTATAGTGATGAAAAGACGAACGTGTCGTTGATGACCAGTCTGCAGAACTTTTCATTGTATGTGGTTTCCTCGACATAGCGGTAAAACGTGTGAAGGACGGCAGCCTGTATGAATAAAACGTTGAAGCGTGTGCTCGTGTTCCTGGTTGCGCTCGCGATGCTGATTGGAATGCTGATCGGATTTAGCGCAGTCGTATTTGCCGAGATGCGTATGATTCCCGCCCCGCTCGATGCCGGCAATTTCGGCGGAGACAATGATTTTGACTTCGATCCGGGCGGCTGGGACGGTGGTGGTGACTGGGATAGCGATTACGATGGCGGGATTCCGTTTTTTTTCACCGGGTTTACTCCAAAGATAGCGATTATCGCCGTTGTCGTCTTTATTGTAATCACGATCCTTCGGAAAAAGGGTGGAGGCAAGTTCGGAGGCTCAGGGACTGTTACGCCGACGACGCGACAGATTTCACCAGAGCATTCTGCCAATATCGCCAACAAGGTTCGCGCGATCGATCCGTTCTTTACGGAAGCCGAGATGCGCGAGAAGGTCTCCAATTTGTATACCGAGATGCAGCATGCGTGGGAGCATCGTGATTGGGAGCCGATGCGCGCTCGCATGACGGACGATCTCTACAGCCAGATGGCGCGTCAGCTTCAGGATCTTATCGATCGCGGATACGTTAACCGCATTGAGCGTATTGCCGTCATGAATGTCGCGCTCAACGAGTTCTATCAAGATGAGCAGCACGACAACCTGAAGCTCCGTCTGACGACCAGGATCGTTGATTACACGGTCGAGTCTGCGACGGGCAAAGTGGTGTCAGGTGATCCCAACCGCGAGAAATTCATGACGTATGAGTGGACGATGATCCGCTCGAGAGGCGTCCAGACACCGGCGCCGACCGATGAGAGCGGCAAGACTGAAGTGAGTCGCAATTGCCCGCACTGCGGTGCGCCGATCGACTTGACGCATTCAGCGCGTTGTAGCTACTGCCACTCGATGGTGACGGCAACCGAGTTCGACTGGGTTCTGTCCAACATTGCCGGCATTGCGCAGCAGACGCTGTAATGATCGAACGAGTTTAGCGACACGTAGTGATTTACAAAAGGCGCAAGTTATGTCTTGCGCCTTTTTTATGTAAAACGGAGAGATGACGAAAGATTGAGAACGACTGAAGATGAAGCAAGAGAACGATTTCAATAGCGCGGGGAATTTGCTCGCCGCTCGCAGGCGGCGCCTTTTTCAACGAATCCTCGCCATTACGCTCATGGCACTGATGATCATTGTGCCCGCGGTCGCTTTTGCCGTTTGGGGGAAGCCATTGGTTACTTTTCTCGCCGACGCAGACAAGGTGCGCGCGCTCGTCGATGAATCCCCTGTTTGGTCGCGGTTTCTTTTCTTTATCCTAACGATGCTCCAAGTCATACTCGCGGTGATTCCCGGCGAACCGTTTGAGCTTGCTGCAGGCTATGCCTTCGGCTCCATTGAAGGGACGATACTTTCCATGGCGGCCATCTATGCGGCGAGTGTTATCATTTTTCTTGTTGTCAAACGATACGGTCGACCCGTCATCGAGTTGTTCTTCAAGCCTGAGCAAATCGACGGCGTCAAACTGTTCAATCGACCGAAGCAATTGAATCTGCTCATGTTTTTGCTAATGTTTATCCCCGGTACGCCAAAAGATATCTTGACGTATTTGGCGGGATTGACGCCGATGAAGCTTGGTACGTGGATGAAGATTTTACTTGCGCGCTTTTTCTCCGTCGTGACATCGACGGTCAGCGGCGGGTTACTCGGTTCAAAAGAATACGTCTTCGCCGCGATCGTGTTCGGCATCGGCGCCGTTGCAGCCGTCATCGGTTTTATCTTCTACCATTACGTCAATAAGAAAGCTGAAAAGCATGAGACCATAGCGGAAGAGGATAGCATGAAGGGCGAAGAATCGGTCGATGACATGTAATGGAGCCATAATCCTTTCGCGTTGTTTTTGCTTTGTTCTTATGTAGAAAGCCGAAAAAAAACGATATTTTTAGCGTTTTATTGCTTTTATGCGAAAGTTTGTGACGAATCCGTCGATAGAGTCTGTTCATTTAGAATCATTTACTAAAACGTAGAATGACGGTAGTCTTTAGGTACTTAGGTATGGGAATTTTCACAGACTTACCCACAGCCAATCAATTATTATCACAATGCAAGGAGAAACATCTATGATCGATCTGACGATCCATCCGGAAGGGCTTGAGAATGCGATAAAACGTGCGCGTGAAAACAACATAGTCATTCCGACATTTGCGCAATTGCGCGACCCCGTTAACAAAGTTCCCGAGAAGATTAAGAAGAGACTGAAGAACGTTGGTTCATGGGATATCGACCCTTTGAATCTTTTCCGCATCACATGGAAAAATGAGCCGACGCTGGAAGGTGCCGGTTATGGCGATGTGAACTATATCGAAATCCCAAGCGAGCTGAGCGGTGTTGACGCGCGTATCTTCGTCATCATCGGCAAGTGGTTCCCGACCGGCTGTCATAAGGTTGGCGCTTCATACGGCTGTCTCGTTCCCCGTCTCGTCACAGGACAGTTCGACCCCTATCACGACTGGGCGGTTTGGCCTTCGACCGGCAACTATTGCCGTGGAGGCGCATTCAACTCGAAACTGCTCGGCTGCAAGTCAATCGCGATCCTGCCCGAGGATATGAGCCAAGAGCGCTTTGACTGGCTGTCTCACATCGCAGACGAGATCTACGCGACACCCGGTTGCGAGAGCGACGTCAAAGAAATTTTCGACAAGGTCTGGGAGCTTCGCAGGACGCGTCCCGACGCCTTCATTTTCAACCAGTTCGAAGAGATGGGCAATGTACTCTGGCATTACCACGCCACAGGTCCGGCCATGGAAGAAGTTTACGAGTCGCTAAAGACTCCGACGTCGAGATTCTCCGCCTGCTTCTTTACGAGCGGCAGCGGCGGTTCGATGAGCGCCGGCGATTACTTAAAAGACCAGTATCCGCGTATCAAAGTGTCAGTCGGCGAGGCGCTTCAGTGCCCCACCATCCTGAACAACGGCTTCGGCGGTCACCGCATTGAAGGTATCGGCGACAAGCACATCCCGTTCGTCCACAACGTCAAGAATACGGACGTCGTCTGTGCCATCGACGACAATCACGCCGTGAATCTCCTGCGCTTGTTCAACACGGAGGTCGGACACGAATTCCTGAAGAAGGAAACGGGCGTGTCTCAGGATTTCTTGGATCTTCTCCCGTTGCTCGGTATCAGCGGTATCGCGAACGTGCTCGGAAGCATTAAGCTCGCGAAATACTTCGAGTTTACGAAGGACGACGTCATTGGCACCGTCGCGACCGATTCTGCCGAAATGTACGGCTCACGCGTAGTGGAGATGGAAGAGGCAGAACCTTACACGCCTGATCTCGCGGCGCGTGATTACTGGAGTTATCTTGCCTCCACCACGACGGATCATATGGAAGAGTTCACTTACTACACGCGCAAGCGTGTCCATCACCTCAAGTACTACACATGGGTTGAGCAGCAGGGGCGCACGATGGAAGAGCTGAACGCTCAATGGTACGACGATCACTATTGGGTAGACACCCGCAACCAGGTGCACGAGATCGACAGGCTCATTGAAGAGTTCAACGAGCGTACGGGCGTTCTCGCGGCGATGGATTAGTCATTTGAAAATTAATATATAACGTATTTCAAGAGAGGAAAGAGGTACAAATGGATCTAAAAAAGCTTATTGATCAACTGGAAGGCTACGACTATCAAGGGTTGTACGGCAGCGATTTTCTCCTTACATGGGACAAGTCGCAAGATGAAATTATGGCCATTTTCGCGGTGGCGGACGCGTTGCGCGCGCTTCGCGAGAATAACAAGAGTGCCCGTGTTTTCGATTCGGGTCTCGGCATCTCACTGTTCCGCGACAACTCGACGAGAACTCGTTTCTCATTCGTGTCGGCATGTAACTTCCTAGGACTTGCGGTACAGGATCTGGATGAGGGCAAATCGCAGATCTCCCACGGCGAAACAGTCAAAGAGACGGCGAACATGATCTCTTTCATGGCGGACGTCATCGGTATTCGCGACGACATGTATATTGGTAAAGGTCACACCTACATGAAGAATGTCGCTAGTTATGTCGACGAAGGTTTCAACGACGGCGTGCTTGAACAGCGCCCGACGCTTGTCAATCTGCAGTGCGACATTGACCACCCGACACAGACGATGGCCGACACGCTCCACATCATCCACGAGCTCGGCGGCGTCGATAATCTTAAGGGCAAGAAAGTCGCCATGACATGGGCGTATTCACCTTCGTACGGCAAGCCTCTTTCCGTTCCGCAAGGCGTGATCGGCTTGATGACTCGCTTCGGCATGGACGTCGTTCTCGCGCATCCGGAAGGATACGAAATCATGGATGAGATCGAAGGTGTTGCGAAGCACAACGAAGAGCAGTACGGCGGAAAGTTCACGCGCGTCGAGTCGATGGAAGAGGCATTCAAAGATGCCGACATCGTTTACCCGAAGAGCTGGGCACCGTTTAAGGCGATGGAGATCCGCACAGATCTGTACGCCAAGGGCGACCAAGCCGGTATCGATGCGCTTGAGCAGGAATTACTCGCGCAGAATGCGCTGCATAAGGACTGGACATGCTCCGAAGACATGATGAAACTGACGAAAGGCGGCAACGCGTTGTACATGCACTGCCTGCCTGCCGACATCACAGGCGTATCTTGCGCGGAAGGTGAAGTCGACGAGTCGGTCTTCGATCGCTACCGCGTCCCCCTATACAAGGAAGCGAGTTACAAACCTTACATCATCGCCGCGATGATCTTCCTGCAGAAGATCAAGAATCCCGGCGCTAAGCTGGATGAGCTTTGGAGGGGCACGACGCCTCGCTGGGCGGATAATGGTTAATCTGAGCGCATATGCCGACGAAGGCGTCATGCCGGGAATCGATGCGTGTGTTGTTCAGGTCGCATAAACAAATAGCCTGATTGTAAGACCGGGGTTCTCGCAGGAGAAGCCCGGTCTTCTTTTCATCCGAATGAGAAAAATGTTGTGTTATGTATTTTTCGTCGGCAAAATTTGTTGAAAACAAGAAAAAAACGGATAATAATTCTTAATCTACTGTTAATATAGTAATCAAGAGATATATGTGACGGGTGACCCGCCTCCCTACAGAGGATGCCATGTCACCACACTAAGAAGGAGAGGATATAGACGATATGAGCGATATTATGAGACCAATCGGCTTCGCCAATCTCATCGATTGGAGTCTCCGGGAGTACAAGAAAAATGGTCGCGTATTCGGACTCGACAAGAGCAAGTTTTACTTCCCGAAAGGTGACAAGCGCTTCCGCACGCCGTTCGGTGACGAAATCGCGACACCTGTCGGACCCGCTGCCGGTCCTCATTCACAACTGGCGCAGAACATTATTGTTTCTTATCTCGCGGGCGCTCGATTCATCGAGCTCAAGACCGTTCAGAAGATGGACGGCGAGGAGATCAGACACGCGGTCCCCAAGCCTTGTATCAATGCGGAGGACGAATGCTACAACTGTGAATGGTCGACGGAGTTGACGGTGCAAGAAGCATTTGACGAGTACGTTAAAGCGTGGGTTGCCCTGAAGGTTCTGGCAGTCGAATTCGGCATCTCGGACGGCAATGACTTTGCGTTCAACATGAGCGTCGGTTATGACCTCGAAGGCATCAAGCTGCCGAAGATTGACAACTTTATTGAAGGACTTAAGGACGCGTCCGAGACGCCCATCTTCAAAGAGTGCATGGATTTTCTGATGGGGCACATGGACCTCTTTGAGCGCGTGGATAAAGGCGTCGTGGATGCGATTTCGCCCCACATCTCTAACCAGATCACGCTGTCCACCTTGCATGGATGTCCGCCTGCTGAGATTGAGCGCATCGCGCATTACCTGTTGACAGAGAAACATTGTCATACATTCGTCAAGTGCAATCCGACGATGCTCGGTTATGACTTTGTCAGAACGACGCTCGACGATCTAGGCTACGACTACATCGCGTTCCCGGACAAACACTTCCTTGCCGACTTGCAGTATGAGGATGGTCTCGGCATCTTCGAGCGCATGACAAAGGTGAGCCGGGAACAGGGGCTGGCTTTCGGCGTGAAGCTGACGAATACATGTCCCGTCGATGTCACGAGAGGCGAAGTGCCGTCGGAAGAGATGTACATGTCCGGTCGTTCTCTCTTGCCGCTGACAATCAGCTTGGCGCTGAAATTGTCGGAGGCGTTCGAAGGGAAACTCCCCGTTTCATTTGCGGGAGGTGCTGACGGATTGAATATGGCGGACATCTTGGAGACGGGCATCGGTCCCGTCACCGTCGCGACGACACTCTTGAAACCTGGAGGATATGCGCGTTTTAAACAGATGGCAGAGGAGTCTGAACCTTATCTCGGAAACGAGAGCAGCGATATCGATCTTCCCAAGCTGAGAGCGCTGGCGCAATCGTTGCTCGAGGATCCGAGAACGCAAAAACGCTGGCGCGAGAAAGTCTGGTCGCGTAAGACAGACTCGGAACTCCCGCTTTACGACTGCTACAAAGCGCCGTGTAAAGACGGCGGCTGTCCCATCAACCAGCAAATTCCCGAGTACAACACGCTTGTCGCTCGCGGCGACTACGACGAGGCGTTCCGCGTGATCGCCATCGACAACGCGTGCCCGACAATCACCGGCATTCTGTGCGCTCAGCCGTGTCGTGAACACTGCACGCGCATCGATTACGACGTCTCGCTCCATATGCGCGACATTAAGAAGAAAGCTGCCGACGAGGCTCAGGATAACTACAATGCTGCGTTCAGACCTAGACCGGTACGCACCGACAAGAAAGTATGTGTAATCGGCGCAGGTCCCGGCGGTATCGCGGCGGCATATTATCTGGCACGCAACGGTGTAGCCGTCGATGTCTTTGAGAAAAGAGCCGAATCGCACGGTATCGTTCGCTATGCGATTCCTTCGTTCAGAATCTCAAAGGAGGAGATCGACCGCGACTTGGCACTGGCGAAGGCTGCCGGCGTGAAATTTCATTTCAACGCCGATCCCAATGTCAAGCTCGACGTACTTAAAGACAAATACGACTACGTCGTGTTGGCAATCGGCGCATGGGCAAAAGGTCGCTCACCTGTTACCGAGGGCGGCGAAAACGTCTTGGATTCTCTTGATTTCCTGTTGTCCGTCAAGAAAGACGGTCCGCGCGATCTCGGGAAAAAAGTCGCCGTTGTCGGCGCGGGGGACGTCGCGATGGACTGCGCGCGCCTTGCGAAGCGTATGCCCGGATCGCCCGAAGTGACGATCGTCTATCGCCGTACGGAAATGTACGCTCCTGCAAGCCAGGATGAGTTCGACGAGGCGATGGCGGAAGGCGTCGAGTGGCGTGAACTTCTTGCCCCGGTCAGCTATGACGGCAAAAAGCTCGTCTGCGAAAAGCAGCGTCTCGGCAGTTTCGATGAATCGGGGCGCAGGGCGTGTCTCGGAACGGGCGAGATGGTCACGCTGGAGTTTGACACGGTCATCGGAGCGACGGGCGCGAGAGTCGATCAATCGGTCTTCAGCGACTGGGAGCTTTCCTGCGACAAGTGGGGCAACCCGTACGTCTCGGACGCGATGGAGTCCTCCATCGACGGCGTCTACGTCATCGGTGACTGCCGCAAGGGTCCTTCGACGATCGTCGCCGCGATGGGCGATGCGAAGAAGGCGGTACTCGATATTCTTGCAAAAGAAGATCTCAAACACAACTTTGACCGCGTTCTCGTCGCGAAAGACGAGGGTGTCGTCGTCGATCGTCGTGGAGTCTTGGTCGAAACGCAATCTACACCTGAAAAGGAAGGCGAACGCTGTCTCCTCTGTGATCAGATTTGCCGCATCTGTACTGAAGTTTGCCCGAACCGCGCCAATGTGGCGATTCTCGTGGACGGCTTCGACATCGCGGAACAGATCGTCCACGTGGACGGCATGTGTAATGAGTGCGGCAACTGCGCGACGTTCTGTCCGCACGCCGGCAGACCGTACAAGGACAAGCTGACGCTCTTCTGGAGCGAGGAAGATTTCGCCGATTCGGAGAACATCGGTTTCCTCAAGCTCGCGGACGATAAGTACAGAATTAGAGACGAGCGCGGTCGCGTGTTCGATACGGCTCCGGATGGTGATGAGCTCGACAAGCGCATGGCGAAAGTTATTGCCGCCGTCAACGAAAAAGCTCCTTGGCTTTACAACGCGGCGTGCCATAAGGCTTGTTGTGAATAGTTGAAGTGATGCCCCTCGAGACAGGAATGTCGCAAGGGGCATCTTTTATAAAAATGTAAATGATTAAACTGTGCGTTCGCTTCCGCTCATCTCTTGGCGCGCGGGGCGGCGATGAAGAGAATCCTAAACGGATCAGGAGGTCCACATGATTATTGGTAACGGAAGATTAATTACGAACTGTGAAGACAACCTTTATTTTAAAAACGGTGCTGTCCGCGTCGTCGGTGAATTAATTGAAGAAGTCGGCGACTTCGAAGATTTAAAAGCGCGTTTCCCCGATGACGAAGTCTTTGACGTCGGCGGTCGCATTATCATGCCGGGCATGATCAATGCGCATACGCACATCTACAGCTCCTACGCGCGCGGCATGGGCGTATCGAAGCCGACGCGCAATTTCCCGGAGATTCTGGAAAATTTGTGGTGGGCGCTCGACCGCAGCCTGACGCTGGAAGATTGTGAGCTATCGGCGTACACGACGTATATTGAAAGCATTCAAAACGGCGTGACAACGCTGTTTGACCACCATGCGAGCCCGAACGCCGCCAAAGGTTCTCTCTTTGCTCTGGCAGAAGCGGCGAAAGAGATCGGTATCCGCGGTTCATTCTCGATGGAAGTCTCCGATCGCGACGGCGAAAAGATCACGGATGCGGAGATCAAGGAGAATGTTGACTTCATCAAGGCGATGAATACGGACGATCAGGACATGATCAAAGGCATGTTCGGTATGCACGCCTCCTTTACGATTTCCGACAAGACGATGGAAAAAATCGTCACATCGATGGAAGGTATCGACGCAGGCTACCACGTTCACGTAGGTGAAGGTCGCGAAGACCAGTATGACAGCCTGAAGAAATATGACTGCCGCGTCGTGGAGCGATTGCTAGGATGGAATATGCTCGGTCCGAAATCGATCGCTGTCCATGCCGTCCACGTCAACGGTCGCGAACTCGACATCCTTGCGGAGACGGATACGACTGTCGTCCACAACCCGATGTCCAACATGGGCAATGCCGTCGGCGCGACGCCGGTGATCGGAATGTTGGCGCGCGGCATTCGTCTAGGCATGGGTACCGACGCATACACGCATGATATGTTCGAATCGGTCAAAGTGTCGAAGATCTTGCAGTCTTACAGACTCTCTGATCCGACGGTCGGATTCGGTCAAGCATTGCAGTTGCAGTTTGACAACAACCCCGCCATCTGTGCGAAGCACTTCAAACGCCCGCTCGGCATGCTGAAACCGGGAGCTTACGCAGACATCATTACGCTCGACTACGCACCGTTCACGCCATTCGGCGCAGACAACTGGAGAGGACATATCCTGTTCGGTTGTTACGGTCGCATGACGAACGACGTGATCATCAACGGCAAGGTTGTAATGAAAGACCGCGCCATTCTCACGGTCGACGTCGAGAAGATTAACGCGCGCACGGAAGCTCGCGCCGCGGAAGTCTGGAAGAACCTATAATTGATATTAATATGGCGCAGGAGCCAAACACAGGTTTCTGCGCCATACAATGAGATAAGGCGAAGTACCACCCTGTTTGCGAAGCGAGAATCACTCGCGAGCGGGGCGGTATCTTGCCTGTCGCTTTCATGGGATTCTGAAGCAAAAATCCGGCTTCGAAACAAAAACTTGGAGAGTTGGAGATAACATGAAACACAGCACGCTTCTGAAAGACGGCTACATCGTTTTGCCCGACGAGACCGTCAAGGGCAGCATTCGCATCCGCGGCGAAGTGATTGAGGCTTTAGGTGACATCGTTCCGCTCGATTATGAGGAAATTATCGATTGTGCCGATTGCTATTTTCTTCCCGGGGGGATTGAGACGCATACGCATCTCGATTTGGAGTCGATGGGAACGGTCACCGCCGACGACTTCAGGACCGGGACATTGGCGGCCTTGGCGGGCGGCACGACTACCGTCCTTGACTTTGCCACGCAATTCCATGGCGAATCGATGGTACGCGGTCTTGAGCGCTGGCATGAGAAAGCTGACGGACGGTCCGCGATCGATTACGGCTTTCATATGGCGCTGACGGAGTGGAACGACGATTTGAAGAGCGAAATGGCATCGATCGTTGCCGACGGCATTACCTCCTTCAAGATGTATATGGCGTACAAGGGAAGGATGATGGTGCAGGAGGACGAGATCTACGAGGCGCTTGAAGAAGCCGGGAAGTTGGGCGCGACGATCGGTTTCCATTGTGAGAACGGACTTCTCATCGACTTGTTCACCCGACGGATCAGGGAAGCAGGCAACCTCACGCCGTACTACCATCAGATGACGCGACCGCCCGAACTTGAAGCCGAGGCGATTGACCGCCTTGAGACGGTCGTTTCTCTACTCCACACCAATCATTACGTTGTGCATCTTTCGACGGCTCGTGGCTTATCGAGCGTTCTCCGCGCCAGAGAGCGCGGCAATGATGTCATCGTGGAGACGTGTCCGCAGTATCTCCTGCTCGACCGCTCCCGTTACGGGACGCCGGAGGAGCACAATTTTGAATCCGCTAAATTTATCATGAGCCCGCCGCTCCGCGAGCGTCGCGACCAAGAAGCGTTGTGGCAGGGGTTGGCATCCGGTGATATCCAGTTTGTCGGTACGGATCATTGCTCCTTTAACTTCAAAGGTCAAAAGGAAATGGGTCGCGAAGATTTCTCAAAGATTCCTAACGGTGCGCCGGGAATCGAATTGCGCATGAATCTCATGTATTCATGCGGAGTCGCCGGAGGACGTATGGATATCAACCGCTTCTCTGTCGTCACATCGACGAATGCTGCCAAGTACTTCGGATTATTCCCGAGAAAAGGCATCTTACAAGTCGGTAGCGATGCCGATATCGTTGTTTTTGACCCGAAGACGGAATGGACGGTCACGTCCGATCTCTTACATGAAAACTGCGACTACACGCCGTATGAAGGATTCTCCCTCAAGGGGAAGGTTCGAGACGTATTCCTGCGAGGCAACCGCAAAGTTATATCCGGAAACGTTGTAGTGAGAGACGCTGACGGTCAATATTTGAGAAGAGGTTTACCGGATGTAACGATCCGATAAAATAGTCTACACGATCATTAAGGTCTGAAAAAGAGGTGAAAATTATGTCATGGACTTTAACGGTTAACAACCAAACACATACAGTCAATGAGGACAAGCGGCTGATTGATTTTCTGCGAGACGATCTCCTCCTGATGTCTGTCAAGGACGGTTGCAGCGAGGGCGCGTGCGGGACGTGTTCCGTCATTGTGGACGGCAAGCTTGTCAAGGCATGTATTCAAAAAGTCTCGAGATTTGACGGTTGTTCCGTCACGACGGTGGAGGGTCTTTCTCTGAGAGAGAAGGAGGTCTACGTCTACGCGTTCGGCGAGGCGGGGGCCGTTCAGTGCGGTTATTGCACCCCCGGTATGGTGATCGCCGCCAAGGTTCTTCTCGACAAAAACCCGGATCCGACGCGCGAAGAGATCCAAAGGGCGCTCGTCGGGAATCTCTGTCGCTGCACGGGATACAAGAAAATTTTCGAGGCGATTGAGCTCGCAGCGAAATTACTGAGGACGGGAGAACCCGTCGAGGCACTGCCGGATAGAGCATCGCTCAGCGACAGGTCGCATCGCATCGACGTCGCGGAGAAAGTACTCGGGATAGGGAAATTTCCCGACGATTATCGATTCGACGGCATGATCTACGGACAGGCGCTACGTCCGAAATATCCTCGTGTCCGCATCGACCGCATCGATATCTCGAAAGCGTTGGAGCATCCCGATTGTGTCACCGTCCTGACAGCAGATGACGTGCCGGAAAACAAGATCGGTCACATCGTACAGGACTGGGATGTCATGATCCGCGAAGGCGATATTACGCGCTTTGTCGGTGACGCCATCGCGCTTGTCGCGACAAATAAGCGCGAAAGCCTTCAGGAAGTACTCGATTTGATCGAAGTCGAGTATACGGTGCTGACGCCCGTGCTCGATCCGTTTGACGCGATGAAAGACGATGCCCCTAAACTTCATCCCGGAGGCAATATCCTGTCGAATGAACACCTCGTGCGCGGAGACGCGCACAAGGTCGTCGCGGAGGCGGCGTATACGGTTACGGAAACGTACAAAGTTTCATGGGAGGAGCACGCATTCCTTGAGACGGAATGCGCCATCGCGTGGCCTTCCGATGACGGCGGCGTTAACATGATTACCGCTTCGCAGTCCATCTACGATGAACAACGCGAAATTTCGAATATGCTGAAAATTGACCCGAGCAAGGTTCATGTCAGGTCAGGTTTAGTCGGCGGCGCTTTCGGCGGTCGCGAGGACATGAGCGTTCAGCACCATGCGGCGCTTCTCGCCTGGAAGACAGGGCGTTATGTCAACGTGAAGCTCGACCGCTACACGAGCACGCTTGTCCACACTAAACGCCATCCGATGACGATGACGATGACAACGGCTTGCGATGAAAACGGACGCTTGACGGCGCTGATCGCCGACATCGTCGCCGATACGGGCGCTTACGCTTCGCTTGGCGGACCCGTTACGCAGCGCGCCTGCACGCACGCCGGAGGTCCTTACAATTTCCAAAATGTCGATATCAAAGGGAAAGCCGTCTATACGAACAACGTTGTTTCCGGCGCATTTCGCGGTTTCGGCGTTACCCAGAGCTGCTACGCGTTTGAGTGCAACCTCAATTTGCTCGCTGACAAGATTGGCATGGATCCGTGGGAGTTCCGTTATCTGAACGTCGTTCGCCCCGGCGATGTCCTGCCGAACGGACAGATTGTCGATGAAAGCTGCGGTCTGGCGGAGTGTCTCGAAGCAGTCCGCGACGCGTACGAATCGAGTCCTTATGCCGGTATCGCATGCGGGTTCAAAAACAGCGGTATCGGTGTCGGTCTGCCCGACTTCGGTCGCTGCACACTGTCTGTCGAAAACGGAAAGATTCATATCAGAACATCCGCGGCGTGTACCGGTCAGGGGATCGCGCAAGTGATGACGACGATCGCTTGCCAGGCAATCGGCTGTCGCCCTTCGGACACCGTCTTCGAAAAGCCGTTTACTGATCGCACGCCCGATGCCGGAACGAGTACAGCGTCCAGGCAGACCTTGTTTACGGGTGAGGCGACGCGTCGAGCGGCGCTTGATCTGAAGAAGGCGCTCGATGAGGCGGACGGCGACTTGGCGGCATTAGAAGGACGCGAATTCTTCGGTGAGTTCGGTCCGCCGACCGATCCTATGGGTTCTCCAAAGGACAATCCCGTCAGTCATATAGGGTATAGTTACGGTTGTGAAGTCGCGATCATCGACGAAAAAGGCAAGCTTGAGAAGATGGTCGGAGCGTACGACCTCGGGACGCCGATCAACATTCAGGCCGTTGAAGGTCAGATTGAAGGCGGTTGTGTGATGAGTCTCGGCTACGCTTTGACGGAATACTTCGACAATGAGGGCGGCATTCCGAACTTCAAGCTCGGCACATACGGTCTGTTCCGCGCCAATCGCGTCCCGGAGATCGAGACGCACATCGTGCGAGGTCCCGGCTACGTAGACCACGCATTCGGTGCACGCGGTGTCGGAGAGCTCGCCTGTGTACCGATCGCGCCGGCAGTAGCGCACGCTTATTACAGACTCGATGGCAAGATGAGGAAGAGCTTGCCTATGGAGGATACGTTCTACCGCAAAGCGAAATAATAACCACATTGCACGGAGGAGCGCTTAATGGACTCGTCTAAAGATAATTGTTCAGTCACGAGAGAAGAGTTGCCGCGCGCCTCCGCTGTAATTGTCGCGTCGCGACCGTTGGAGCGACCCGAATCGGTGACAGGTCTCGGGGAGGATCAACAAGTCCTGCCCGCTTTAATCCGTATCGGAAAAATCAGCTTGATTGAACGCGTGATTATCCGACTGCAGACGGCGGGAATTGCGCCGATCGTCGTGATTACCGGTTTCAAGAACAGTAACTTGGAAAAACACCTTGTCAGAATGAATGTCGTCAGCCTCCATAATCCTCATTGGCGCAGTTCGACTTTATTTGACGACGCGATCAAGGGACTCTCTTACATCGACAGAACGTGTAGAGACTGCGAGAAGATCTTTCTTATGACACCCTTGATTCCGTCCGTCGACACAACGACATTGACGCGGCTTCTCGCTTCACCGTCAAGTGTTGCCGTTCCCGTCTACGAGGGAGAAGACGGCTTGCCGATTGTCATTCGTAAAGATACCGTCCAACAGCTCGCTCGAGCGGAAAAAGGTCAGACATTTGAGGAACTCATCACGCTCGTTCCCGGGGTGGTCGAGCGGATCGCACTCGACGATCGGGGGGTTTTGCCCGAGTCGATAACGACGGATTTTCTCGAGGATTGCGAGTCATACCCGGAAGATGCGATGAAATTGCCGATGCGCGTGCGCTTCAAACTCAGTCTCGCGCGCGAAAAAGTCTTTTTTGGTCCTGGTCCCGCCGTGCTGTTACGTCTGATTGACGAGACAGGATCGGTGCGTATGGCATGTCAGCGGATGAAGCTTTCCTACAGCAAAGGGTGGCAGATTCTGAATCTCCTCGAAGAACAGCTGGGTGAAAATGTAATCGTCCGCAAACCGGGAGGTCAGGAAGGCGGCAGCAGCACCTTGACTGATACAGGACGCGAGCTGTTGCGACGATATGAACAACTTTCAGTTGAAACGCAACAGCACGTCAACGATTTGTTCGACCAGTTATTTAAAGGATTCTTCGTGGAGTAGAAACAAAGTCCCGGATTGTTTATCCGTGTACCTGGACCACATATTCCTGCAGTAACATTCTTGAGATAATGGAGTTGTCCTCTGAGGCATTTCTGTAGAGCATATTACCAACATAAAAGAAAAGAAGGAAATCACTATGAAAAAGTATGTTTGGCTTATCAAAGCACCGGAAGACAATCGCGATCCTTACTTGACGAATATGTGCAAGGATCAGCTCAAGAAAATTGAGAGGGAGCTCGGTTCTGAACTTGAGTTTACGGAAGATTTCGATGTCTTCGCCGCTCAACCCCTGAGATTATTCTATATCGGTTCAGGCGGTTCGGAGATGCTGTTCCGTGCGGTGTACGACAAAGTGGAAGGTCCGTATTATCTTCTGACGCAGCGTGCGCATAACTCGCTTGCCGCTTCGATGGAGATTCTCTCGTTCCTCGGCGAACAGGGTCGTAGCGGCGAGATCCTGCACGGTGATCCCGATGAACTCGCTCGCCGCATTCGCATTCTGATGAGAGCTGTCGAAACGAAGGAAAAACTGAAAGGCATGCGTCTCGGTGTCACCGGTGAGTCCGACTGGCTCATCGGCGCTCCCGTCGATGGGGAACTTTTGCGCGAGCGGAGCGGGATGAAGCTTGTTCATGTTCCGATGTCGGAAATCTTTGCCGAGTGGGAAAAGCATACTTATGAGGACAATGAGTGGACGCTCCGCCTGAAAGGCATGGGATACGACAAGGACGAGATGGAAAGAGCGCTCAATGTTTACGGTGCATGTCGAAGGATTGTTGATCGCTATGCGCTTGACGCGATCACGTTGCGCTGTTTCGATTTGCTTGAGCCGACATGCATTACCGGATGTCTTGCGCTCGGTATACTCAACGCAGAAGGGATTTGGGCGGCGTGCGAGGGCGACAGCCGTTCGCTCGTTTCGATGGTCGTCATCGGAGAATTGACCGGACAGCCCGTCTTCATGGCGAACCCGTCGAGACTGTATCACGCCAAGAAAGAAATCGTATTTGCGCACTGCATCCTGCCGCTCGATATGACGGAGAAATACAAACTTACGACTCACTTTGAAAGCGGTCTTGGAATTTCGGTCGCGGCGGATCTTCCCGCTGACGCCTGCACAGTGTTCAAATGTCGTGAGGATTTTGAGACATACTTCGCGGCGGACGGGCGCATTATCACCAGCATGCATGAGGGCAACTTGTGCCGCACGCAAATCTCACTCGAAATTCCGAAAGGACTTGATTACTTCACAACGAAACCAATCGCGAACCATCATATGATCGTTCTCGGAAACTATGAAGAACTGGTCGACGAATTCTATCGACTGTTCTAAGGAAGAAATGTAAACAGTAAAAAAGCGGTGACGATGAACTTTTTCCAGTTAGGGAAGAAAATGCTTTTCGACAAAAAGGTTCGTCCGTTGCCGCTTTTATGATTTATGAGACGGCGTCTTGTTCGAGTTGCCGGTTGTTAAGCCGAAATAGCTGTTCTGACGCTCCAGATTCAAAAAATACTCTTCTTTCGTCTCGGCGCGAAATTCGTAGACGAGATAGTCGGGCTTGATTCTGTCGAGGATCGGCTGAAGTCCCGGTATCTCCCAGACGGCGTGTTCGTCGATTTTTGCGACGTGTTCATAGCTCAACCGAAAACGGTCGTAGTAGTCGAGTGATGATCGATTCTCTTTTCCATACGCCCTCGTCTCCGAAGCGCAAAACTGTTCGACGAAGGCGCCTGTCATTGACTGATGAAGGTGGACCGCCCGTATGTGAGGAAGCAGCTCTTCATGCACGTCGAGGACGTGATGAATCCAAGCGACAGCGTCCGCCGGTGTTCGTATGGACGTGTCGGCGTTCAGTAAATGTCCGAGATCGAGCGCAAACCCCTTTTGTTCGTATTCAATGCCGTCGAACAAGGTTTTCGTCAGGGAAGCGTCGCGAAAATTCAATCCGGGCCACCATAAGTTTTCCATGAGGAATTTGAATTTATAAGGGTTGCCGCGCACGGCTTTTTCCCCCGCTCGACCGTTCGTGTCGAAGAGCGCATTCACGAGTTTCACGGACTCCGCTATAACAGTTGCATCGTCAAACAGGAAACGATAGTCATACGCTTCGTCGACCGCGACTTGTGAGACGTGAAAGACGACATACTCGACATCGAGTGCATGCGCGTATTCAAGCGCTTTGCGGAGGTATTCGATGTAAGCATCTTTCGACTCGCCCTGATAGAACTTCGTCCACGTCGACCGATCACCAAACTCGTCGTCGAGTCGGGTGAAATCTTCGAGCCAATAATTCATCCAGTCGGCATAAAAGGGGAGATGCATACCGATCACGGCTTCGCTCGCAAAGCGTTCCTCCACCTTCCGATCGCACCAGATCACCTCAAAGCCGTCAAGGTGAAAACGCCGGAGCATCCGGCGCTGTTGTTCGGGTGTTCCGATCCAGTCGATGCGATCACGAACATCGGGAAAACTGAGAAGTCTCTTCATGCTTTTATTCTATCATTCGGGTGCCGATATGCTATGATAACCAAAAGAGACAACCTGTAAATAAAACAGGTTCTCCTATTTCTCATGCTCAAATCTAGCTATTCGACAAAAGGGGGTAATGATTGGATGAAAGCATCGAAGCGCAGTTATGATCTGCAGGCATCGCCTATTCGCAAACTTGTTCCATACGCAAATGAGGCAAAAAAGAGGGGTATAAAGATTTACCATCTCAACATCGGTCAACCCGATATCGAGACACCGAAAGTCTTCATGGAAGCCGTTAAAAAGGCTGATGTAGAAGTGCTTGCTTATGCCGACTCGAACGGTTGGGAGCCTCTCCGCGAGAGTATCTCGAAGTACTATAAACGCATCAATCTGCCCTATGAGGTGGAAGATATCATCATCACGAACGGGGGCAGCGAGGCGCTGCAATGGGCGTTCCTTCTCACATGCGATCCCGGTGAGGAGATTCTCGTTCCCGAGCCTTTCTATACAAACTATCGCGGCTTCGCCGCACCGTACGATGTCGTGATCAAACCGATCACCACAAAACCCGATGACGGCTTCGTCCTCCCGGGAAGAGATGTGCTCGAATCGCTGATTACCGAAAAGACGCGTGCCATCGCGCTTTCGAATCCGGGGAATCCCGCGGGCGTCGTTTATTCCCAAGAGCAAGTTCGTATGTTGTCGGACATCGCGCGCGATCACAATCTGTTTATCATCGCCGACGAGGTATACCGTGAATTTTGCTATGACGGCAAAGAGGCGACGAGTTTTGGCTCAATGACGGATATCCTTGATCGCGTGATTATCGTCGACAGCGTATCCAAGCGTTTCTCTGCCTGCGGTGCGCGAATAGGATCGTTGGCGTCCAAAAATCGGGATATCATGACGGCGGCTTTGAAGTTGGGTCAGGCGCGCCTTTGTGTGCCGACGCTCGAGATGATCGGCTCGAAGGCATTGTACGATTTGGATCCCGATTATTTTACGCCGATCCGCGAGCGCTATGAGGCGAGACGCAATATCATGATCGATGCTCTGCAGAAGATGGACGGAGTCCTCTGTGAACGCCCCGGCGGCGCCTTTTATGCGATCGCGAAGCTTCCTGTCGACAATGCGGAGAAATTCGCTATCTGGCTGTTAACCGATTTCCAAGTTGACAACAAGTCTGTCATGGTGGCACCTGTAGAGAACTTCTATCAGACGCCGGGCATGGGCATGGATGAAGTGAGGCTTGCGTATGTATTGAATACGGATGATCTTGCCGAAGCCATGAGAATACTTGAGATCGCTCTCAAAACATATCCCGGTCGCACGTAAGTTATAAAGGTCGCTCTGCAGTTGCTTTACTAATGAATCGAAACCGCTTTGCGAGCACCGACATCGTCGGAACGCGAAGCGGTTTTTCGCGTTTTATGGCGCGACGCCATCTTGCTTAAATGATTATGCCCCAAAACGTAGCGCATGGTCGTCCCTCCGTCCGCTAAGCTTATACACATACAGTCCACATTGTTTACGGATGGCGAGAATTGATCCCATGTACAATAAATCCTTTGCGAACGAAGCTTGTCATGTTCCTAGCTTTGAACGGTGTGAGGATGGGCGGGAACCTGACGTTTGCTCCTTGAAATTTCGACCGCCGGAAATGCTGGTTCTCGAGAAGAGACTCAATGGCATTTCCAGGATGAACGGATGGACATTGGGCGAATGCATCGTGCTGAATGATGCGAGTAAAATATCCATCTTCAGGGCTTTTGACAAGGAACGACGAGAACACTGGCTCTGTACCGGTCCGTGGCAAAAATGGCAACTTGTCTCCGACCTTTGGGTTCATCTTGACTCCATAAACCGGATTATGCTCGATGTCTCGCCGTTGTTTCAAGCGCTAGGTCCCATGTTGCCGACAGTCAGATGGCTGAAAACGGAAGAAGGTTTCTTCGGGATTGCGGAGAGGCGTTCCGACACACCTTTTTTGGAGTATCTAAAGGATAAAAATCATCTTTTTCGTTTTGAAAACATTGTCCAAATGGCGGGATTTCTGCGCTTTCTTCAAATGGGAAACAATGTTTTCGCCAATAGAAACAGCCACAAAATTGTCGATACATTGAGGGAACGGACTGCCGGACTGATCGAGCAGGTCAAAGAGCGTATACCTCAGACGCCAAGATTTTCCCGCTGGAGTTCCTTTGTGACGCAAAATGCGAAAAGCGTCGCCCATGGGGGGAGCTTGGTTCTTTCTTTGGGAGTGTATGCGCCGACCTGTTTTGCTTACGCGCGAAGCTCAGCGCTTCTGATCGACTATCCGTTTCTGCTCTGTGAAGACGTGATGCATATGGATCTTTGTCGGATATTATTTGAATTGCGAACGCGCGATCCGCAGGATTTGAAATGCCTGATCGATGTCTATTTTGATCGCGATGTGCCCTCTTACTTCTTTGCCCAGCTCGCTCACCATCAATCGTTCACGATTCTTGAAAAACTCGCGTCAAGCGCTTCCGGTTCTTCGCAGGAACAAAAAATGTTGGAGGAATTCGACAAGTTATCGCAAGACTACGAGTACTTTCGCACCCCTGTGCCATGCTGGTATAAGTAGCGCGAAACGTGCTTTTTTCGCTAAGATTCGGCTATAGTATCTGTATGGATACGATCCTTCAAGAGAATCATCACGCAAACCGTTCGGGCGATCGAGTCTTGCTCGGCATGTCGGGAGGGGTTGACAGCGCGGCGGCGGCGTATCTTTTGAAGCGCGCCGGTTACCGCGTGACGGCGTTGACTCTTCAGACGGTGAGCGATGGCGATGGTCGATATGCTGCCGACATTGCGCATGCACTCGCGATTGAGCATATAGAAATCGATGCAGTCGATGACTTTCATCGCGATGTCATGACCCCCTTTGTAGATTCCTGGCGTTCAGGCGAGACGCCTAATCCGTGTGTTCTCTGTAATCGCGATTTCAAGTTTCAACGGTTGGCAGAGATCGCCGATCGTCTGGGCTGTGATTACATCGCGACGGGACATTACGCACGGTTGGTCGGTGACTTGCCGCATCGTTATCTCTTGAGGGCAAAGGAAAGGAAAAGAGATCAGAGCTATTTTCTTTATCGTCTTCCGCGCTCAATACTCGATCGTACTTTATTACCGTTGGGGAATTATACGAAAGATCAGGTCAGAGAGATCGTCTCTTCCTTTAATATGGAATTGGGGCAAAAAGCGGACAGTCAAGACATCTGTTTTCTCGGAGCGATGAAACTGAGTCACTTCCTTTCCGAGCAAGGACTCGAAGACCTCCCGGGCAATTTTGTCGACACGCGCGGCACCGTGCTGGGTGAGCACCGCGGGAGTTGGCACTATTCCGAGGGACAACGACGCGGGTTGGGAATATCGCTCGGTGAACGGATGACGGTTCTCCGCAAAGACAGCGTGAGGAATCTCGTCGTATTGGGTGATGAAAAGGAAGCGATGATGGAAAGTCTCGAACTTCGTGACGTCGCATCCATCGATCAGCTTCCGTCAGCGTTCGATGCGTCCGTTCAGCTTCGTTCGCAGGGGAAGACCTTTCCCGCTCATATCGTTCTTGAAGGAGACACTTCTGCGTCCGTTCACTTCGAGTCGCCCGTCCGTCTGACGTCGATTGGTCAATCCGTCGTTTTTTACCTAGAGGATCGTGTTCTCGGCGGGGGGATCGTACGACGCATGGCTTGATACCGTTAAACTGCACGATTGCATTATTCTCTCGCGCACGATATAATAATTTTCCAATCATGAGAATATCTATTCGTGTAAAATAGCCGAGATATGAGGTAAATTAATTGATTGTAAAATCCGATATCGCATCGTGTCGTGCTGAACTGGAAGCTCACCTCGGGCAACGTATCATGCTTAAGTCAAACGGAGGGCGTCGCCGCACGGTAATCCACCAAGGTTTTCTGGAGAATTGTTCATCAAACGTTTTTACCGTGTGTTGTCCCGTAAGTCCGTCATACAGCGAGCATGTCAGTTTCAGCTATGTCGATCTGCTTACGAAAGTCGTGGAGATTGCTTTTACGGATGAAGAATTGGAGCAGTTGCTCCAACAGGACGACGGATAAGCTTTGGATAACGATTCGTGTTTCCGGGGGTGCCTTGAGGCGCGTGCAAAACTGAATTTATCTCTCAGAGTGCTGGGTCGCCGACCGGACGGAATGCATGAGCTCTCCTCTGTCATGACGACGCTGTCTTTGGCGGACAAACTTTCCTTTGAGCTTTGCAAATTGCCGTTGCGTGACGATGCTCGTCATTCCGTTGCCAGAGAATCGGAGCGCCCGCCTTGGCGCATTGAAGCCGATGTGCAATCAATTCCGTCGGGTGAAGCAAACATCTGTTTTCGTGCCGCGGAATTGTTTTCCGAGCACATGGGTATCGACCCTTTCTCCATATCTCTATCGATCTTCATCGAAAAAAGAATTCCGGATGCGGCTGGTCTGGGGGGCGGAAGCGCTGACGCCGCCGCCGTGTTGCGTTTTTTGTTTCAGAATCGCGAACGCTTTTGCCGTTGGTTCGGTCTTGATGCAACATCCGTGTCACTCAGAGAATTGGAGCAGATCGCCCTTCGTTGCGGAGCCGATGTCCCATTTTGTCTTTATGGAGGAATGCGGCTTTGTGAGGGTGTCGGAGAGGTGATGACGCTGCTACCATCTCTTTTTTCGGCTGCCGTTCTGTTGGCGACCCCGGCGCAATTTGTCAAGACGAAGACGGCGTTTGAAATGCTCGATCAGTTCCGAGAGACAGACGGCGGAGCGAAATCGGTACAGGTCGAAACCCGGTCGCGAGAAGATACGTCATCCGTTCCGCTCAATATGCGAGCAGGTTCACCGCGCAGTGAATCGGTGGCGGTATGGAAAGAGGCGATTGACCGTCAATCACTGCGGGTGATGGAGCCCCTCATTCACAATGATTTCGTTCCGGTTATCGCCGGAGCGCTTGGTCAGGTTGAAGATCTTCTCGGCGCTTTGAGGTCGACACCAGCTTCCGTCGTCTCGATGTCCGGGAGCGGACCGACATGTTTTGCATTGTTTAGCGATCGCGTCACCTGCGAGAGTGTTTCTGCAACGATGGCTTCGCGCTTCCCCGATGTCCGATTCATCACGACGGCAATCGATTCGGCATCCGAGCTTTTTTAGAGAGACAATCACATATTGTCAGTATCGAGAATGATCGTAAAGGGTCCGCTGTTGACGAGGCTGACATCCATCATGGCGCCGAACGAACCTGTTCCGACGACAGGTACGTCACGCCGCGCCAATTCGACAAAATACTCATACAGGCGCTCCCCGAGCTGAGGATGAGCGGCATTGATGAAACTCGGGCGATTTCCCTTTCTCGTGTCGGCAAAAAGGGTAAATTGAGAAACGATCAACACTTCACCATTGACCGTTGCAAGATCGAGGTTGATTTTTCCTTCCGCATCGGGGAAAATGCGCAGTTTTTTAATTTTTTGCCAAAGCTTGGCACAATTCTCTTCGTTATCTTCATGTCCGATGCCGAGCAAGATTAAATACCCCTTGCCGATGGAAGATTGATGACCGTCGTCGCATTGGACTGAAGCTTTTGCTACTCGCTGTATTACTGCTCTCATAAGATAGGTCCTTTCGCACATGATCTGTCCGGTTCATGTTATCACGGAAAGTCTGTGTGCGCAGACCTTTGATCCTCCGTATCTGACGTGTTCATAGTTGTGTTGATGATTAACCGCAAAGCTTTTCGTTGAGCGAGATAAGAAATCGTTTCGATATGATAAAATGGCTGTGTATGCAACTCATCAGACATGCTTTCCATTTGAAGCGTTTGTTTTATGGGAAGAATTGAGAGAAAGAGGAGAAATAAGAAATGAAAAAGTGTATTTTCTGTGGAGCGGATATCGCTGCCGATGCGGCGTTCTGCGGTCATTGCGGGAATTCGCAAGTTGCCGCTGACGTTGAAGTAGTCGCACAATCTCCGCCCGAGCCGTTACAAGAACCGGAACCTGTGCCGCCCGCGCCGCCTCAGGCACCGGAATACGCGCCGCCCCCCGCCTATCCCGCACCGGGATATGGTGCGCAGCAAGCACCACCGCCACAGTATCCACCTGCCGGATACTATCCGCCTCAGGGTGCACCGGGCTATGCGCCGCCTCCCCAGCAGCCTTCGGCGCTTTCACTAGCAGCCAAAAACTATTTCCCGTGGCTTAAGAAGGGATTGTTGGGAACGAAAGAGCCGATCCATTTCCTTTTCGCCGCCATCGTCCCGCTCGTGATCACATTCTTCTTCACTTTGGGGACTGCATCACAGATGGGTTGGCATGCAGGAGCCTTCTTCTTGACAGGATTCTTCAATGTCTTGTACATCGCCGTATTGCCTCTCGCCGTATGGCTTATCAAGAAATTCATGGAAAAGGACAATTCGGTTACTCCCGACTCCGTCTTTGCTGAGTATTCTTCCTACCATAATATTGCGCTTCCGATCGTTTTCGTCGCCATGATTTTGGGGATCATTGTTCCAGTTTTCACTTTCGGGACGCACATTATTGCCGTCATGTTCCAATTCGTAAGACTGCTTTCACTCGGCGCGGCTCTTACCTGCTTGTCTCCGTCACGCGGCGACTCCAAGGCATGGCTGAAAGTTGTTATCGTGATCTTCGTGTATATTGCCATGTGGTATATCGTCGGGGCAATTTACACCGTAGGCATAAACTGGGGTTGGCGAATGATTTGGTAGGGGGCAATTTGAACCGATAAACATCCTTATATATTTCAATTGTTTTTTCTCTTCTCCGGGGGCATGACACGTTTCCCGGAGAAGAGACTAGAGTGTTGTGTTGATCATTATCACACGTATGACATACGAGAAGGAGACATGGGTCATTGAACCACCGTAGTGATAAAAATAGTAAAACGCCCGGTGTCGCGGGTGGAAATGGAAACGGCAATCATGGAAAGGCACACTTGGACGAAGGCTCGCGCAAACGCGAAGCGCGGACTTTGTTTGCGCGTCTCCATTCGCCGCGACTGATTGCACTTGGGGTCGTTGCCGGTCTTATCTTTTCGCTTTTTACGGGTGTTTTGATCATCTTTACCGACATGATGTCAGGCGTGACGTTTTCGGATGAGACATTCAGCGAGAACATTCTGGCGAAAGATCTGACCGACAACGAATGGTTGGGCGGTTTGAAGGATGACGAGAGAAAGCAGTTGGATGACGACTTTGATTCATTTCAGAGCATGTTGGCAGATCCTGATCCGAGCGAAGTATCGGAAAGCGACCCGTCACCCAAGAAGACTCGTGGCGATGAACACATTCCTGCTCAGACCTCACCCAAACTCGTGTCGATGGATGGTATCGAAAACATCGTCCTGTTCGGCGTTGATTCGCGCTCGGATAATTTTAGAGGACGTGCCGATGTCACCATGCTCATATCTCTTAATCACAACAACAGAACGCTCAACCTTGTCTCTTTGATGAGAGCGATGTATGTGAAAATCGGAACAGCTAAACACCCGTGGGGCATGTTAAATGCTTCGTATTCGTACGGCGGTCCCAATCTTGCCGTGCGCACGATCGAACGCAACTTCGGAATTCCCATCAAGGGTTACGTGGCGGTCAATTTTAATGCCTTTACGAAAATCATCAATGCCGTGGGTGGCGTCCATATTACGCTGACGGAGCGCGAGGCCAAATATCTCGGGTTTGAGCCAGGCTATCAGCTTCTCAACGGCAGTCAGGCGTTGCGGTATGCGCGCCTTCGCAAGATTGACAGCGATTTTCAGCGGAATCAGAGGCAAAGAAACATTGTGAACTCCGTTCTGAGCGCTATGGGTTCCGGTGGAGTTGATATTTATAACGCCGTCAATGTCGCTCTCGCCAACACAAGGACAAATCTCAATCTCCAACAGTATGTGTCGACGGAATACCTTTCTTACACGCGTCGACAACTGCAATTGCCCGCCATGAGCGATACGTGGAAAACGTACGTAAGGGGGATGGAAGTCTGGCCGTTTAAGATGGCGAATACTCATACGAAGCTCGTTAATTTTTTGACAGGTAAATAGATTTGAGGCGGTCGGAATCGCGACGCAATGCGTTTGATTTCGACACGCATCGTTTCAAGGGGTAAAAGGTGCTCTCAGGTTTTTTGAAGAGAATAGTGACGAGAAATAATCTTCGACGTTTCTTTATCAATCTGCTCTTTGATGTAGCGGGTTCTTTTTTCTTTGCGATCGGTATCTACAATTTTGCGGCGAACGCCTCTTTCGCGCCCGGGGGAGTTACCGGTATCGCTTTTATCGTGAGACATTACACGCACTTGCCAATCGGTACGTTGACGCTCATGTTGAACATTCCGATCATTCTTATCGCTCTTAAGATTCTCGGGAAGAAATATCTGCTGCGCACTTTTCAGACGATCCTGATCAATACGTTTTTCCTTGATGTAATCAGCCCGCATTTTCCTGTCTATCAGGGGGAACCGCTGCTTGCCGCCCTGTTTGCCGGTGCGCTCGTAGGGCTTGGTCTTGCCATTATCTATTCAAATAAAAGCAGTACAGGCGGATCCGACCTCATTATCATGTCGTTGCGAAAGTTGCGTCCCCATATGTCGGTGGGTCAGATTACGATGTTCGTTGACGGCGTCATTGTCTTATGCGGCGGATTTGTTTTTCGCCAAGTCGATGCCGTGCTTTACGGCTTTATCTATAGCGCCGCGATGATTCTTGTGGTTGACAAGATTATGTTCGGATTTGTATCAGGCAAAATGGCGGTGATCGTTTCCGTGAAAGGAGATGAGATTGCCGAGCAGATTGGCAAAGATCTCGATCGCGGCTCAACGATTCTTCATGGCACAGGAGCCTACTCGCGTGATCAGCTGCCGGTTATCCTGTGTGCTTGCAGTCGGTCACAAGTGCCGGAAGTCAGAAGGATTGTAAAAAGACTCGATCCCGATGCGCTGATGATCGTGACATCGTATGATGAAGTCTATGGCGAAGGCTTTATGCCGATTGATGAATCTTAATCAATCTTGGGTAGAAAATGAGGCGTTAATGAGCATTATTAAAAAGAAGCGGACGATGTTGACGGTGATGTGCGTGACGGCACTTCTTATTTCTCTCCTATCCATATGCTCGGCTTGTCAGAGCGATGAAAACAATCCTGAGGCGACGGAACCTTTGCGAACAAATGCGCGCGGTCACTCCTTGGCGCCGGAGTTTGAATTGGTGGACCAGTTTGGGAACGTACATAGACTGTCGGATTACCGCGGCAAGATTGTGTATTTGACATTTTGGGCGACGTGGTACGAGTCTAGTTCATTGGAGTTACAGGATGTCGAGCGGCTTTACAGGGATCGTGCGCAAAATCAGGGTGAAGTCGCCGTTCTCGGTGTTGTCTACCCGTCCGAGGCGGTGGCAGAAGGTGCGATGTCCGATGAGATAAGAGAAATGACCGTCGAGGAAATGAAATTATTCTTAAATGAGGAAAACCTGACATTCCCCGTGTTGTTTGATGTGGGCGGAAAGATTTTTGGGCAGTATGCGATTACTGGTCTGCCGACGACGTACTTGATCGATCGTGAAGGTTTTTTTGTCGGTGTAATACCGGCATCGATTGACAAAGGTCTGATGGATCATTTCGTCGAGGAAGCGTTGCACGGAAACAACGATGATTGATCGCAGCTCGTGTTAGAATAGATGCCGCCTATTGTGTGGATTATGTTGATGTCCTGAGAGGAGGATAGATAAATGCTGGATATTGTTTATATCAGGAACAACCCGCAGGAAGTGAGCGAAAAGCTGGCGCGGCGCGGTTTTGATATTGACTTTACGGAATTTCTTGAGGCCGATGCGAAGCGGCGTGCCATGATGCACGAGAATGAAGAGCTGAAAGCCGAGCGCAACAGGAAGTCCGCCGAGATTCCGATGATCAAAAAAGAAGGCGGCGACATCTCACAATGGACGGAAAGTCTCCGCCAACTCAGTGACCGGATCAAGGAAAACGATATCATGGTCAACAAGATGACTGAGGAGCAACAGGAATTTCTGAGAGGCATTCCCAATATTCCTGCTGACGATATTCCTGCGGGCGGCAAAGAAAACAATGAAATCGTCTCCGTATGGGGCGAGCCCATGCCTGTAGATGCCGCGGTGAAAAATCATGTTGACCTTGTCGAATCAACCGGTATGATCGACTACGAGAGAGGCGTCAAGCTTTCAGGAAGCGGTTATTGGATTTATCGCGGAGCCGGCGCTGTACTTGAGTGGGCGCTTCTCAACTATTTCGTGTACGATCACCTGAACGACGGGTACGAGATGATGTTGCCTCCGCATATTCTGAATTATTCCTGCGGCTACGTCGGTGGACAATTCCCGAAGTTTGAGGATGATGTTTTTCAGCTCAGAGGCGGAGGCGATGAATTTCAATTCTTGCTTCCGACGGCGGAAACGGCTCTGACGAACATCCATGCCGACGAAATACTGTCGGAAGATGAATTGCCGAAAAAGTATTTCGCTTACACGCCCTGCTACCGTAAAGAAGCGGGTTCGTATCGCGCGGAAGAGCGCGGGATGATTCGCGGTCATCAGTTCAATAAAGTGGAGATGTTCCAGTATACGCGCCCCGAAGATTCCGAAGAAGCGTTCGAGGAATTGGTGCGAAAAGCCGCTAGGCTCGTCGAAGGCTTGGGACTCGTTCATCGCATCAGCCGTCTGGCGGCAGGTGACTGCTCCGCGGGAATGCGCAAGACATATGACATCGAAATCTGGATTCCCAGCATGCAAATCTACAAGGAAGTCAGTTCCGTCTCCACTGCAGGCGATTACCAGGCTAGAAGAGGCAATATCCGATACAGGAGAGCGGACACGGGCAAGGTCGACTTCTGTCACACATTGAACGGTTCGGGGCTCGCGACATCGCGTATCATTCCGGCGCTCGTTGAACAGTGTCAGCAATCCGACGGGTCGATCGTTGTTCCGGAAGTCTTGAGACCGTGGATGCACGGTATAGAGATTATTCGCCCGCTTGCCGAGGGCAATGTCTGATCGATTTACGACAGTCCGGCGCGAAGGCTGCTTTGAATTTTTTGAACGCGGCTCGCGTTTTATCGGCATTTGCCGACCGATTGAATCTGCCGAAGATGCGACCGCTTTTTTGGAAGACACGCGCGTTCAATATCCTGAGGCGACTCACTACGTCTATGCATGGCGAATTGACCGCCCTGTACAATTGCAACGGTTCTCCGATGACGGAGAACCTCAAGGTACCGCGGGCAGACAAGTTCTTGAGGTGATTCTGAGAGAAGAAATCGACCGCGTAGCCATTGTCGTCGTGCGCTACTTCGGCGGCGTCAAGTTGGGAACGGGAGGTCTGACGCGCGCCTATTCATATGGTGCGCGGGGCGCTCTATTCGAAGCGCAACCGATCGAATACATCCGCTGCCAGACATTCTCCGTCGTGACGGATTATTCTGTTTACCACCAGCTTTCAGGTCGCATTGAGGCGGGCGGGTATTTTCAGAGGACGCCTGAATTCGGAGCTTCCGTTCGCTGGATCGTCGGCGCAACCGATGACCGCGTCGATTCGCTTCATGAGATGATTATGAATTATTCTTCCGGTGAAGCAGTGTGGGAGCACGCAGGTGAGCAGTGGCTTGAATCGACGCTCTTCATTGATTCCGCTCCTTGATTTGTCTGAATGCGGTCGGTTTGAATCGATGTTCGCGATCGTCGGTTTACCGACTCCAACATCCCGACGATTGACACAGAACTGTCTTTTTACAAGCGTGTATAATGGATGAACGAAGACTGACGGTTTGTCGCGTCGTCATCGTGTTTAGACCGTAACTAAGATCGATCGGAGGATTTATGGCTGGTCATTCAAAGTGGAGCAACATCAAGCGGCGCAAGGGCGCTGTCGACGAAAAGCGCGCCAAGATTTTTTCAAAGATCGGGCGTGAAATACAGGTTGCCGTGCGCATGGGCGGTCCTGATCCGGAGAAAAACACCGTTCTCCGCGATGTCGTCGCAAAAGCGAAGTCATACAATATGCCGAACGACAATATTCAACGCTCCATCAGCCGTGCGGCAGGTGATAGTTCTTCCGATGTCATGGAGGAGATCCAATACGAAGGGTACGGTCCCGGCGGCGTGGCGGTGATGGTGCGCGCACTGACGGACAATCGTAACAGAACGGTCGGTGAAGTGAGGCATATCTTTGACAAATTCGGCGGGAATCTCGGATCCGACGGATGTGTCGCTTTTCAGTTCGAGCGCAAGGGAACGCTCGTCATCGAGCGCCATGATGCACTCGATGACGAGCAAGTATTCATGGACGCACTTGAAGCGGGCGCTGAAGATGTCGATCTTGAACAGGAGGACATCATCGAGATCACGACGCCTCCGACTGAATTTGCAGCGGTGCGCGACGCGCTTGCCTCAACGTATGAATTCGCTGCACAAGAGCTCGGTCCTATTCCTCTTACATGGGTTGAGCTTGAAGATGAGGAAATGATATCGAATATGGCAAAACTTATCGATCTCTTGGAAGATAACGACGATGTGCAGGATGTCTATCATAATTGGGCGCGGGAGGATGACGCATAGCGATGATCTACGGTTGGCTCAAACGACGACGTGATTTGCGCAAATCCGAAAAAGAGCGCACGACTGAGCTCAGGCGAGAGCGCGAGTCGCATGTGCCTGAGCCGATTTTCAATCCGTTCGGAAGATTGGCTGATGCCGTTATCACGCAGATGAACGAGCGCAATATCGCGTATGAAGAACAGACACAGAACGAAATACGTGAAACGCTCGGGAACATTGCCGTTATCTCATTTGTCGGATCGAGCGGGACGGGTAAGTCGACGCGTGCCATCAGTGTTGCGCGCGAGTACAAGATCGACTATATCATCGATGACGGTCTCCTGATTCACGGCGGCGCCATCATCGCCGGTTCTTCCGCCAAACGAGCGGAGTCGAAAATGGAATCGGTGAGGCAGGCGCTGTTCCTCGATCCCGCGCGTGCAGAGAGTATGAGGCGCACTTTAGTTGAGCGACTTCCCAGCGCATTGATGGTACTCGGTACGTCGGATGCGATGCTGTCCCGTATTTGCGAAAATCTCTGGCTCAACCAGCCGTCGATCAAGATCAGAATCGAAGATGTTTCGACAGAAAGTGAACGAAATCAGGCAAAACAAACGCGCTTGTCGGAAGGAAAACACACGATTCCCGTTCCAAGTATGGAGATTAAACACGAGTTTTCCGGCAGCCTGACGGAGCCGCTTGCCAGACTATGGCAAAAAATCGACCTCGCCAGCGTATTTAACCCGTTGGGTGCGCAAAACCCTGCGGACTATGACCGCACGGTCGTGCGACCGACTTTTTCAACGCTTGGCAGTTACGCGATGTCCGATCAGGCGATGAAAGATCTCGTCAGTGTTCTCGCATTGAGAGTCGACGGCGTGGAAGATGTTGTCGATCAGAAGGTGCATAAAGAGCCGTACGGTGTGATCCTTGATCTCGATTTGGCGATCGTTTATGGTTCGAGCACTCAGTCAGTTTTAGCGGAGACCCAAACGGCTGTCAGTGCCGGCGTCGAACTATTCACTGCCGTGAACGTTCTCGCCACAAATGTTCGCGCTGTACGCGTCGCAAAGGAGCGAAGCGCCGCATCCGCTCTAAATTAACGGTAATTATTCGATACGAACACTCCTTCTCAAAAATTATTACCCGAACGGTTTGTCGTGTGATTGACAAACGCTCTGCATCTGAAACTGGTCATGGTGGTAAAATCTCAGAACGATTTTCGCGTGCCTCGACCGTCGCCGGAAATCGGGTAAGGCGGACTCATCCTTCCCGGAGACGCGTCGGTATTTGTTTCGTATACAGCTTTCAAGCGGGCACCCACCTCACGAGCAATGAAGTATGGAGCAGACAAGTAAGAGCGCGGATTCGTCGCATACCCGACGCAGTTCAACCCGAGTTTGCCTCCGATGTACAGCGCTCGCTGCAAGTGGAATCGCTGTGTTGCGATGACAGCCGACTTTACTTGAAAAACGTGAATGGCGCGGTAGATAGAATCGTATGTATCGAGCCCGAAGTGATCCATGAAAATCGCTTCATCCGGGATACCTTTTGAGAGGAGATATCTATACATGACGAGGGGTTCATTGTAATTGTCCTCGCGGTGATCGCCGGATACGATGATACGATCAGATACACCTGCCCGGTACAGCTCGACGGCACCGTCGAGGCGATCTTGCAGCATAGGTGAAGGAGTGCGGTTGCCTATGATTTGGGCGCCCAGGACGATGATACAGTCGACACCCTGAGGCAGATCATGAAGTTTGAACGTGCGAACATTCCCCTTGATTGAGATATAGACATAAATGAAGAGAATGGAACCCGATACCGCAAGAAAAACCCCCAATATGACGGCAATCACGCGGATAAGCGCTCGCAACCAAGGGCGATCTTTTCGTATTGCTTGTCGTTTCATGTTACCCACCGGCTCATGTTAAAATAATTTCAGTGAATTGTCCAACTGTCGGAGGTTTTCATGAGAGGTTGTCAGCGATACAAAAAATCTCGGCGTCTATCGATTGCGGCGGCATGCGTGTTGCTGGTCGCACTGCTATTTGCCTGCTCACCTCAAATGCTTCCTGTTCCTTCGGAGTCGGAACTTGTGAATCCGACAACGGTGACGGTTCCGTCCGCTACGGATCCCTTGTTGCCTAACGATTCCTTCCATATGAGAGGCTTGCCCGGCGATCGAAACGATCGCTTGATGGTCGGGGTCAATGCCCCTGATCGTTTAAACTTGAATCCGTTTGCATCGGGTACGCGGTTGTTTCCCGTTGATCCGTCCGGTTTCTATCAGCCCGTTTATCAAACGCTGTTTGTCTTTGAACCGACTCAATTCGTGTATCGACCCGTTCTGGCGGAATCATTTGAATTGAGCGACCAAAGCCTTAAAATCACTCTCTGTGAAGATGTTTTATGGCACGATGGTTATTCTCTCATGGCTCAAGACGTTATATTCACGATGGATGCCCACCGGAAATTCAATACGGATAAGGGAAAAGTGTTTTCCCGTTATGTGATTGATGTGAGAGCAGAGGACGATTACACGCTTGACATTTCGCTCCAAGGAAATGAAAAGAACGCCGGTTGGCACATCCTTGATACGCTATCACATATGTTGATTGCAGCGCGGCATATTTGGGAAGATGCCATTTCTAATGCTTCTGACGTGGATTCGTTGCTCGACCGATTGACGCGCGTCGTCGGTACAGGACCTTGGAAATTTTACCAAGAAGACGCCTCATCGATTTCGTTCATCAGGCATTCCGTTGAAGACGACTCCAAGCCTTTATACCTGACGATCTTGAAGTACGCACAAACCGCTTTTGCATTCTATGCCATAGAAAATTCCGAGATTGATTTGTTGATCGCCGAGAATGATCCGGGCGAGGGAAAGGCTAGCGAGGAATATCGAGTGCCGGAGGAACGACTCAATCCGGATCTTCACACTATTTATTCGGGGCAGGTGCTGGGCGGACTGGCGATCAATTACGGCAGCCGAGAGGAACTCGGGCGACGACCCTTCCGTCATCTGCTCGTCGCCATCGCGGATCCCGAAAAAACAGGCGCATTATGGTCGGGATACCCGATCGATATCGCGAGGAGAGACGCTCTTTCCATACCATCCGTTATGGAGAGGCTGGACAAGAATGCGTTGGAATCGGTTTTCGGTGAAGTGTCCGATCAAGTCTTTGATACGTTGATTGAAGAAGCGGGGATGACACGCCAGTCAGGCGATATGATTTATTTGGACGGCGTGCCCATGAAACCCTTGACTCTGATCTATCCCGAGTGTTCAGGTCGCATCGGTTCAGCCTGTTTTCAGTACGCAAAAATGGCGGAAGAGCAGGGCCTGGCGATTAACGTGCAACCTCTTGATCCGGATGAGTGGCGCGACGCATTGACGAGCGGGGACTATGAACTCGCCTACATGGAATCGTCCGTTAATGAGACATTCGTTGAGACAATCGGAAGGATCGCTGCGATACCGAGCAAGCAAGGCGGCGGACTCGTCACGGGAAAAGAGTTCGACGTCATCCGTGCGCGAGACGTGCTCGAGTCTTTTCCTGCCGGTCATTCTCGCTCCTATATCGTCGCACGCTATCAAGCGCTTGCGGAATGGCTGCTCCGGGAATGGCTGTTCATTCCTTTGGGAGCGGGCTATAAGGAGGTCGCGCTAGAGAGCAGGGTCGTCCATACCGACGCGCCCCTCGACACACTCTTTGCGTATCCTATTCTCACGCGCGAGCGCCCGCAGAGCAAATAATGTCCGTCTTCCGCATCCTTTTAATCTGATATCTTTTTTCTGCTCGTGCCGTCTTCTGATATACTATTCTCTAGCAAGAGAACAATCCCTCTCGGGACGAGTCTTCCGGGAGGGTTTCGTTCGTATCGCTTATCCAAAAAATGCGATGAAGCGTTGGCTTGGTATTGTTAAAACCTGAAAGGAAGGTTTTTTATGGATCAATTGAATATTGTTCTTGTCGTTTCATTTGCGGTCAGCATATTGGCGTTCATCGTCGCTTGGTTGCTTTACCGCTGGCTGACAGGTGTCAAGGTTGAGAACAAGCGAGCGCTAGAGTTATCCGAGTTGATTCGTGACGGATCTAACACTTTTCTTAAGCGCGAGTATCGCTATTTGGCGTATTTTTGCCTAGTAGTCGCTTGCTTGATTTTGTTTTTCCTGCCTAAGCCGATTTGGCAAGGAGGCGTCCTAGACAACATCTGGATGGTTGTGGCATATATCACCGGCACCATTTTCTCCGGACTAGCGGGGAAAATCGGTATCGCCGTCGCTACGCGAGCCAATGTGCGCGCTGCAGAGGCCGCCGCCAAGCATGGAAGGAGCCTGTCTTTCCTCAGCGGTTTCCGTGGAGGAGCGGTGATGGGCATGGCTGTCGTCGGTTCCAGCCTCTTGGGAGTCTGTGCTATTTATGCTCTGACAGGCGATGCGTTAACCATGTTGGGTTTCAGCTTCGGCGCCAGCACCATGGCGCTGTTTGCCAAGGCGGGCGGCGGTATTTTTACGAAGACGGCGGATATCAGTGCCGACCTCGTCGGCAAAGTGACGCTCGGCTTGCCGGAAGACGATCCGCGCAATCCTGCCGTTATTGCCGATAATGTCGGCGATAACGTCGGTGATGTCGCGGGCATGGGAGCCGACTTGTTTGACTCCAACGTTGCCGCTATGGCTGCCGCTTTGGTTATGGGGATATCGCTTGACCAACAGGTCGGCGGAAATCTCAATGTCATGGCGGTTTTTTGCTACGCTGCCGTAGGATTGTTGGCATCCATCATCGGCGTCGGCACGGCTCGTTTGAAAGAAGGCGCGAATCCCACACGCGTCTTGAATTTCAGCACGTATGTGACAACGGCTGTCTATCTAGCCTTGACTGCGGGACTGACTGCTTTACTTAATTTCTCCTGGAGAGTATGGGGAGCCGCGGCTGTCGGACTCGCTGTCGGACTGATCATTGGGCTGACGACCGATTATTTCACTAATGATGAGCGTCCACCCGTTCGTGCCGTTGCCAATATGTCGAAATCCGGTCCGGCTTTTACCATTCTTTCCGGTATCTCCTATTCATTCCTCAGCGTGCTTCCTGCCATGGTGGGGATTGCCGTCGCTTCTTTGGTGGCTTACTTGTTATGTGATCCGTTGGGTAGCGGCTATGCCATGTACGGCATCGCGATGTCCGCAGTTGGCATGTTGTCCATCGTGGGCATGATCGTCTCGAATGACGCCTACGGTCCCATCGTCGACAATGCGCGCGGTTTGGTCGAGATGGCGGACTTGGGAGAGGATGCATTGGAAATTACGGATGAGTTGGATAGCGCTGGCAACACGGTCAAAGCGATCACGAAAGGCTTTGCCATCGGCGCAGCAGGTTTGACGGTCATCTCGATGTTGGGCGCCTACATGACCGAGGTCAATGGGGCTGCCATTGAGCAGGGTATCATCAAGGCGGGAGAAACTCTCTTGAAGGGTTTTGACATCATCGATCCCTTGGTCTTCTTCGGCTTGATTGTCGGCGCAGCTGTTCCGGCAGTCTTTTCTGCCATGTTGATGCGCGGAGTGGACAGGAACGCCGTGCGTATGGTCGGAGAAATCCATCGCCAGTTTGATGAAATCGAAGGGCTCAAAGAAGGTAAGGAAGGCGTTGCTCCTGAATATGGTAAATGCATCGCCATTGCGACCGATGGCGCGTTGAAGGAACTCATTCCCGCCGGTCTATTTGCGATCGTGGCAACGCTGATCGTCGGTTTTGTCGGAGGTGTTTCAGCCATTGGCGGTTTCCTTACCGGCAATATTGTCAGTGGTCTCTTGCTCTCGCTTTTCATGTCAAATGCAGGCGGACTCTGGGATAATGCTAAAAAATACGTAGAGGCTGGCAACTGCGGAGGAAAAGGTTCCGAAGCTCATAAAGCTGCCGTCGTCGGCGATACTGTCGGCGATCCGTTCAAGGATACGGCGGGACCTTCCATCAATACGCAAATTACCGTGGTTTCGTTACTCGCGTCCTTAATGGCTTCTATTTTCCTCGCATTCTCACTGTTCGGCTAAGGCTGCTGCGGAAACCGCAAGCTGAATCCATACAGTATATAAAGTGTAAAGCCGCTGAAACAATTGCGTTTCAGCGGCTTTTACTCAAGTAAAAGCGATGTTGAAAAAATAGAGTAAAAACATAAAGAATAAGCACTCAGAGACTAGAAATGACAAAGAGTTTCTCTATGTATTATTACGTCTAGTGACATGCAATTATTCGCATCGTAGTTTTAGGCTTGTTTCACGAGATTTTGGTACATCTTCATGAGCTCTGCCACACACTCTGCACTAGTCATTGTTCGCCAGTCAAAACCGTATGCACTCATAACAGCTTTATCGTTTTCTTGATGCGCTTTGCGTAATTCAGGCGGCATAGTTCGCTCGTCATAAAGATCGGCCAAGTTTGAATCCGGATAAAGCTCACGTGCTTTCAGTATCACGTTGGCTGTTTTCATTATTCTTGTCTTCTGATTCTCTGGAGGAATCGACCAAGGAAAATTATTGTAGACAATGGATGCAGAATAGCGGTAACGCATTTCTAAACGACCCGCAACCATTCTCATCCAAGCCATGTGAACATTTGAGGTCAAGACGCCAAAATGATACAAGTCTGCATCAGGGATTATTTGAACAGCATCGTTGACAATGATTTCTGACGAAACAAATCCGATTGGAATATATCTTCGATTTTCAGAAGAAACTCTTGGAACAATAATGTAATCACTTTGAGGTTGTCTTATTTCTTGGAATAGTGTTGGCGTGTCTGCACTTCTTCTTGTCGCCTCTTTGGTGCTTCTCAACCTAAAAGCGCGTACTTGTGCTACTCGCTCTCTCACTAGAGGCATACTTCTTATTTCGTTAGGGCTGGCATCGACGAGCCATAGGCAGTACCTTTTCTTATTGTTAATATATTCTTCTGCGCCATAGATTTGTTTTATGTACTTTTCTGCTCTAGGTTCTTTCGACAAAAAGTAATCTCTTTCGTCCGGACTTAAGAACAAAAAACCACCGTCTGTCGGTTTGTTTCCATAAACCATTACAGGAACATCACAAAGCGGTCTTCTTCTTGAATCAATTAATACATTTGGAGCTTCCACCAAATAGGCATTAATATGCTCAACCTTTTTGACAGTGCCGGAGTCATACAGGTATTTATTTTCTCGTTCAAAACCGCAAGAGAATCCAATAATCACTACATGAACATGTGCCTGTTCGCTTGCTTCATTGTCCCAACGGAATGTTAGGTAAGCAAAGTTGATTCTTGCATCAAAAAGATCGTGAAGAGGCTTCCAGATGGGTGCGACTTGATCGCCCTGTGTAATGGAATTCGTTGAAACTAATGCCGCCTCAATTTTTGTATCATGCATGTAATGACAAGCCTTGTAAAACCAACCTGCAACATAGTCTATTTTCCCAGCATTGCTATATACTCGTCCATTCTGATCTCGATATACATTCTTGAGTTCTTCTTTTTGTTCTCTGTCCTGGAGAGAGTAGCCTACAAACGGAGGATTTCCCATAATGTAATCTAGTTCGTCTTTAGGCACGACCTCTTCCCAGTCCATCCCCAAAGCATTGCCTTCGACAATATTCGGATACGTCTCCAGCGGCAGGAAATCTAGATCCATATTGACAATGTTTTCAGTTTCTTTCATCATTTGTGATTCGGCTATCCAAAGAGCAGTTCTAGCAACGGATACAGCGAAGTCGTTAATCTCGATCCCGTAAAACTGACTGATGGACACTTTGATGGGGTTTTTTACAGCACCAATCAAAACCTGTTTTCCGTGTAATTCTTTCAGAATCTCATTTTCCAGTTTGCGAAGCGAAAGGTATGTTTCAGTCAGGAAATTTCCGCTTCCCGCCGCCGGATCCAAGAAAACCAAAGAAGCCATCTTGTCTTGCAACTCTTCATAACGCCTCTTCTTGATCGTAAGTGTTTTTAGAGCCTTGATTTCTTTGAATTCCTCGCGGAGATCGTCCATAAAGAGCGGATCAATCACCTTGTGTATGTTCTCAATGGACGTGTAATGCATGCCTCCAGATCTTCTTGTCTCCGGATTCAGAGTGGACTCGAAAACGCCGCCAAAAACAGTTGGGCTGATATTAGACCAATTAAATCCGGCGGAAGCTTTGTCTAAGATGATGTCGATGATTTCTTCATTGATTCTCGGTATAACGATGTCATCTTTTTCAAAAAGACCGCCGTTGACGTAAGGAAAAGCCAGCAAGTCTTCTGATGCATAAGGATCACGCTCATGCTCTTCTTGATCCAATACTCTAAAAAGGTTGAGCAGAGCTTCTCTAAACATAGAATTTGAATCTTTGTGTTTTGCCAAATAATCATGAAACATATTGTGGCGACCAAATAGACCGGCATCTTCGGCATAAAAACAAAAGACTAAACGGACACAAAGGATGTTCAGATCTTTCTGCGTTTCCTCATCGTCTGGGTCATTGTATTGTTTGAGCAAGGCATCATAGAGAATCCCCACGAGCTCACCCGCTTGGATCGACACTTCCGTAGCCCGTTTAATGTAATGGTCGCCCTCGTCCACGAGGAAATTCAGTCGATAGTAGTCTTCTTCCAAGTCCTTTAATAGAACAACCTCAGGCTCTCCGCCGGGTTTTTCCATATCGAAAATATGGAACTCTTTGAAGTTGGAGATCACGATCCATCTTGGTCTCTCGGAATAAGGCAATTCAGCCGAATAGCGCTTTGCTTGTTGAAATGGTGAAAGAAGAGAACCGTCCGATTGTTTGAATGGCTTTGTCAAATCTTTATCGATTGATTTTTGCTCAATCAAGACGTGAGTCGACGGGATACGTCCGTCGATAAAGCTTGTATTATCCAGCATGACTTTATCTTCAAAAATGATAAAGTCGGCAGGATTTTTTACGCCATAAACCTCGCTTAAAAGAGTTATCCAAAAGGTATCTGAATCACCCTTTTCGTAGCCTCTGCCTTCCCATCTTTTGGCAAAATCCCTTGCTGCTTTTCTCTGTTGTGCCTGTGTTAGCATCCATTCACCTCGTTAAGAGACTGACGACATCTGGACTTCTTTATTTCATACCCTAGTCTAATTTGCTCCATTCCCTACGAGAAATTAGACGAAACCGTCGAGCCTGAGTCACTCACAATTCTTTAGAACCATTCTATCACCATATTGGGAATTATCGATTTTTACGTGAGTTCATAAGTGGGAACGTTCGTGAGGTGCAAAATTGAAGCTGCTATTAACGATTAGACAATACGTTTACATTAGTGAAAATCTGGATGCCAGCAAGACCGCTCCCTAACCAAAGCAAAGGGTTACATTGCAAGCTAAACATGACTGAAAAACAAAAAATACGTCGCAACGGACTGTTTTAAAAGACCGTCACTAACTAGGTTTCAGCAAGCCATTAATAGAATGCTATTATATGAAAATGTGTAGCAAAGTTTTTGCGATCGATCAGGAATAATGTCATTTGGCAACTATCGTATCGCTGGGCTAAACTTAGTTAATAGATAGAATTTGCAAAGAGCTAAAGAAAATCAAACATGTGATTTCTCAAAAAAACGCAACAGAGGGTTGACAATGGTGCCGCAGGTGGTACTATTATGAGAAAGGTGATAAATATTACTAGCATTGAGAAACTGGAAGCTCGAATCCGCCAAAAACCAACACCAAACGATATACGTTTTAACGAGTTAGTAAAATTCATGGATTATTATGGATTTGAATTGAGGCCCTCTTCCGGAGGAAGTCATAGGGTCTTTTGTCATCCTCAATATGATGGAATTGTTTCCGTGGTTAAACCGCATGGAACGTCTGACGGAGTGAAGCGAGCGTATATACGCAAGGCCTTAGAAGCGGTTGATGAGCTTAATATGCCAGAGGAGGAGTAGAAATGGAACATGCATTTTTGGTTTATCCGATCATTGAAGAAGACGGAACAGAACAGTGGATTTGTGAGTTCCCTGAACTCAAGGGATGTATTGGAGTTGGTGATACGTTCCAGGAAGCTGTCGATGAAGGAATGTTAAACAAAGCTGTTTGGATTGAAGCTGCCCAAGAAATGGGTAGAACTATTCCTGCGTCAAAGAGCTTGGATTCGTCTGAATACAGTGGCCGTTTCAATCTTAGAATCCCAAAATCATTACATCGTAATTTGGCTCTTAAAGCTGAACAAGAGGGAGTTAGTCTCAATTCCCTTTGTACCAGTATTCTTGCTGAAGGCTTAGGTGAGAGACGAGCACAGACAGTATATAACTTGTCAATCTCTATGCCGTCTCCTGTGCCGACAGAAATTGAAAATCACTGGAGCGATGGCAAACAAAAGGTCACCAAGTTCCCCCAAACGGCATAGTTATGGAGTCATTATGGCTGAAGGTATTGTTGAATTTAAAAGTTATGAATTGCACGAATTAGCTTATAAGAAGATTGAGGCATTTGAGGGTGACAATAATCTCTCGCTAACGATCACGAGCCAAGATAACATGGAGAATCCCGAGATAAAGCGTGTTATTTTGGATGCTGAGCTTACCGGTTCAGTTGAAGCGAAAATCGTGATATCCGGCATTTTTTTACTGACAGAAGATTTCAATGAGCAGCATCGCGATACTGATCTGCAAATCATTGCCACATCCCTCTTGCTACCGTACGCAAGGAGCATTCTCTCTTTTGTGTCAGCTTCAGACGGGTCGAAACCTTTGCTTATACCCACCGTTAATCTTAATTTGTTATTTGATGAGAGTAATATCCGCGAAGAAGATGAATCGACTACAACTAAATAAGAAAAGTAGATGAAGATGTCCTCCAAACTGGAAGCATATCTGGTCGGAAACGCTCTCATCATTAAGATCGCTTTTGACACAGATAACCGAATAAGGACGCTAGACTTTGTTCTGATTTCGTTGTAATTGCTTAGTCCGGAAGAATTATCTGATCTGTTCGTCTGGAAAACTCGTCCGCTGAAGGTCTCGCTCTAAAAAGTTCAATTTGATGGCTCTCTACGTGCGGAACGGTCAACTTAGGTCGGAATATTCATGACTAGGCTTCTCTTGGAAAGTTGTCTTTAAAACCTCTTATCGAATGAGCGTCTCGCCTATTGCACGCGTCACACCAAACCCATCGCCACGCTCTTCGCACAGGATAGTAATCGCATAATGCACTGCATCAGCACCGCAGAAAGGGTAAGCCCCTTTTTTCTTGCTCTTAACAAGATCAGCCAAATAATTCAGCCACTTAAATCTCAAATTATTCTCCTTCTTTGCTCGCATCAACAACGAAGTTCTTATCAATATAGTCATTTTCACTTGTCGTTAGCGTCATGTTTTTTCTTTCTTACTTACTGTTTTTTGCCATGTTACCATGCTCTATTCGTCATTTTTTAATTGCTTTCGGAAGGCAAACGGATATCCATATCGGATACTTGAACGTTAGAAAAAGACAGAGTGCAAACATGACCTAAGTTAATAGACTTAGATATACTTTACCTGTGGACGTCTAGTAGTGTATAAGGTATAGCTTGCTTAAGGAGCCGGTGCAGATGATCGATGTTGAATCAAAAAGATTTCAGGCGCTGAAGAACAGATACAAGGCTGTAACTGGTCAAATTTTGCCTATGGAAATGATTCCCCTTTCAGAGTCTTATGAAACGCTTGAGCAGCACGTAGAAGCTTGTGAAAAAGCTGGTAAGGATCTGCTGCCGGAAATCTACGGATGGGATTTTTCTGGAAACATTTTTTATTAGTTATATAGAAGAGTGTTGTTGAAGAAGCGGCAAACCGACCGCCTATCATGCATCGCGTTCAAAGTTTTATTCGTCCTCTTCAATATACCCCGCCCACGCAACTATCCTGCACATCACTTCCATCCATCCTTCTTTTTTCAACCTCTCTTTATCAGCCTCAGGGTAGTCACCATCCAAGAATGCACAGACTTCATCGAATAGCTTTATCCATTCTTCAGTGCTTTGCCCCTCGAGCTGTGTTCTGCGAATAAGGTCATCGACTAACGGCATGTTGACCACCTTCATATTCTTGAATGAGCTCCTCAGCTCTTTCTCGTGTAATGGGATCACACCAACAATCCCCCATGAGAATGCCTTCGTAGTATCGATTGCGAACTCAGTTTCCATTTTCATAAACGAAGAACCAAACCCCATCATCTTTCACAAGATTTTTGTATACTGGGTCAAAGTAGTATTTTTCTTTTTCTTCAGACATTTCTATCAACCCTTTCCGGTCTCTATCGTATCACCTGGGGGATCGAATCATACCGATTTACAGCGTGCAATGAACAGATAATAACTTGACGCAAAAGAGTGACTTTTCAGTGAATTGGAAGTCGCGCTCGCAGAAGGTCAGCCGCGGTGTTTGAAGTCCACCCGCCTTCGGCGACCGAGATTTCCATTGAATTTTCAGTAGTAAGATGGCTCCCATTGCTTACTATCAGTCGCTCATGAGGCTTCCCTATGTATGTCTTTCACTCATTCAAAATCATCTGTGAGCCATGGAATCAAAAAACAGAGATAGTTTCAATTTAGTATCAAGAAAAAGCAATACCCCTGTAACAGCTGTGTTACAAGGGTATTTGGTGGGAGCAACCGGGCTCGAACCGATGACCCCTTGCTTGTAAGGCAAGTGCTCTCCCTGCTGAGCTATGCTCCCATTTGTCGCGGATCGTTTCTCACTATAAGTGCAATAGTCGGTGCGAATTTAATACTTTTGCCTTAATTAAAGGGCGTCCGCACTCCGAGAAGCCAACATATCGCACCCGCACGCTTAATAATTGCACAAAAGCCCATCTTTGACAAGTTGCCGTCCATAGGCGCCAAATGCGCCAGTTTGTAGCATATTCAATGCATTTTCTTGAGCATTTTCCAGTCTCAATTCATACTTCACATACGTATGGATGAACAGCGCCAAATATTCGGGGATCGTCTCAGAGAGTTGCGGAAAGAGAAGAGACTTCGGCAAGATGACATTGCCGTTGATCTCAATGTCACCAGACAGACAATTTCTAAATATGAGCGCGGCGAACGCCAGCCCGATTACTGTATGCTTATAAAAATCGCAGAATATTTCCAAGTTTCTATCGACTACTTATTTGGTCGCACACCCATACGTCCCGTTAGCCGGTTTGATGAACGGGAGTATTTCTATAGCTTTACTCCCCCCATGGTGGCGGATAAACCAGCTGACTGAATAAGTTGAGCTTTTCAAATGAAATTGAACATGCGATGGTTAGGAATTAATCGTTCTGCCCACGCTACTTGCCGTCAAAACAAGTTGGCATTCAGCTTTCGTTCTATTCGTTTTGAACCCTCTCTTTGACCGGTTGACAATCATTTCATTTATCTGTTATCCTTGCATGGCGTTCGAAAACGAGGTGTACGGCGCAGTAGTTCAGACGGTTAGAATGCCAGCCTGTCAAGCTGGAGGTCGAGGGTTCGAGTCCCTTCTGCGTCGCCAAACAGTTGCCGGTTTCAAAACCGGCAACTGTTTAAGCCCAGATAGCTCAGTCGGTAGAGCAACGGACTGAAAATCCGTGTGTCGCTGGTTCGATTCCTGCTCTGGGCACCAAATCAGGGGGTGTCTCAAAACACTTTATTGAGTGATTTGAGACACCCTCATTCATGTTGATAACCATGAAAGCCGTTACTCTCACCATCTTGCTGCCCCATAGATTTGCAATTTTTGACTACGAGTTTTTCGGTAATCCTATGTGAGTAAGCCGACACAGGGCAGGCTCTTTTGCTGGTGATTTTTCTCGTTTTAGGCAGGTTTTTCAGTCGAAAGAATGGTTGTCGGAAACGCTCACTCCCATATCTCTGTTTCAGGGCTATATTATGTTTTCAAACCGGATTTCGTCGAGACTCGATGAAATCCGTCATAGAAAAGTATTCTCGTGATCGGTCAGTCGCTTGACAGATTGGGTTTATCCGAGTAAACTTAAGGTGAGGTTTATCGAAATAGACCTTCGAGAGGAGCGTTTCAGATGATCGACATTGAACTTGGTGCCGTACAGGAGCGGTTCGCGGATATTGTGTGGGCACATGAACCGATCGGTTCCGGTGAACTCGTCAAGATTTGCAGGAAGGAACTGAACTGGAAAAAGTCGACGACTTATACGGTGCTCCGCAAGCTCTGTGAAAAAGGGCTGCTTCAAAACGTCGATGGCGTCGTTTCCTCCCTGATCTCCCGCGAAGCATTCTATTCGCTGAAAAGCGAACAGATTGTCGAGGATTCCTACCAAGGCTCTCTGCCTGCATTTGTCTCAGCGTTCATTTCCCGAAATGACCTGACGGTTCAAGAGGCGGATGAGATTCAAAGAATGATCGATACCTTCAAGAAGGAGGAATGAACATGAGCGCAGTATTTCTAAAGATCTTGAATATGAGCATCACGGCAAGCTGGCTCATTCTCGCCGTGGTGCTGGCGCGCGCCCTGCTGAAGAAGGCGCCGAAATGGATAGTCTGTCTGCTTTGGGCTTTAGTCGCCATTCGGCTTGTCTGTCCGTTTACCATTGAAAGCGCCTTCAGCTTGATCTCAAGCCGTGAGACCATCCCTGCCGATCTTGTTCTGTCACAGTTCCCAGCCGACCATTCAGGCATCACAACGGTCACGAATACGGTCAATCCGATCGTTGCGGATTCAGTAATGCCCGCTCCCGTTGTGAGCAGCAATCCCTTGCAGGTCGCCCTGCCTCTCGTCGCGGTCATATGGGTCGCAGGAGTTGTCGCTTTGCTCCTCTATGCCTTGGTAAGCTATTTAAGATTGAAAAGGACGGTTTCGACCGCCATTCTTCTGGGGGATCACATCAAGATGTGCGATGAAATCCATGCGCCCTTTATCCTCGGCGTGTTCAAGCCGATGATCTATGTGCCTTCCTCGCTAACCGGGGAAACGCTTGACTGCGTGATTCACCACGAGCGCGCGCACATTCAGCGCCGTGACCATTGGTGGAAACCGCTCGGATTTCTTCTGCTGGCGATCTACTGGTTTAATCCGTTGTGCTGGGTCGCCTATATACTGCTTTGCCGTGATATCGAAATGGCTTGTGATGAAAAGGTCATCCGGGAAATGGACAAAGAAAGCATGGTCAGGTACTCCCAGGCGCTTCTCGATTGCAGTCTGCCGCAAAAGCGGATCACCGCTTGTCCGCTCGCTTTTGGCGAAACGGGAATAAAGGAGAGGGTGAAGGGCGTATTGAACTATAAGAAACCGACCTTTTGGATCATAGCCGTCGCCGTAGTTGCCTGTGTGATCCTAGCAGTATGCCTTTTAACAAACCAAAAGACGCTGTCAAGTCCTTCGGGGGAAGTGCCGGCTGCGCGTACCGATGTGAACGCTGTTACGAAGACACTGACGGCGATCATTACAGACATCGACAACGGTAACATGTTGGTAAAACCGATTGAAGGCTCCGCGGAACTGGCGTCGTCTGACAGCTTCTTCGTTCCTGTGGAGTTCCTGCCCGCATCCCCGGTGCCGAACGTGGGCGATACCGTGGTCATTGAGTACAATGGCGGCATACTGGAAACTTATCCTGCTCAGTTGGAAAAGGTCTATGCCATCAAAATCGTGAAAAATGAACCGCGCTTCATTGAGACCAATTCACATGTGGCGTGGGCAGGTTGGACGGAGGATGGCCGCATTTTGACCGAGAGCTTGAATCCGGGCGTATTTGTAATCAACTCGACGCCGCATAACCCGATCTACAAGTTTGATACAAGGGCAGACTTGGAACAGTTTAAGACAACGTTCCAAGGTGTTCTGTCGTTTAGCGGCAGATATGATGAAGTGCCATCGTTCAATGAGGTAACCGCCGCGTATAATGACGATTTCTTTGCCAACCATACGGTGTTGGTCGTCTACGTGACAACAGTCAGCGGTTCTAACAGGTTTAAGCTTATGAACGTGACCGTTAACGGCTCCACCCTTATGATGGATGTCGTTCCGGCAAACAATCCTTATTACCCCGGCACTTGCGACATGGCGGGGTGGTTTGTGCTCGCGGAGGTCTTGGATTCGGATATTGAAGAGTGCACGTTCTTTGTTTCCCGGTCCTTGCCCTACGATACCATGATCAGCGCATTGTTTGACACCATCATGTCTTCTCCTGAAGATTCCTCCAATCCGGGAGATTATCTGAAGGCACACAAGAAGGAACATGAACAATTGTTGGCGGACAAAGCCGGCACGCTTCAACACATCTTCTCGGAATTCTTACGCGGCGATCAGACGGGACTAAAAGGGCATCTCATGCGAATCATCTTGGATGAACTGGCGCCGGAATCTGCGCTTAAACTTGAAGCAGAAACAGGGCAGGAATATTTTGATGCGTGGCTGGATCAGGCAAAAAAACTCGAAAAGCAGCACGGCGACGACGGGTGGATTGAGATCAATCGACCGGCAGTTTACATGTTGCTTCAAATGATTGACCATTAGGCGACCATACGGGATTTTCTTTTGCTTTAGAGTCTGTTATCTTTCTCTTAGAGATAATGTAGGTGTCTTTACTACCTGCTCTTTAAAGTTGTTTCCATGCATATTTTCAAATGGCGCTTTAGTTTTGATGTCAGCTAAATCTTTCGTGCCCTCGATAATAATAGAATCATTATGAACAAATCAGATTTTGTGACGGTAAGTCGAAACATAAACTGAAACATAAATTGTTTGCGGATTAGAGGGCGCAACTTGTCGGATTAACCTATAAAGTATGGTAAAATGAGGGCGTTCATTAGACGAATGATATGGAAGCGCCGGGTCGTTTCGGAAAGAATTCGCCTTGCCCTTCGAACACATTCTCCGGTCAAGAAAAAAGGTTTGCTTTACGATGATTAAAGAAGAGATGAAACAACGCCTAGTCAAAGAGGCTTTTTTGGCACGAGAGAATAGCTATGCCCCGTATTCCCGTTTTAAGGTTGGTGCAGCTATCTTGACTACTGACGGCAGAATTTTCCGGGGTGCGAATATAGAGAATGCATCGTATGGCGCGACCATATGCGCGGAGCGAACAGCGGCGGTCAAAGCCGTGTCTGAGGGCGCCAAGTCTTTTATCGCCATCGCAGTTGTCGGCGCTGAGGAGAATGCCGATTTAGAGCATCTCGATTTAGCGTACCCGTGCGGGATTTGTCGCCAGGTTCTTCGCGAATTTTTACCTCCTTCCGGAGAACTGCTTATCTTCGTTGCAACATCTCCTACGGAATACTTTGAGTCGAGCTTGAATGCGCTTTTGCCGCATTCGTTCGGACCCGAAGATCTCGATTATCTGTTGGAATAGGGCGGCATGGATTGTAATGTTTAAATGACTCTCATTTGCGGAGTCTTTAAAATAGGTGGACCCGCTTGCAAAGCCGGTCGAACGGAAGCAGCGGCAGCAGCTAAAATAGGAGGAAAAAATGAAAAGGAAACTGTTTTGCCTACTTCTGGTGATGGCTCTCGTTCTGACCTTCGTGGTCGGATGTGGACCGAAAGATGACGACCCAGGTGTAGACGCAGGGAAGTACAAAGGAAAGAAAGTCGCGATGATTACTGACATCGGCGGCATCAACGACGAGTCTTTTAACCAGTCAGCATGGAACGGCATGGAGAGACTGGAAAAAGAAGGTGTCGAAATTTCATTCCTTGAGTCGGAGAAAGAAGCCGATTATAAGACGAACCTTGACCGCAAGTCTGAAGAGGGTGCCGATGTCATTTGGGGGTATCGGCTTCATGATGGCCCAAGCGATTGCGGATGCGTCGAAGGCGCATCCTGACCGTCTTTTTGCGATCGTCGACCAAGGCTACGCGGAAGGTGAGCTTCCGAATGCGGTCGGCGCCATGTTCCATTCTGAAGAATCGTCGTTCCTCGTCGGCTACATCGCCGGTCACATGACGAAAACTGACCATGTCGGCTTTATTCTCGGCATGGAAGGCGATGTCATGTTCCGCTTCCAGTACGGTTATCTCGCCGGTGTTGAGTATGCCGCACGGGAGCTTGGGAAAGAGATCCGCGTCGATGCCGTGACAATTGACACGTTCGGCGATACGGCGAAGGGTAAGGCGACCGCCACGAAGATGTACTCGGACGGCGCGGACATCGTCTACCACGCTGCCGGTCAGGCTGGCTCCGGCGCGATTACCGCGGCGAAAGAGCTTGATAAATGGGCTATCGGCGTTGACCTCGACCAGAATGCTCTGGCTCCCGACCATGTGCTGACATCGGCGCTGAAGAACGTCGACCAAGCTGTCTATGAGCTGTCGAAGAAAGTTCTCGATGGTGAGGACGTCGGGGGTAAGACATTCTATTTTGGGCTGAAGGAGGGCGGAGTCGGCATCGCGCCATCGTCTGACAAGCACGTCCCGAAAGAGCTCCTCGACAAAACGAAAGAGATCGAGAAGAAAATTATCGCGGGCGAGATCAAATGCCCGATCTCGGCTGAAGAATTCGAGGCTTGGAAAGCGAATCTCGATTAATCAGCACGTCGTTCATGGATGATTGATATCATTCGCTGAAAGCTTGCCCGGGTGCTCCGTAATGGGCATCCGGGCGTTCGCTATGGAGAGACAACATGAAGAAGGATTCAGCTGAGTTTGCCGTCGAAATGATCGGCATCTCAAAATCATTCGGTCATTTCAAGGCACTCGACAACGTTGATCTCAGGGTTCGCACGGGTACGATACATGCGCTGCTCGGAGAGAACGGCGCGGGGAAATCAACCTTGATGAAAATCCTGTACGGTCTGTATTCGGGCGACGCAGGCGAGATTAAGATCGACGGCGAGACGGTAGACATTCGCAATCCGAAACAAGCCATATCACATGGCATCGGCATGGTGCACCAGCATTTCATGCTAGTGGAAAATATGACCATCGCTGAGAACATTGTGCTCGGGAGCGAGCCGACAAAATCGCTCGGGCGTCTTGATCATGCTTTGATGAATGACATGATCCGCGACTTCGGCAAACAATACGGGCTCGAGGTCGATCCCGAGGAAGTCATTATGGACGTTTCTGTCGCGACGCAACAACGCGTCGAAATATTGAAAGCGCTGTTCCGCGGCGTTGACATTCTGATTCTCGATGAACCGACGGCCGTTCTCACTCCGCAGGAAATTGATAGTCTGATCGTGACGATGAGAAGTCTCGTCGCCGATGGCAAGACGATCATCATCATTACGCATAAGCTGAAGGAGATCATGGCCGCTGCCGATGATTGCACGGTCATCAGGCGTGGTAAGTTGGTAGGCACTGTCCGTGTCAGTGACGTTACGGAAAAAGATCTCGCTTCCATGATGGTCGGACGCGAAGTCAAGCTGACAACGGCTAAAGACAAGGCAAAACCCGGTGAAAAAGTCATGGAAATCCGCAATCTCACGGTTAAAGATGCCCGCGGCATTCCACAGGTGAGAGACCTCTCAATGCATGTGCGGCGCGGCGAAATTCTCGCCATCGCCGGTGTTGACGGAAATGGGCAGACGGAGCTGATCGAAGCCATCACGGGGCTTAGAAAATCCGAATCGGGCGAGATTCTCGTTAACGGTGTCGATATTGCGAACGGGATGCCGATTGATACACACAACGCGGGCATCAAAACAATCCACGAGGATCGTCACAAGCGAGGGCTTGTGCTCGAATTTAACGTCGGAGAAAACCTCATTCTTGAGACCTATAAGGAAAAGCGTTTTTCGGGTCGCGGACCTTTTATATCTTGGAAGAAAGTCGATGATTATGCGGAAAGACTGATTGAGGAATTCGATATTCGTCCGGCGGATTGTTCCATGCAACCGGTGAGGGAATTGTCGGGAGGCAATCAGCAAAAAGTCATTGTCGCTCGCACGGTTGAACAGGAGCCGGACCTCCTGATTGCATGTCAACCAACACGAGGACTCGATGTCGGTGCGATTGAATTTGTGAGAAGCGCACTCGTCGAACAGCGCGACCAAGGCAGGGCTGTGCTTCTCGTTTCGTTTGAACTCGATGAAGTACTCGATATTGCCGATCGTATCAATGTCATCTATAACGGTTCGATGGTCGCGGACCTCGATCCCGAGGAAACGGATGAGCAGGCGATCGGGCTTCTGATGGCAGGAGGTGGACAATGAGGGCATGGTTAGCCAAAGCTCTAAGGAGACCGATGGCTGCGGTTGTTCTAGCGCTGATCATCGGGTTTATAATCGGCACGCTTGCACTTGCACTGGGGGGCTATGATCCGGTCAAAGGTTTTTCTTATATGTTTACCGGTGTCTTCTCCAGCACGAACCGCATCATGCAGGTCATAGTGGATTCGGTGCCGATCGCCATGACCGGTCTCGCCGTCGCATTTGCCGGACGTACGGGATTATTTAACATCGGTGCGGAAGGTCAGTTTATTCTCGGACAAATCACGGGGGCGATTGTCGGCTTCTATGTTCCAATGCCGCCCATCCTTCACCCCCTGTTTATTATTCTATGTGCTTTTGCTGTGGGTGGTCTTTATGCCGGTTTTGCGGCGTGGCTGAAGAATCGGTTCAATATCCACGAGGTCATTTCTACGATTATGTTGAACTGGATCGCTTACTACTTCATGATTTTTATCGTGAACATGAAGAGCGTCAAAGTGCCGGGTTCACAACATTCACCTGAAATCCTCGATACGGCGAAGATCAACTTCTTTCACAGGGATTTCCGAACAACGGCAGAAGGTCAAGCGCTTAGTGAGAGCTCGCCGTTCCTGAGACCGTTTATCAGGACGGATGCCGGGTATGCGATCATCATTATGCTCATCACGGCGCTCCTTCTTTGGCTCATTCTCAAATACACGCGCCTTGGGTATGAGCTTCGCGCCGTAGGCTACAACCGCTATGCCGCGGAATTTTCCGCCATGCCGGTCAAACGCAACGCTCTGATGTCCATGTTTATCTCGGGCGGTGTGGCAGCCGTCGGCGGTGCGATGCTCGTCATGTCAACGTCCTACTACATTACGATGCTAGGCACAACGGAGGGTTACGGATGGGACGGCATATCCGTCGCTCTGATCGCCAGCAATCATCCGATCGGTTGCGTTTTTGCGGGTCTTCTCTATGCGGCTCTGAAGTTCGGAGGTCTCGAAATTCAGTCGAGAATGAGAGCGCCGACAGAGATTATCAACATCATGATCGGTACGCTTGTCCTATGCATTGCGCTGGCACCCGCGTTGCCGAGGCTTGCTGAACGCCTTGAAAGGAAGGAGTAAACGCCATGGAATTTCTTAACACGATTGTTCTGACGATCTCCATTACGCTCATGTACTCATCGCCTTTGATCTTTACAGCGATCGGCGGCGTTTTGACACAGCGTTCCGGCGTTGACAACATCGGACTTGAGGGCATGATGGCGTTCGGCGCTTGCGGTGCTGCCATCGTTGGTTTTTTCGCGGCGAACCCTTGGTTGGGTCTCCTGGCGGGTGCTGTTTTCGGCGGCTTTTTGGCATTAATCCATGCATTCATTGCTGTGACGGCTAAGGGCAACCAGATTATTTCAGGTATCGCGCTCAATCTCGTCGGACTCGGTATAGCGACATTCATTACGCGCCGTTTGTTTAACGGTGCCGCTCAGTCGAACACCGTTCCGAAAGGCATTCCGAAAGTTTTGGAACTGTTGGGTGTCGATAAATCGAATTCACGCCTGCTGCAGTCCGCAGAAATCGATCTCACGGTGATCTTAGCGTTCGTGATCGCGTTGGTCGTGTGGTTCGTTCTTTATAAAACGAAGACGGGATTGCGTGTCAGGGCATGCGGCGAACATCCGGGCGCAGCCGATACGCTCGGCGTCAACGTCACGCTCATTCGCTACGTTTGCACGACGCTTTCAGGCGTGCTGGCAGGTCTTGGGGGCGGAGTTACGGCTCTCGCGATCGCCGGAAGGTTTACCCCTAGCGTGATCAGCGGTCAAGGATTTATCGCATTGGCAGCCGTTATCTTCGGAAACTGGAGACCTATCGGTGCGACACTCGCGTGTCTATTGTTCGGTTTTGCTCAGGCGCTCACCGTCATCCTTGCCGGTACGCCTTGGTTGCCTACGCAGATTCTTGCGATGCTCCCCTATGTGCTGACACTTCTCGTTCTTATGGTGTTTGTCGATCGGTCGACTCCGCCTAAAGCTGTCGGTCAGCCCTACTTTAAAGGACAGTAACAGATGTCGGATGCAATTTGGCTCGTCGCGGGAGGTCAAAATCTTGACCTCATCGCGACGGCTCGGCAACCTTTTCATTTAAGCGATTCGACACCGGGGAATGTTGTAGAACGTGCGGGAGGCGTCGCGTTCAATATTGCACGCAATCTCGCATTACTCACGCGTCCCGTTTATTTTTTGTCCGTAAGAGGGGAAGATTCCGTCGGGTTGGCTTTAGACGCGATCGGTCGCGAGTCGAACCTGGAGCTCGATCATGTGCTTGTGAGATCAGATCTTTCGACTTCACGCTATATCGCCATCAACGATGAAACAGGCGATATGATTGCCGCCATCAACGATATGAGAGCCATCGAGTCGCTTGCACCTCGCGATGTTGAAAATTGGTGCACGCTTGCCTCTACTTTATTCCGCGAAGTTGATTCACGACCGATGCATCCTTGTGCGGCGGTAATTGATGCGAATCTTCCGGAAAATGTGATCGTCCATTTAGCGAATGAATGGGAGATTCCGATCTTTGCGGATGCTGTCTCTCAGGCAAAAGTCGATCGGCTGAAGCCGGTTTTCCATCGACTCGCAGGTATGAAGCTCAATCGTATTGAGGCAGAGCACTTAACGGGACATCGGATTGCGAGCTTTGAAGCCGCAGTCAAAGCGATCCATCAATTGCTTGCGAATGGGATTGAACGAATTTGCCTTTCACTCGGCGCAGAAGGCGCTCTGTTTGCCGATGGGCGGCAGACCGTCGCGACGCAATACGATTGCGTGGTCGAGAAAGAGGTGGATGGACGTATTGTGAAAACGACCAGTATTATTAATACGACGGGAGCGGGTGACGCGATGTGCGCCGTCTTTGCATGGGCGACGATATCGGGTCACACGCTTGACGATGCAGCGCGTCTTTCTCAAGCTGCCGCGTCGCTCGCTCTTGAATCGCCGGGCGCCGTCAATGAAGCGATAACAATCGAGGCGCTCGAACAACGAGCCGCTTCTTCAAAACTAACGATTCAGGTTCTCTGAAAGGTGAGCGATGAAACAGCTATTAAAACAAATTTTCGTTGGAGACAAAAACATGGAATCTTTGAAGCAATACATTCATTTATCAAGAGAAGTATCGGAGGCGCTTCGTAAAGGCTTTCCAATCGTCGCGCTCGAGACAACGATTATTTCGCACGGGATGCCGTATCCTAAGAACGTGGAGACGGCGTTCGCCGTGGAACAGGAAGTGTACCGCGGCGGTGCGTTGCCGGCAACGATCGGTATCCTTGACGGTAAAATTCGCGTCGGGTTGTCGCCAGCCGAAATTGAACGGTTCGGCATGGAGGGTTTGAGCGCAACGAAAACGTCGCGTCGAGATATTGCTTACGTGCTCACGAAAGGACTCACGGGGTCATTGACTGTAAGCGGGACGATGATCGCGTCTCACCTCGCCGGGATTCCGTTCTTTGCGACAGGCGGGATCGGCGGTGTCCATCGACACGGCGAAGATACCATGGACATCTCTGCCGATTTGGAAGAGCTCGCGAACACGCCCGTTGTCGTCATTTGCGCGGGCGCAAAATCGATTCTCGACATCGGGCGGACACTCGAATACCTCGAGACGGGAGGTATCCCGGTCATCGGGTACGGGACGGATGACATGCCGGCTTTCTACACGAGAGAGAGCGGATACAAATTGCCGATGCGAGTTGACACGCCGGAGGAAGTGGCGGCAATATACCGTATTTCGCGGTCTCTCGGATTCCCTGGCGGCATGGTCATCGCCAACCCAATTCCGGAAAAAGATGCGATGGACAAAGAGAAAATCGACCGCGCCATCGCCAATGCCGTCGCTAAGACCGATGAACAAGGGATCACGGGCAAGGATGTCTCACCGTTCCTGCTTGAGAACATCGTCGCGGAGACAGGAGGCGAGAGTCTCACGGCGAACATCGCGCTCGTTCTGAACAACGCTTATGTTGCGGCAAAGATCGCCGCCGCCTATTGCGGTCGTACATACGTAAAAGATGCGTTTGCTTGAGTGGGAGGATCATATGGAAAAGCTTTATCACATTCAACTTGATGATTCACACGGTGCGAAGTACGCTCTGCTTCCGGGAGATCCCGGGCGCGTGGAGAAGATTGCCATGCTGTTGGACGATCCGCATTTCATTGGCAGAAATCGCGAGTATACGACGTGGCAGGGATCACTTCTCGGCGAACCGATTCTCGTTATGTCAACGGGGATGGGCGGTCCGTCAACCGCGATCGGCATAGAGGAATTGTTCATGACGGGTGTCCGCAACTTCATACGCGTGGGCACGTGCGGCGGCATGGCGCTCCCCGTGATGGGTGGCGATCTCGTGATTGCGACAGGTGCCATCAGGATGGAAGGGACGACGCGCGAGTATCTCCCGATCGAGTTCCCGGCTGTCGCCGATTTTGAATTGACGGGCTGTCTCGTCGATGCCGCTCGCGAAGGAGGCTACCGATTCCATACCGGGGTTGTTCAGTGTAAGGACTCTTTCTATGGTCAGCATTCACCCGGTCGTATGCCCGTGAGCTACGATCTGGAACAAAAATGGGAGGCTTGGCTCAGAGGCGGGACGCTCGCCTCGGAGATGGAGAGCGCTGCGCTCTACATCGTCTGCCAATCGCTCGGTGCGAAAGCCGCGTGCATTCTGAATACCATTTGGAATCAAGAACGGCGCGCCAGAGGGATGGACGATTCGGAAAGCCATGATACGATGCGCGGCATTCGCGTCGCCGTCGAGGCGATCAAGCTCCATATTCAAAGAGAGCGCGAACAGAAGTTATGAAAAACGCAGACTAATCGCTCTCGGTTATTATATTTTCAAACGTTGTGAAAAATAGCGGTCTGCGCGGTGATAAGAGCAGACCGCTTCATGTTTTGCAGTGAGTTAAAAATCGTAAAACTCGATGATTTTCTTCTCGAGCCAAGGGATGTCGTTCTCGCGCATGATGCCGAGGAGATATTCTTCCTGATCGGGCTCCGCTGCCCACGCCAAACCGCACCCTCGGCTGATTTCACGTGGGACGGGGATAAGCCTTCCTGTCCCTTCGGGGCATTTTTTCTCCATCATCATGGCGTCGGTCGTCGACCGGAATGTGATGACGAGTTTTGGCGCTCGCTCTCTCATGCTCTCATGCGCGTTGCCTTTGCGGGCTAATCGAGTTAGGGTCTGATGATGTGCGTCGCTGTCCGCAGCTGGTCAACGATGTCGTACATGTTCGTAATCTCACCGATAGCGAGCTGATCCGCGATGCCGAAATGGTTTAGACACGTCCCGCATGTCATGATTCTTACACCTGCCTCGCCCAACGCGACGAGATCTTTCAGCACAGGGCTTCCGTGAATAGACAGCTTCGCGCCCGCATTGTAGAGCAAAAGCGTGTGCGGCAAATCGTCGAGTTGCGTCAGCGTAAAGAAGAAGCTCTTCATCAGGATGTCGCCCAAAACATCGTCCCCGCGTCCCATCTTGTCCGACGCGATCGCAACTACATTCTTGGCGGCGCGAGAGGAATACTCCCGTACGACGTCTTCTTGTGCATGTGTGTCTTCCGCTGCAGAGTCATCAGGCTTGACGATTCGGATTGTATACGTGCCGTCTCCTCCCTCATAGCTGAAAGCGCAATTTCTGGACTTGGCGAATCGCTCAATGTTCTGCACGGCGACATCGTTGTCGACGAGAACTTCGAGTTCACCTGAAGTCATCTGTTCAAGCGCTTTTCTAACTTTAATCACGGGCAACGGACAGGCGTCGCCGATGGCATTGACTTGGATCATGGCAAACACTCCTCACTTCATTAATCTTTGATGACATTATAGATGAAGACTCGTACGAGTGTGTTGTGCGCAAGACGACAAAAGCGTCCGATCCCTAGAGATGCAGATAATGAAAAACCAAAGAATCATGTGCGTTTGCACGTAAATGGAAAAGGGTTGTCAGCGATAGAGTGCCGCCTGCGCCTTGTACATGCGCGCATAGAGTCTGCCGTTGGCAAGCAGCTCGCGGTGGCTTCCCTGCTCGACGATGCATCCTTGGTCGAGTACGAGGATACGATCAGCATAACGTGTGCTTGACAGGCGATGCGAAATGAAGAGCGACGTCGTATGTTCGCTGAGAGTCAACATCTGGTGGAATATCTCTTCCTCGCTCTTCGGGTCAAGCGCTGCCGTCGGTTCATCCATGATCACAAACGGTCCCGCGTGTGCAAGTGAACGAGCAAGGGCGATCTTCTGAGCCTGACCGCCGGAGGGCAGTACACCATCATCTGAAAGAGTAGAGGAATGATACGTGTTCACGCCAAACGGGAGTCCCGACACCCATTCCTTCAAGCCGAGTTTGTCGACGGCATCTACCGTTCTCTGCTCATCGTCGGACGTCATCTTGTCGAAGGCTTTACACGAAATATTCTCAGCTATTTGGAACGCAAAGAGACGAAAATCCTGAAAGGTCGGGGAAAGGATCGCGTTGTACAAGTGCAGCGGGATACGCCTGATGTCGACGCCGTTGAGCGTGATGCTGCCTGATTGCTGTTCGTAATAGCGGCACAGCAACTTCACGAGTGTTGTTTTGCCGGCGCCGTTCGTACCGACAAGCGCGATGCGTTCACCCGAATGGATTTTCAACGAACAGTTATCGAGCACAAGGTTCTCGCCTGTCGGGTACTTGAACGAGACGTGTTCCACGCGCCATTCGAGAACGCCGTCCGCCGCCTGTTCAAGACAGCGCCTTACGTCTTCGTCAAGCTCGGTCTTATCGTCACAATGATCGACGGCGTGTAGTGTAAAATCTTCGCTGCTTTCGGGAAGCTCAAGGTATTCGACGAGCGGTTTGATGTGCAGATTGACCGTCATCAGCTCGTTGGCGCTTTGCAGGATATTGTTAAGCGCTCTCCCCATCTGCCGTCCGGCGCTATACAGCATCGTAAAAGTCCCGACTGTGATTTGTTTGAGCAGAAGCCGAATGCCGAGCACGGCGAAGATAGCGACGGATTGGAATTCGACGAGACTTCCGACGATTCCGTTCCAAAAACCGATCTTTGTGAAGTACGCGTGGTTAATTTTTAGAATGCGGTCCATGTTCGTTTGCGCTTTCTCCATCATGAGAGAGATGCCGTCGTAAAGCTTCAAATCTTTTGCGTATCGGTAGTCGATCGCTAGATGTGTGAAATAACTAAATGCCCTGTTCTCAGGCGCGCTTCGTTCGGCGTTGTCCGCTTCAAGATATTTAATCTTTTTTAGGCAGTAAAGAGTGGGGAAATTGATCGCAAGGATCAGGAACGCTAAGAGCGGACTTCCCATCAGAACAATGACGAGAACGGAGAGCAGGCTGACGAGCGATCCGCCCAGCTTCTTCATGGTAGCATCGAGATTATTCAGGTGATAGATGCCGAAGCGAGCGCGCTCGAGGAGGTCAAGATTTGTCTTTCTCTCGCTTTCCGAAAGCGGAATGCGGAGCGCTTTTTCGGCGAGGATTTCTTTTGCGTGAGCATCCGCGATATTCATCATAAGAGCGACCCTGTTGGTAAGCAGACTGTCGAGCATCATCATCACGAGGTTTCCGATGGCGAGACCGAGCGTGAGGGAGAGAAGCCACGCGGTTCTCTGCGCGCCCAAGAGTTCATCGATGATCAGGCGAGGGATGAAGATATTGATGAGCGGCGCGACGCCCGTGACGATGGAGACCGCCACGAGTCTCCACGCATATCCCGGCTGTTGTCGGCAGAGGAGGCGCATGATTTTTAAGAGATATCTCATCCGCCGCCCTCCATTCGATAGTTTTTCGCCTGTATCTCGTACATGTCGTGGTAGAGACCTCCCCTTGCGAAAAGCTCTTCATGTGAGCCGAGTTCAGCGATTTTTCCGTCCGACAGAAAAGCGACGCGGTCACAAAACTGTGTGCTCGCAAGGCGATGGGAGACAAAGACGCTCGTCTGACCCTCTGTGAGCTCGTGATAATGCTGATAGAGCTCCTGTTCCGCGAGCGCGTCAAGGGCCGCTGTCGGCTCGTCAAGCAGGAGGATGCGGCTCGTGTCTTTGTAAAGCGCGCGCGAAAGAAACAGTTTCTGCCTTTGACCGCCTGAGAGGTCGACGCCCTCATCGTCAAGGATGCGAAGGAGTGTTGTGTCAAGTCCGTTTTTCTGTAGGGAGACGGTTGATGTAAAGGCAGCGCTGTCGATAGCTTTCTGCAGTCGGACCTCATCAGGATTGGACGACAGGGTGATGTTCTCGCTTATAGAGAAGGGGAGAATGATCGCGTCCTGAAAGACGACGCCTAACAGCGCACGGAAGTCGTCCTCGTCGTAATCCCAGATGTTGATGCCGTTGAAGAGGATCTCTCCCTCGCTCGGTCGGTAGAGACGGGACAATAACATGACCAGGGTCGTTTTGCCTGAGCCGTTCTCGCCGACAAGCGCGATCTTTTCGCCGGCCTTGATCGAGAGATTGACGTCGCGAAGCACCCAGTGTTCCGTACCGGGATACCGGAAAGAGACGTTACGTATGTCGACGGTTATCGCGTCTTCGGCATCGCTCTTCGTGGAGAAAGACGATGGGGAGAGTGTCGCGGCTGGCTTCCCATACGGAGAATCGGTTAGCGATACGCTCTGGCTCAGCTCGATGTAAGAAGACAGCTTGCCGGCGTCGCGTCGGATACTCGTGAGATCGAACATGAGTTGTTGGGCGAGCGCGACGAATGTGATCACGCCCGAGCTGTAGAAAAAGAAAAGCGCGATGTCGATGTCTCCGCGCAAATACAAGCTGATCAGCCAACCGTAAACGACGGCGTCTTTTACAAGGTCGACAAGTGCGAGGGCAGTCTGCCAGCCGACTTTCCTTTTCAGGACGGATTCGAGAATAAAACGCATGTCGAGGATGTAACGGTCTGTGTACGATTTAAAGAGCCCGTGTAAGCTGTAAGAAAGAAAGTCTTTTCTTGCCAAGGGATCCTGTTGCTCACGGAACAGCGATTCAATCTTTCGGTAAGTCGGTCTCATCTCGTCCCATTCGCGATGTACAAGATTGCTGAGGTTATGATTGAACAACAAATTCAGCGCAATGACGACGAGGATCAAAAGCATCATCCAAAGGGAAAGAGAGAGGAAGACGCCGACGAACCCGACAACTGCGACTGCCGTTCCAAAGACCTGCAGGAGCGTCAACATGATGCCGCCGGCACCTTGCCACGGGGCGTAAACCGCCTCGTAAGCTCTTTGGATTTCATCGAGCTTATCACGGTTGAGCGTGTTCTCGTATGGCATGGACAGACCGTATCGGATCAGTTCTCGTATGAGCCGATAGCGAATGTTATTCATGCGCATGCGGTAGTTGCCGCGAAGGTAGGCGAGCGCTGAGGTGCACGCCACCGCCAACACGGCGGCGACCCCGAGCAAAAGAAAGAGCTCGTTTCTCACATCGGTCACGGCGCCGGTCGCTTGGCTTGCTAATCGAATGATGGCGGTCGGTACGTAGACCCAGATAAAAGGATAGACGGCGGACAGCACGCTAAAGAGAACGATCATACCGATCATCCGCTTATCGTATTGCCAAATCTTGCCGAACAAAAAACGCGTCGCGCGCATGCCTGCCTCAAGGTTTTCTGACTATTTTCCCCGATTTTATCACAGTCTCGACGAGGTTCATCGCGAAGTGGTAGGAGAGATGTCGGTAGTCGGGACAGTCGAGGATGATGATGTCGGCTTTCTTTCCCGGCTCGAGTGATCCGACGGTATCGGCGCGAGCGATGGCGGCGGCGGCGTTGAGAGTGATGGCGGTGATGGTCTCTTCAATCGTCATCCGCATGTAGATGGTCGCGAGCGCTGTCATGAGAGGAATCGACTGTGTGTAGCAGCTTCCCGGGTTAAGGTCCGTTCCGAGCGCGACCGCCAAGCCGTTGTCGATCATGAAACGCCCGCGCGCATACGGCTCGCGGAGACTGAATGCCGTGCAGGGCAGAAGTGTCGCCACGACGCCGGCGTCTCGCATGGCGAGGAGATCCTCGTCCGACGCCTTGAGGAGATGATCGGCGCTTGTGGTGCGGAGTTTGGCGGCGAGGCCCGCGCCGCCGAGCGGCACGATCTCGTCGGCGTGCATTTTGAGTTTAAAGCCTTGTTCACGCGCGGCGAGGAGCAATTTCTCCGATTCCTCCAATTCAAAAACGCCTTTTTCCGTGAAGACATCACAAAAATCGGCACGCCCTTTTGCCATCGGCAAACCCTCGGCGATCAGATAGTCGACGTAATCGCCAGTCCGCCCTTTGAATGCCGGCGGAACGGAGTGCGCGCCCATGTACGTGCGCACGATATCAACGGGATGATCGCGGTCGAGGCGTTCCATAACGGTCAGCATCTTGTTTTCCGTCTCAGTGTCCTCGCCGTACCCGGTTTTTCCTTCGACGGTGGTAATGCCGAGCTCGAGCATGCGATTCAAACGAAGGAGACCTGCTTCGTAAAGCTGTTCTTCTGTCGCATCATACGTCGCTCTGTTTGTTGCCGCGATGCCGCCACCCGCTTCCATGATCTCCATGTAGGTGGCGCCTTGAAGTCTCATCTGGAACTCGTCTTGGCGGTACCCGCCGAAGATGAAGTGCGTGTGCGGATCGATGTAACCGGGAAGAACGGTCTTTCCTGTGGCGTCAATGCGCTCGACGGTGGAGGCGTTGGGTATGAGATCTGCAAGAGTCTTTTCAATCTCTGCGGTTGTGCCGACGGCGAGTATCTTGTCATCGCGGCAGAGAACGGCGCCGTCTTTAATAACGCGAAGCTCACTCATGTCACTCCCGCCACGTGCCGACTTTCCGATCGGCGTCACGAGTTCCGCCGTGTTTTCAATCACTAAAAAGCCCATAGCCGTCCTCTCTTTTCTGTTACTGGAATGCTCTGTATTCGCCCCACATGACGCTTTCGAATAGCCGGAGAAAGCTGACACGTCTCTGCTAGGCATCTTTCAACACGATTCTCTGACGAGATCAGCCGAGCAGCCAGTGCTCAATGATTTTTTCCTCGTTAAAATCATGGAGTCCGATGTAGTATTCGAGCGATTCGATCAGCGCCGCGAGCGGTGCCAGTCCGACGACTTCGCTCCCGATGACGGAGACGCCGTAGCGCGACGCTTCCATTTTGACCGTTTCGAAGACGCGGTAAATCGGGTTTTTGTGGTAGTCGGTGATGTTCATCGTGACTTGGACGATGCCTTTTTCTTTCAGCTCGACGCCGCCCGCCTTGATGTATTGGAAGCCGCCGCCCGATTGACGGATGGCGCGCGCGATCTTGTTCGCGATGTCGATATTGTCCGTGTCAAGATCTATGTTGTATGCGATGAGAGAAAAACGCGCACAGACGGCGGTGACACCGGCAGTCGGATGGATTTTTCGCTCGCCGTAATCGGGTTCCCATTCCGGTTGAAGAAGCTTTTCCGGCATGCCTTCGAACTGACCCTTGCGGATGCACGCGAGGTTGACACGATCGGGCGATGTCGCGGAATTCTCATAGAGGAAAACGGGGATACTGTAACGTTCATTAATGGCTTCGGCAGTCTCTTTTGAAAGCTCAACGGCTTCCTCCATCGTTATGTTGCGAATCGGGATGAAGGGCACGACGTCAGTGGCGCCCATGCGGGAGTGTTCGCCCTCGTGGACATTGAGGTCGATGAGTTCCGTCGCGACACCGATGGCGTCGAGGACGGCTTCCTTGACGGCTTGAGGCTCGCCAAGCACCGTGACGACGAGGCGGTTGTAATCTTTGTCGCCTTCGTAGTTGACGAGGCGGACACCTTCACGCCCTTTGAGCGGTGCGACGATGCGCTCGATCTTCTCTTGGTCGCGTCCTTCGCTAAAATTGGGGACGCATTCAACGATCTTTTTCACTTCTGTCATGTAGGGTTCCCTTTCGCTTCTTTTGTCTTATACGTTATAATGACTGTTCTTGAATTTTCTGTCGTTCTCTGTGCCAAACTCGCTGAGTCTATTGTTTGCTTACTGCTCTCCCCGCAACACGCGTTCAATCAGCGCGTTATCTGCGATGTAGGGAAGTGTCAGTCTGTCGGATCCGTCCATCACGCGATTGTATTCCATCACCGTCTCAATCGCGTGTTCGTTGCGCGCCCATGAGCGCCTTGCGACGCCCGCCATGACATCCCAAAGGACGGCGTTTCGGATGACCTCATCGATACGCTCCGAGCCGTCGAGAACGCACCCGAAACCTCCGTTGATCGATTTGCCGATGCCGACGCCGCCACCGTTATGCAGGGCGCAGAGGCTCATCCCGCGCGCCGCGTTGCCGGCGAAGACGGAAGTCGCCATATCCGCCGTCACGTTGCTGCCGTCGCGAATGTTCGAGGTCTCGCGGAATGGCGAATCCGTTCCGCCCGTGTCGTGGTGATCGCGTCCGATCATGACGGGACCGATCACGCCTTCGCGGACGAGCTCGTTCATTTTGAGCGCGATCGACATGCGTCCGAACGCGTCGCTATAGAGAATACGCGCTTTTGTTCCGACGACGAGGTTGTTTTTCTCGGCGTCGCGAATCCAGTTGTAATTGTCGCGGTCTTGGTAACGCCGTTCGGGGTCAATGCAAGACATCGCCGCTTCATCGGTCGCGCGCAGATCCTCATCCTTACCGGACAGGCAGACCCAGCGGAACGGTCCGTAACCGTAGTCGAAAAGGAGCGGTCCCATGATATCTTCCACGTAGGATGGCCAGATGAAGCCGTCGCGGTCGTTATCACCGTTTCGCGAAATCTCTTTGACGCCCGCGTCGAAAATGGCCTTCATGAAGGAGTTGCCGTAATCGAAGAAGTACGTTCCCCGTGCCGTCAATTCCTTGATCGCACGGAAATGTCTTTTGAGTGTTTCATCAACGAGGACACGGAACTCTTCGGGGTCATGATCGAGCATCGCGGTGCGCTCTTCAAACGTCAGCCCCTGCGGGCAGTAACCGCCCGTGTACGGTTCATGGCACGACGTTTGGTCGGAGAGAAGCTCGATGTGAATGTTGTGCGCGAGTGCGTATTCGAGCAGGTCGACGATGTTGCCGTGGTAGGCAATCGCCAGCGGCACTTTCTGTTCCATGGCTTCTCGAGCGATGCGGAATGCCTCTTCGCACGTGTCGACGACGCGGTCGACCCATCCCTGATTGTGGCGTGTCGCGATACGCGACGCGTCCACCTCAGCGATAATCGAGACGCCGCCGGCAATGTTGCAAGCCTTCCCCTGCGCGCCCGACATACCGCCAAGTCCCGAGCTGACAAACAAGTGTCCTGCGAGATTGCCTTCGTTCGGGATGCCGAGGTGTTGTCTTCCCGCGTTGAGGAGTGTGTTATATGTACCGTGGACAATGCCTTGCGGACCGATGTACATCCAGCCGCCGGCTGTCATTTGTCCGTAGCTTGATACACCCATCGCGGAGGCGCGGTTATAATCCGTTAAATTGTCATATTGCCCGATCATGAGACCATTCGTCAGGATGACACGCGGCGCGGATGCGGGGCTGTGGAATAGTCCGACGGGGTGTCCTGAAAACAGGACGAGCGTCTGCTTATCTGTCAGAAGTTCCAAATATTTCATAATCAGGCGGTACTGCATCCAGTTCTGGCAGACGGCTCCTGTTTCGCCGTACGTGATGAGCTCATATGGATAGAGCGCGACCTCGAAGTCGAGATTGTTGTCAATCATGACTTGGAATGCCTTGCCCTCGACACAATTTCCTTTGTACTCATCGATCGGTTTTCCGTAAATACGACCTTCGGGACGATAACGGTAACCGTAAATTTTCCCATGCTCATCGAGTTCGCGCAGAAACTCCGGCGCAAGTTGTTCGTGATACACTTCGGGAATGTAGCGCAATGCGTTTTTTAATGCTGTCGCGCGCTCGTTTTCTGACAAGTTCGCCTCGCGACGCGGCGCGCGGCGAATGCCCTCGACAAATGACGGCGAAGGAGGTAACGGACCATCGAGCCTGACCGTCATGTATTTCTCAATTTCAGCGTTTTTCATGATGAACCTTCCCCTCAAAATTGCATGGATCTCTAACAACCTCATTGTACCCGAGCGAAAAGCCTTCTCCAACCTCTCCATACCTTTCGCCGAGTCGATCCATTCGTTGCGGAAAACAGTTAGCGAGGCTTTCTTCGTTTCTTTTAAGTTCCGCCAAGCATGTCCGCTGAATGCCAAAGTAACCTGTACAGTAGAGTAGGTATTCAAGAAGAGACTCAAACGTTGCGCTGATCGAGCTTAGGAAAAGTATTGAATGTTACCGAAAGTGAGTAAAAGCTGTTAGAATAGAGT